>VFQR01000804.1_pt1 | contig 32406 bp, 24 predicted proteins | sample 3512321 | NCBI WGS metagenome assembly VFQR01 (sample SAMN10412374, study PRJNA504923) | tailings metagenome | isolation source: Relicate 3 Philex TSF1 revegetated site | place: Philippines: Tuba, Benguet | collected 2017-08-29 | reverse complement strand
GAAAGCCCCGATGACCACCGCGCTACCCAGCTACACCACCTCCAGGGACGTCATCCATCCGGATGATGTGGGACACCCGATGAGCCCTTAACATCGAAGAGAAATCCCTCTGGAGAAAAACGCGCTGCAAAAGAACTTGTCGATATGTCGGACCAAGTTACGCATTCAAGAAACATTTTGTCGAGGTTCTGAATGTAGCGAGACCAGTGCTTTCCCTTGTTCCTGTAGGTAGCGAAGTCCTTCACCTCTTGTCCATCATGCTGCCAGTTTATAACGTGGCTTTGGTTTCCATACCATTTTCTATGACCCCCACCTTTGTTGTAGGGAAACCACTTATCTTCGCGCGATGCAGCGTCTTCGATGCTCGATGCATCAAAGCAGATTCCAGCGAATTTGACTTCAAACCACTGTTTCAGAAAGCGGTCATTATCGCCCGTATTGAGCCCAACTGCTGCTTTAAATACATCGCCTACCGCATCAAGCTTACCGAAGCAGGACCTAAAGTTGTCCGATATCCAATGGGCAATTGGCTGGCCTTCAATAGCTCCGAATGTCTCAGAACTGGCGCGTTTGAAAGGTGCGAGCCCGCTTGCCGCGAGGCCGAGCTTCTCTGATTTGATTGCTTCCGAGCGACCAGCGCGTAGATCAATGAAATCCCCTGCAAACTCGCGGGAGCCGTCCCTGCAAAGCACAAAGGCGGTAGTTGAGACGACCTCTCCTCCGATTGAGTCGAAAGCACCAGTTCCCAAATGGGCCATTGACCTAATCGGAATATCCGCGACTACCTTTTCGCGCAGCTTCTGGTGACGAGACAAGAACATCCAGCTCTGCATGGTGATCATACCGACAAAGCCTTTTGTGAAAGACAATCCGGCAGATCTTTCGATGAACATTGCAAAGAGGTCTGATTTTGAATCCGGATAGATTTCCTTCGCGAACGCATCCAGCTTACTGTTCATCCCTTTCCCGCCCATATACGGCGGGTTGGCCACTACCACGTGGTATCCTGGCGACAGCGCCTCGGCCATGCGTAGCACGCCTACGACACGCTCCTGCACCTCCTTCAACAGCAGGTCGGCACCGAAATCCCGCGCCTCCACCACCCGCAGCGTCTCTGCCGGGTCGCGCAGTTTCGGCACGATCAACGAACCGAAGTTCTTGGCCTGCTCGAACTGCCCCAGCGTCTCGCGCAGTTCATCGGTGAACAGATCCTTGCCCACCACGGCGGCCACATCCTGCATCTCGGCGGGCGTGAAGTGCACATCCTGTAGCACGACGATGTCGGGCTTCGCCTCCATCCGCAGGAACCGCCGCCGCCCCAGCTTTGCCGCCGCCTTCATCGACAGGGCAAAGGCCGCCAAGGCACCCGCGCGATCGTCAATCTCGATGCCGGTCAGGTTGTGCTGCAGAATCAGGCCGGGGATTTCGGCGGCATCATGGCCTTCCTCGGCATAGACTTCATAGAGCAGATCGAAGGCGTAGGTCAGCATATGGCCCGAGCCGCAGGCCGGATCGCAGATCTTGATCTCTTCGGCCCGGCTGATCTTCAGGAAATCCGTCTCGGGCTCTTCCGGCGCGATGTAATAGTCCATCTTCGCCGCCAGCCTGGATTGCGGACGGTTCAGCAGCCACAGCCGCCCCAGCGAGTTTTCCACCAAATAGCGCACGATCCAATGCGGAGTGAACAGCTGCGTTGCCGCGGGGATGTTTTCCGCTGTGATCTTCTGGTTCTTCTTCAGGCCCGCAAAAACCTGATCCTTCTTTTCGCTTATATAAAACTGGTAAAGCCAGCCGATGATCTCGACATCCTGGCAGGCTTCTTCCGTCATCACCTCACGCAGGCGGGCAAGGATGCTGTCCGGCGACAAAAGATCGTCGGGTATCAGCAGCTCGGTGTAATCCTCGGCCCGGTCGAGCATATCGGCACGCTCGAACATATAGGGCATCGCGCCGTGCCATTCGTTGCAGGCATGGATCAGCTGCAGCCGATAGGCCTCCGCCTGCCCATCATGGGCGGGGCGTGTACCGTTCAGATATTCGGCAATCTCAGGCCGGGCGCGATCCGGCAGGTTGCCAGCCATCGCTTCGGCCAAAATCTCGGGCCGGGTGGCGCCATCAGCAGGAGATACGACACGGGGGTTGGTCAGGCCCGTGACGTCCATGAAGCGCAGCGCGGTGAAGCGGTTGAACCATGTATAGGCGGCCTGTTCGATCACTTGGGCGCGGTTGCTGTTGGCAGCCGCCTCCAGCTTGGCAATCGCCTTGGGATGTTCGCGCCGCGCCGCCGCGCCTTCGGCCAGCACCATGTCCAGCCGAGCGGTGACCTGATCGATCAGCAGGTTGCGCGCGCTTTGCGCAAATTTCTTCAGGGCGTTGGTATCCATCAGACAATCACTTTCTTGCCCGCGCCGATCTCGGCCAGCAGGGTCTTTTTCATCTCATCAAGGTAGCGGGTCACATCGTCCTCATCTTCGAGATAGGTTTTCGCGAAGGGGACGGTGATCGACTGGGCTTTGACATATTGGGGTTTCACCGGTGCCGGCGGCACATATGGCGCTGGCTGAGGTTCAGCCACGCCACCGGAAGGTGTGGGCTGCGGTGCGGGAATCGGTGCTGGTGCAGGCGTCAGCTCCGCAATGCGCGTCAGCGTGTCTGCCAGAAGGTTGGAGCGCACCTCGGTCGCCAGATTGCGTAACGCCGGGATCAGGCTCTGTGCGGCAAGGTCCGATTTCCGCGCAGCAAGCTCTTCGCGAATGCGTGCCTGCTCTTCGGTCGGCAGCAAGCCAAACTCGGAAGTCTGGGTGACTTTTTCGACCACTTCGTCAATCGCCGTGATGACAGCGGTGCGCTCAGCCAGAACGGTTTGCTCGATACGCTCCTTCAGGGCGTAGAAATCCGCCTTCAACTCCTGAATTGCGTTGCCCTTGTAGCACTGCGGATCCTCAAGAACCTGACGCAGTTTGTCGGCGGCAGCACCTTCGGAATAGCCAAGGTTTTGATCCTGCCTGGTCAGGAAAGAACGCACCTCATCGTAGATGCCTTTTTGTGGCCCGCGCATGAAGCTGCGGACTTTGTCGAAGACATCCTCTTTTGCATCCAGAAGCTGGTCTTCCTGCCCGATCGGGCCGGTGATGAACCAGGTGGCCGCCTGATCGCGCATCCCATCCAACAAGGTGCGCAGGGGATCGAGGGCGGCGGCAAAGGGATAGGCTGCAATGGCACGGCTCTCCTGCTCGACATCACCAAGCAGCTTGCGCAGTTGCGCCTGCCATTCCGCACCCAGACTGCGCGCGTCATTCCCCGAGGCGGGAAGATCGAACAGCTCTTGAAACAGTTCGCGCGATTTGCGGATCTGAGCGGCAGTGAACTCAATTTGCGGGGAAAGCAGAATGTTGCCAAGGGCATGGCTGTTGCGCAGCCCCTGTATCAGCGCATCGCCCTCCAGGAGAGCGCTGTCGGCCCGCGCTTCAAGCTTGCCGCGTGCGACGAGGCTCGCGGTCAGGCAAAGGACGGCGATGGAGGGCCAGCCATAGGGTTTGGCCCCGAACTTCTCGGCCAAAGCCTTGACCGAAACCCGCGTGCCCAGACGCATCTGGGACTGAGCGTGATTTAGCACATCCTGTTCAGCTTCGGTCAGGCCGCTGCCTTCTCCGCCGAAAAGCCCACCGTCGACACGACCGGCGCGCCCAAGATCAGCTTCGGTATAGGTAGCACCACGCAGAACAGGCAGGCTGGTGTAGACCTTGTCGACCAGGATCTGGAAACCTTTGACCAGCCGTTCCTGCGGGTCTTCGCCACCGATTTCCAACTCGGCCCCCCGCACGAAAAGGCGGGCATCAGCAATCAGAGTGCGCAGACGCTGCACCAGCTCTTTTTCACGGCGCGTATTCTGATCACGCTTTTCCGCGATGATACGATCGCGGCCGGGCTGGGCGTCGCCGCTGGTGACCTGACGCGCAAATTTTACGGTCTGGAGCCACAGCACGAGATCGCGTGTGAAACGCACATCCCGCCCGAGCAGGACAACCATCTCATCGCTTGCCATGCTGTTCGAACGAACCACATCCGGCGCATCAGAATCGTCGCTGAAAGGTGAGATAATGTTCACCGACAGCTCGTGCTCCCGGTTCAGGCTGTGGCTGTCGAGTTTGCGGGTAAAAGCATAATCAACGCCCGTTCCCATATGTTTGAGCTTGCTATGGCGCAAAACCGAACCGAAAGCCCATTCGTCGAGCTGCCGCTCGATCTCGGCAGGATCAACGGCAATTGCCTTGATCTCGGCCTCGACGTCCTTTTCCTCATTGGTGAGGAATTCATAGACCTCACCGTTGCGCTGAATCAGCGTCTGGCGTTCCAGAAGCGACAAAGCCTCTTCAATATTGCGACGCTGCTGCGTCTGGTCCGCCTCGAACCGGGACAACAGGAGGATCGATATGTTGCGGGCAGTCGGCTTGAATTCCTTGACGTATTTGACAAGGAACAACACCTTCAACACCCGCACGGCAAAATCATCGCCAAGGTTCTTTTCAGCCAGTTGGATTGACTGCTGAACCGATGATTTCAGGGCAGTACGGATACCCTCGAACATCAGATCAAAGGTCGCCAGCCCCCCAACTGGCGTATCCGCCAGCTTTTTGGCTACCTCCTGAAACACCCCCAGCATAGAGCGTTCACCGACCGAGCTGTGCTTGCCCTCAAACGCATTATGCTGAGAGAGACCCATGATCGCGCGCTGGAACAGATCATACTGATAGTTCGGGAACGGGTAGCTCGCGACGAACTGCTGCTTTCCGGAGAAATTCCTGAACTTGAAGGAATTATCGCCGAAATCGAACAGGGTGCGCAGGTTGTTCTCCTCAGCATCATAAAGATTGCCAAGAGTGATCTGGCCAGCTTCGGTCTTGGCCAGAAGGCGGCGCTGGATGACTTCGGCCACATCCTGGGAGTTCAGCGGCATCCGGTTGGCGAAGCGCGCCTGAATTTTCGAGAAGTCATTCTCCTGCTGCGCCGTCAGATCGCCGATGACCGAACCCATGTCCTGCTGGGCGGTAACAACAATCCAGGCCTGCCCCTTGCACTTAGTGTTCAGGCTTTCGGCGATGGTCTGCAGGTTCGTCATGAGCTTGACGTTGTCAGCGATATACTGCCCCACCTCATCGACGAAGAAATTCAGCCGGAACTTCGGCCCCTGCGCATCGATCCACGATTTCACCATGTTGGCGAAATCTTCAATCGAGACCTTGGTATCCTTGCGATACTGGCCAAGAATATCCTTGACCTCATCGCCCGTGACCTCCGCGAAGGCGGCGGCAATGTGCTTGCCTTCCATCAGGGCCTGTTCGCGCCCGCGCTCCCAAGGCTTACCGGAAGACTGCGCAAAGGCCGCCTTGAAGGCATCGAGCTTGCCTCGACTGTCCAAATCACGTTCGAACTGCGCGATATGCGGGAGCTTGCCGTAATAACCGCACATCTCGTCAAAGACCTTCTGGAAGACGGCCAGAAGCGCATCGACATCCGTCTTCGAGATCACATCCGCCTTCTGGTCGATATTGAACAAGACCGACCGGGACGGAATCGACACTGCCTTGCGCAAGGCCCCCGCCAGCATCGGGTTGTCCGCGAGCTTTCGCTCAAAGATTTCGACGGCGCGCTGCCCCTCGACCTCGTCATTCTCCAGCAGAAGGGCGAGCATCTTCAGCAGGTGAGACTTACCTGACCCGAAGAAGCCCGAAATCCACACGCCGTTCGCGGTATCGTAATTGTTGTAGGCGTCGAGGAATTGCTCCAGTCGGGCGCCGATCTCGTTGGTGATGACATATTCATCAAGCTCGGTCAGGAGGCTGGCCTTGTCGTCAGCCTTGATCACCCCATCGATCGAACGGTCGACCGGCTTGGCAAAGATATCACGCAGAAAAGTAGCCATCGGTCAGACCTCGTAATTCATGATATTGAACGCGCGGTAGTATTTGTCGTCATGCAGCAAGCCGAACAATTCCAGCGACGCTCCTGTCGCCAACGCGTGCGTGTATTTTCCCGGAAAAAACATGACGGTCGGGCGGTCTTTCGCTGTGCTTTGCAGATTGTTGAGCACGTTGTGCGACCGCAGATAGGGGTAAACCTCGCCTACGCCCGACAGGAAGATCACGTCGTGCGGGACTTCTTCAATGCGCCGCGCAATCTCTGGAATGAGGTGCGCCTGCGGGTCCAGTACGCCCTGCAACAGCTCCTTGAGCTCCGCCTTTTCCGTTTCGGTTTCAACCTCAAGAATTTGCTCGAATATTCCCCGATCTTCGAGGATCCTGAGTGAAAGGTCATAGAGATCGAAATCGAGTACGCGCACGCCAGCGTGGCCCAGCCGGGCGATCAGATCCTCGCGATCCTCGCCCAGGCTCAATCCGTCTTCGGCATCAAAAGCGCAGATGAAAAAGGGAACCTCGTTTCCCAGCCCTTGCTTTTGCAAGAACCGATCACTGGAAATTACCCTGAATAGATGCTCGGCGCGGGCGCGCCGATCAGTTTTCGTGCCCACAATTACCCCCCATTTCCGGGAAAGACCCGCAAGTCCGCCGGATTACTCTCCTCAATCAGCCGCTTCATGCGCCCCGACAACCAGATCGGCTGAATTCTGCCCTCGACACTTCTCAAGCCAGCTTCACGCAATATCCGAAACAGGACCTGACGCAATTTCGCACAGGTTGAAGCTGAAAGCTCAGCAAGGCCAGGATCACTCTCGGCTTTCTCCGCGAGAAAGCGGTCAAAAACCTCATGACCCAGGTCAAGCCGCCATGATTGGTAGCGTTCGCTGATCACCTCGACTGCGAATTCGTATATAAAGCAATAGGTCCGGCAGACCGCCAGCCACACCATTGCCTGCTGTTCAGCGCGGTCAGCCTCTGTCGACAGGTAATCGCGTTCGGCATCGGATAGATGGCCTATCCGGTCGTACACTTCACGAAGCGCGCGGGTTTGAGAGGCCAGTTTGGGTAAGGATGACGCGCCCTGGGCCAGCAAGCGTTCACGAGCAGACGCCCAGCTCTCGCCGAGTTGATAGCCTTGAGCGATCGCGAGGGTCTCATTGAGCATCAGCCCGCCCACACTGAAGGACATCCGGTATTTCGGTTCGGCAGACATCATCGGAGCGCGACTCCGCTGGCTGTGTCGGCCTCATCGAACTCATGCTGCGCACGATCAAGAGCGGCGGCAACCTCGCGTTCGTCAGCTGCAACAATATGCTGGGTCCGGGGATCACGCGTCCGCGCTCCCTCAAGAAGTCCCAGCCGCTTGAGCACATAGAACAGCATGGCATAGCGAACTGTCAGCACAGCGCGCCCATCCACCATGTTGTAATCCTTCGCGACCACCGCCTGCTGACCGGCCGACAATTCGGGATGCGGCACAATGATGATGTCGAATGTTTCTTGCCACAGCCTGTCCTGAGCCGCACCGGCACCCGGCTCACCGAACTCACCGTATCCAAGGACGCGCGAAAGCAGGAAATCCTTAAACCGAGCCGTTTCATGGCACCAGGCTCGAACATGCCAGCGCAGACCATCAAAGCCGAATGCATGGGGGGTGATCCGCCGCCATGCCGGATCGGGTCGATCGCGGTTCATGGATTGGTAGTGAAGCTCAAGCGACCTTTCATCTCGCACTGCCGCCAGAACTGAACGCAGAACTTCGGTATCGATCTTACGGCGCAAAGTAAGTGCGATATCCATGTCAGGCGGGGTGGACAGCCAGTTCGAGCCTGGCTCGGCGAAACCTTCCGCCATCGAGCGCAGTCGTATGAGATAGGCATCCGGATCCGGATCAAGAAACACCGGCCGAAATTCCGGCCCGGCAACATAGCGGCGCGCGCTTTTGTCATAGACCGCGTTCAGCGGCGCGCGCTCCTGATAAAGGGTCAAATCCTTTGATGCCTGCGGAACCGAAACGCCAAACGTATCGATCAGGTCAGAGCGATTGACGCCCCCCTCCCAGAACAGGCGGAACTCGATGAACTCCAGTCGCCTCTCGACACCCCATTTCAGCATTGCTTGCCTCGAATCCATGGGCTTATAATTCATATGGACATTCTTTTAATTCCCGTATAGTTTCTATACTAACAAGACGCCTCTTGTCAATCCACCCAGCAGGCACGGTATGTCATTTCGATTTGTACACACGGCCGATCTTCACCTTGATTCCCCACTGCGCTCGCTTGCGATGCGCAACGGTGAACTTGCCGAGCTAGTTGGCGACGCCACGCGACAGGCCCTCACCGCCATTGTCGATCTCTGCATTGACGAGCAAGTCGACGCGCTGATCATCGCGGGCGATCTCTACGACGGCGACCAGACATCGATGAAGACCGCCCGGTTTCTGGCGAGCCAGATGCAGCGGCTTCATGAGGCGGGTATCGGGACCTACATCATCCGCGGCAATCACGATGCCCTGTCGCGGATCACCCAGGAACTGATCCTGCCGCCAACGGTGACCGTGTTCGGCGGCCGCTCCCATGCCATCGACCTGACGCACGGGGATCTCGCTCTTTCGATTCATGGCCTGAGCTTCGCCAGGCCACATGCGCCGGAGAGTCTGCTGGAAAAGTATCGCCCCCCTACCCCGGACGCGATCAATATCGGCATTATGCATACGAGTCTCGCCGGCGCGCCCGGCCACGATCTCTATGCGCCTTGCAAGGCGTCAGACCTTCATGGCTGGGGCTTCGATTACTGGGCTCTGGGCCATGTCCACGTCCGCGCGCAGCATGCCGGCGACCGCATGGTGATCATGCCGGGCATGCCGCAGGGCCGCGACATCAACGAAGCCGGCGAGAAGACCGTCACGCTCGTCACGGTCAATGACGATCGCAGCCTCACCGTAGAAGAACGTGCGACGAGCATTGCGCAGTTCGAACGGATTCCGGTCGACCTTTCATCCGCGACAACCTGGCGAGATGCGGCCGAACTCATCGAACAAGGCCTTGGTGTCGTCCGCGACCGGATACGCTCGCCCCATCTCGTCGGCCGCCTTCGGCTGACGGGTACGACGTCTCTGTCGTGGCAGCTGAGACGTGACCGTGATCTACTCTTGGCGGAAACCGAACAGCGAGCCGAGGGGCTCGGCAAGACGTGGATCGAGAAAATCGAAATCGCCACCACAGCGCCGGTCAACACTCCCACCGACGGTGCGACCGCCGACCCGGTCCTGGAACTCGGCGAGCTGATGCGCAGCGACATCATTCACCAGCATGGTGTTCGCGAGGCCGTGCGTGATCTGGTTAAGGAACTGCGCGATGATTTGCCCCCGGAGGCGCGCGGCTTCAGCGGCGATGACGAAGCGGCGTTCGAAGTCCTGATCGACCAGCTACTGACGGAAGGCAGCGAGGACATGCTGGCCCGGCTGAAGCCGGCAGCGTCGGAGATCAGCTAATGCGTCTGCGCCGGCTCGATCTCACCCGCTACGGCAAGTTCACCGACTATTCGATCGATTTCGGGGAGCACGTCGCCGGCACCCCGGATCTGCACCTCGTCTACGGGCTGAATGAGGCAGGCAAGTCCACCTCGCTGTCAGCCTATCTCGACCTGCTGTTCGGGATCGAAGAGCGGACAAAGTACGGCTTTCTGCATCAGGGTAAGGCGATGGAAATCGGTGCGTGTCTCGAATTTGACGGGCAGGCGCATGAATTCAAGCGCGTCAAGCAGCGCAGCAACTCGCTACTAGACGCGCATGGGCAGCCGGTGAACGAGGCATTGCTGAGCGTCCCGCTCGCCGGGCTGACGCGCGACGCCTATCGGATGATGTTCTCCCTTGACGATCAGACGCTGGAAGATGGCGGCAATGCCATTCTGGAAAGCAAGGGCGATCTGGGGGAGTTGCTGTTTTCGGCGAGCGCCGGCCTTGCCGGCATCAGTTCCATTCTTGAGGCCGCAATCACTGAAGCCGACGGTATTTTCCGCAAGCGTGCCAGCTCGACAAAGATCGCCGTCCTGAAACGCCAGATCGCCGAACTCAAATCGCAGCGCGATGATATCGACGTCCAGGCCTCGGCCTACAGATCGCTGACGACAGCACTCGAGCAGGCTGAAGCCGCCTATGACGCCGTCATGAAGGAGATCGGGACGGCAAAGGCCCGCCACGACGAGATCGTACGCGTCCTGCGGGCTCACCCCTTGGCGGCCGAATATCGCCAGGGTGCCGAGCAACTTTCCGACTATGCGGACCTGCCCAGTCCCCCCGCCGAGTGGGCGTCCGCACTTCCAGACCTGATTGTCGAAGAGACGCGGCTTCAAACCGAGCTGACCGGCCTCAAGCAGCGCGGGCAGAAGGTCCGGGAGGAACTCGAAGGGCTCGTGGTCGAGAACCCTCTGCTTGAGATGGCGGATCAGCTCGACCAGCTGTCGGATGCAACCGCACGCTACGTGACCGCGCAAGAGGATCTGCCCAAACGCAAAGAGGCGCTGTCGGAATCGAAGCGCAAGATCGATCTCATTCTGGCAACGCTCGGCCAGACAGATGTAGGGGATCCGAAATCACTGCTGATACCGGCGGCGACGATCGGGGCGCTGCGAGATCTGATCAGCGCGAAGTCCGGCATCGACGTCGCACGGCACTCTGCTGAAAAGGAGCATGAGGCGGCCCGGCAAGCTGTCGAGAAAGAGCAGCGCGAGCGCCAAGCGCTCGATGGCCAGGGTGCCGCCCTCGATGCTGGCAAGGTCGCACAGCTTCAGTCGGTGCTGCGTCGCCTACGCGACGGCAATCTTGTCGCCGAACTCAGACTAGCCGAGCGGGCTGTCCCCGCCAAGCGCCAAGTCTTCGACGATGCCGCGATCGAACTCCACCCATGGGTCGGTGACGGTGTCGCTCTCCGGCGCATCTCACCGCCCGCGACTGCTCGCGTCGAATCCTGGAAGTCGACTCAGAGCGATTTGGAGAAGCGTCGCTCGCAGATCGTCGAGCGGGAACGAGAGCTCTCGACGAAACAGGAGGAAGATGCCGCACGTCTGGCCGCGCTCCGCGACGCGATCAACATCATGGATGATGAGGAGGCGAAGGGCGCCCTTCTGGAACGGGATGATGCCTGGGCGCAGCATCTATCTGTCCTCGATCGGGAAACGGCCGATCGTTTCGAGACCCGGATGCGAGCGACCGATGCAGCCGCGGCCGCACGTCTGAACAGCGCCACGCAACTCGAGGAGCTGCGCTCCTTGACCGCCGGGTTGTCGGTAAACATGACAAGCATCGGCCGGCAACGCCATTTGCTGCGGGATATCGATGACGAACTGCAGACATTGCGACGCGAGATCACGACCGAAACGCCATCAGAAATCGATCTGGTTGACGATGCGTCCGTCGCGTCATGGCTGACAAAGATTGGGCGATGGGGTGAAGCCCGCACCTCGGCGCTGTCCGCGTGGGATGATCTGCGCCGTGCCTCGAGTGATGCAGAGGACGCCAAAGCTGCGCTCGAGATGGAGCAGGGTTCGCTCGCCTCGACCCTCATCAGCGTCGGGATCGAGGTCGATGGACTGGATGTGGCGGCCTTGATGCAGGCTGCCGACACCATCCTCGCGGACCATGCTGCGATGCAGACCAAGCGGCAGGACGCCAATAAGCGCCTTGGTGAACTGGAAGCTGCCGCGGATCGACGGAAAGCGGAGCTCGACGAAGCCATCGCTGCATCCTATGCGTGGCAGACAGATTGGTCGACCGCCCTCGAAAGCACCTGGTTCAACGGGGAAGGAAAGGTCGGCGCTGTCCGTGAGCTTCTCGACGCGATCGCCGGCCTGCCGGAAGCGCTGCGCGAAAAGGATGATCTGCTACACCGCATCGACTCCATGGAGACAGATCGGAAGTCCTTTATCAACGCAGTTGCCCAGTTGCATGACGCTCTCGGTGACACATTCGACGGGAGTGCTCCGCTTGACGCCGCCAAGGCCCTGCTCCGGCGGCGCGAGGAAGCCAGACAGGTAGAGGCGAAACGGCTGGAACGGGACCAGACCCTTATCGATCTCGCGACCGAACGCGAGCGGCTGGACAGCGAAATCGCGGTCCATGCCGCGCGCAAGAAGGAGCTGACAGACTTCTTCGGAACCGAGACCCTTGCGGATGTTCGGCAAGCTCTCGAACGCTGCCGCAAAAGGAATGAGTTGGTCGAGCAGCAGAGCAAGCTGGAACAGCAGATCGTCGCTGACATGCAGCTGCCATCGCTGGAGGCTGCCATGGCCAGTCTGGCGGATGTTGATCTGGCTGAACTGCAGCGTGAGCAGGCCGAGTTCGTCACCCGGCTTGAAGATCTCGACGGCCGGTCAAAGAACCTCTTTGCCGATAAGGCGCGGGCCACCGATCGCCTGACCGCCATCGGCGGCGATGATGCCGCTGCCCGCCTCGAGGCGAGCCGGCGCACATCGCTTCTGGAAATCGAGGAGCTGGCGATACGCTATCTCCGCCTCAGAAGCGGAAGCTTGATCGCCGAGCACGGAATACGCGCCTACCGCGACAGGCACCGCAGCGCAATGATGAACCGGGCGTCCGAGGCGTTCCGGCTGATCACGCGCGACGAGTACACCGGCCTTGCCGCGCGACCCGACAAGGATCGTGAAGCGCTTATCGGGTTGTCACGACATGGCGGTTCCAAGCTCGCAGTCGAGATGTCGAAAGGCACCCAGTTCCAACTGTACCTAGCGCTGCGTCTGGCCGGTTACGAAGAGTTCGCGACGGCGCGGCCCTCGGTCCCCTTCATCGCCGACGACATCATGGAGACCTTCGATGAGCCACGTTCGGAGGAGGTGTTCCGGCTGTTCGGGAAAATGGCTCAGGTCGGCCAGGTGATTTACCTCACTCACCATCGGCATCTTTGCGAAATTGCCAGGCAGGTTGTGCCGGCGGTGAAAATTCATGAGATCGGTTAGGGTGGGCACATCTCGCGCGTGAAGTTTTCGGCTACGTCGAAACTACGCGATATTTAATTGTGTGGATGCGATAAGACAGACTATCCGCAGGAAATGTTAGAAGAATAAAGAATCGCGTGTTGGGGGGAGACAATGGCTGGGGAGCCGATCGATGACATTCTGGAATGGTCAAATAAGCTCTCGCCCTGGAAACAGGACGCCTTAAGACGACTCGCGACCAGCAACGACCTCACTGAGGCTGACGCCGGTGAATTGCTGGTGTTGGTCAAGTCAGCTGCTGGGTTCAAGCTTTCCGTCGCGCCGCCACAAGTTGCTCCTTTCACGAAGGCGCATTTTGGGGGAGGAAAGCACCAGCCGATCATCCTGAAGGGTATCGCGAACGTCCAGAACGTGAACCGGCTAACAGCAAATGCGTCACTGACCTTCTGTCCGAAGGCACTTACGGTCGTGTATGGCCGAAACGGAAGCGGCAAGAGCGGCTTTGTTCGGATACTACGGACCGCCTGCCGAACCCGCGTGGAAAATCCGGCGAAGCTGAAGGTTTTGGCCGACGTATATGGAGGTGTGGCCGGCCCACAGACTGCAGAGATCGTGATCGACTCCGGCGCCGGCGACACCACGATCCACTGGACGCCGGGAGCAACCGCATCACCTCAACTCATGCAAGTTGCCGTCTTCGATACCGCGTCTGCACAACTCTATGTCGACGGCGGAAACCAGATACGGTTTCTGCCGTTTGGGCTCGCTTTGCCTCATCGCCTTAATTCCGTTTGCCTGAGCCTAAAAGAGAAACTCGAGAGTGAACGCGCTACGGAAATCGGCGACAAGGTCAGCCTGACGACGATCGCGTTCTCCCCGCAGCGCGAAACCGCAGCCCAGCAATTCGAAAAGGCCCTGAGCAAATCCACAACCGACGCCCAGATCGATGCGGCCGCGGCGTTCACCGAAGACGATCAACGACGCCTTGACGAGATTACGGCCGCCTTGTCTGCGGGTGCAGCGGCCGCTGCCGACGTAAACGCGCTTTTGAAATGGGTAGATTCCCTTGTGATGGAGTGCGAGGTCGCCGTCGCTGCGTTCAACGACGCTGCTTTGGAGCAATTCGCAAACCTTCGCGTAGCGTCGGTTGCGGCACGTCAGGCGGCCACACTTGCTGCGGGCGAGTTGTTCACGGATGAGCCGCTCCCGGGTGTCGGCAGTGGCACCTGGCGGGCACTCTGGGCCGCGGCGAGGGATTACTCCGTGAACGAAGCCTACACGGGACAGATCTTTCCCGTGTTGGTTGCCGATGACAGAGAGGCCGCTTGTGTGTTGTGCCAGCAGCCCTTGCAACCGGACGGTGCAAGTCGGATGCAACGCTTTCAAAAATTCATGGACGACACGCTCGATGCCGCTGCGATCAAGGCAGAGCAGGCAGTCACGGACGCGCTGGCGAAGATAGACGAACTGACTTGCCTTCGCGCAACGGACTTTTCGGATCGCCTCGAGCAGGTACGAAAACGTGATGCGGCATTGGCTGACACGCTCTCGAAATTTCAGGTGTCGGCCGTGAAGCGACGTAGCATCGCGCTCGATCGGTTGCGCGGCGAGGAGAGCGATGCTGCTCCGCCGATCGTCATCTTGACCGAGGAGGTGAAGGTGTTCGCGCTCAAGCTCAAAACCGAGAAGGAAGGGCTGGCGCAAGCCGGCAACACCGAGGAGCGCGCCAAGCTCGCTTCTGAAAAAGCCAATCTCGAAGACCGCAAGACGCTTGCCGCGAATAAATCGAAGCTAGTCACCCGCCGCGATTTGCTTGTCATCGACGATGCATATTCGAAAGCTCTTGCTGACGTCCAGACGAGAGGAATCACCCAGCGCGCCAACGAGTTGTTGGACACGCACCTGACGACTGCCGTAGTCACACGCTTCGACACCGAGCGTGCACATTTCGATATCACACACCTGAATGTCGGACTGGCGCGCAAGAGTGGTCAGACAAAGGCGGAATTCGAGGTTGACCCAAAAACGAAGCTGACGAAGGTGACATCGGAGATCCTGAGTGAGGGCGAGCAGCGTGCCCTGGCGCTGGCTGGATTTTTGACCGAGGTCGCCCTGACAGACGGCTCGGGGCCGATCATCATCGACGATCCGGTGTCCTCTCTCGATCGCGACAGAAGCTCAAAAGTGGCTGATCGGATCGCGGAGGAGGCAACGAAGCGGCAGGTCATCGTTTTCACCCACGATATTATTTTCTTCAACGAACTCTGCCGGACTGCGGACGCTGTGGGCATCGAGCCTGTCACCGTCGCTCTTTTCAGCGACAAGGCCGCCGCCGGCAAGGTCGATGGCAATGGTATGGTGTGGAAGGGTCTGAATGTCGCCAAACGGATTGGACGGATAAGAAATGACGCCGCGCCGCTGGCCAAGATTCATGCGTCGAGTCCCGCCGACTACGAGGTCCAGGTGAAGAACTTGTATGGCCGACTGCGCGACACCTATGAACGCGTCGTGGAGGAGGTTATATTCCGAGACATCGTCCGGCGTGGCGTGGATGTCGTTCAGACCCAGTTGCTTCGTTACGTCCGACTATCAGACGAATTGGCCATTCGTTTTCATGAGGGGATGACCAGGGCAAACACCCACAGTCACGACAATCCAGCTGCCGATACCGTCGCCGTGCCGACTCCCGACGAGTTGGCCGCACATATAGTTGATCTTGAAACCTTGATCGCCGATCTCAAAGCCGAGAGCGAGGCAGCAGAAGCCGCGCGACCTCAAATGAAACCAAAGAGGTGACAGGATTGGCTTGGCTGAATTCCCGCAACGCGATCCACAGATCGCGTCCCGCGCAATCAGGTGCTAACTTCCCGATCCGGCACCCCTAGATAATGCCCCAAGCGCGATACCGCCCTCTCCCGGTCAACTCTCGCACGCCGAGTTCGCTGATGAGATTGAGAGCGGCGCGCTGCGTCACCTTGGCACGTTTGGCTATCATCGGCGCCGACACGACCGGCCTAGACAGGACGAGTTCGATGGCCGTCGGAAGGCTGCTCGACGACCGGCGGCCGTTCAAGCGTCGCGTCATCTGTTCCCGCGCCTGGGCCAGTCGAGCAATTTCCTTCATGCCGGTTTCCGCCGAGGCCGACATTGCATCGAGGAAGGAGAGCAGTCGGGTCACCCGGTTGTGGGACCGGCGCCGTTCCCTCGGAACCGCCTTCAGCCCGATATTGAAGCCGAACAGGTGTGACGCCACCTTTCCCCGGGCGCGGAGATATGCAGCGACCAATAGCGCGCCTAGCCAATGCTGGCGTTGCATCGGTTCGAGCGACTCCCACGCATCCCAGATGAGTGCGGCGCCAAGCGTCGGCGGCAGATCATCGGTATCGCGCAGGACATGCTTCCACTGCGCCACCCGATCCTCTTCATCCCAGTCGGGATCTCGAACGACAAGATCGCCGACAACGAGTTCTTGGCGGCTGCTTTTAGCGTCAGATACCCTGTCGAGGAGACGCTGTGATTGCTCGAGGACCGCGTCGATATTCGCAAGCTCGCGAGCCAGTGGATCGTCTTCCACAACCATCGACTCAAGGTCCGCCGGCCCTTCGCTCGCGGGCGTCCCCTCCCCTGCCCCGGCCTCATAGTCACGATCTCCGTATCCGGTCAGCGCACCGATCCCCGCGTCGCTCATCGCCCAATCCGATTTTGCACCGGCGATGCGTCGTCGGGCTCGCAGGATTCGGTGAGCGATCGTCAATTCGTGCGTGGGCGCCCTAACGTCCATCCTCTCATCATGGAGAACCAGGTCGTCTATATGGACAAGATCACCTCCCACCCACATGCTGGCTGCCGCATCGAAAAAATGGCCGCGCTCGACGAAGCCCTCGCCGACCGGATTCCGCCGGACCTGCTCGTCAAGCCGCGCAAGGTGATCTTCAGCTCTCCCGATCGCCGGAAGTAGGGTCTGGAGAGGCAGTTTCTCGATTGTGTAACCCATTGTTCTCGCGTGGTCTTGTCAGCGTAACAGAAGCTATCACGTCTTTCGCTTCCGTCATAGCGGCGGAAATTTGTGCACGCGTACTATATAGATGCGACAGGTCTTCGGGATTGAACAGGCGAGCAACGATCGAGCCTGAGAGCGACGAGAATGCCCGCTTTCTCGGGCTTTCAGCGGTGCCCGTTAGCGGAAAGTCCTCACAAGAGACGTTTACAAACGATCGGTTATCCGTATCCTCTGTGTTTGGAAAAATGCCCCCAACCGAACCCTCAGGCGCTCCAAATGGCCGCTGACACCCAAAATCGTTCTTCCCGTCGACCACAGGGCCGGCTGATCGGCTACGCGCGCGTCTCCACGGACGAACAGGCGACGGAAGCCCAAGAGATGGAGCTGCGTGCGGCCGGCTGCGAGATGATCGTCCAGGAGCACGGTTCCGGTGCGTCTCGTGCCCGCCCTGCCCTTGCCAAGCTTCTGCGCGAGATCGGCGCCGGCGATACGCTCGTTGTCGTGCGCCTCGACCGACTGGCGCGCTCGGTCAGCCATCTGCTCGAGGTGATCGAGGATCTGACAGCGACGGGCGCTCATTTTCGCTCGTTGCGCGATCCGATCGACACCACGACGCCCCAGGGCATGTTCTCGCTGCAGGTTCTGGGCGCGGTCGCCCAGCTCGAGCGCGCGCTGATCTCGGAACGGACCAAGGCCGGCATCAGGGCCGCCAAGGCGAAAGGGAAACTGCCCGGCAATCCCGGCATCCGTCAGCGCCAGCCGGACGCCTTGGCGCAGCTGACGGCCGCGCAGAAAGCCGCCTATGGTCGACGGATCCAGGCGACGGTCAACCAGTGGCTGCCGACGGTACGCCGTATGAGACCGGATCACACCTGGGACGATATCGCGCGGGTGCTCAAGCACCGTGGCCTCGACTGGACGCCCGAGCGCCTCCGTCGCGCAGTCAAGTGGCTGGTCTCTGAGCACCTGGCCGACGCTGGTCTGCTGCGGAAGTCCCCTCCCCGTCTGCCTGAAGACAGGCTGATGACCCTAGTCGCCGGAATCCATTCCTCGAACACCGCGCTCACGCTTCGCGAGATCGCATCCCAGCTCGAGCGCCTCCATGAACGGACGCCACGGGGCGGCACAAAATGGTCGCCGTCCTCGGTCAAGAACCTCATCGACCGGGCCCGCCGATCGGGGCTGCTCGTGGATGATGCCGAACCCGTTCCGGCCGAACCTTAGCCCGGACATCATCGGAACCTCGGGTTGTTTTTCAGGCTCTTTAGGAGCGACTCCGAGGCTTGATACTTCGGTTGAGAGGCCGATTCCAATGGCGACGCCTCCTCCACGGCCCCCTTGACCGGCTTCGCAGCGTCGAGCCGCTCCCGCAACAACGCCATGATCATCGGCCATGTCGAGAACTTGCCAGCGCGCGCCTTGTCGGTCAGGCTTCGCAGGTATCCGCCAGCGCTGTTGATCCGGTCGCCCCGCTGGAAGATTGCCGCCAGGGTGATCGCTGCGTGCTGTTCACCCATGACCTCGCAGGCCTCGCGCCAGGCGCTCGGGCTGATCCCCAGCATCGGCCGCGCCAATTCCGCCGCGGCCAGAAACTCTCGCCAATGCCGGATGCTTCCGCCCTGGGCAAGATCTTGCAGGTTGCTGCAAGCGTCTATCACGATCGCCAAAGGCAGTTCCTTCTTTGGCAGGCTCCGCAGGTTGTCAGTTTCCTCGGCGCTGCCGCCCGCTACTTCTTTATTTCCTAAGCCGTGTTCAGATTCAGTATGTAGGTTTGGGTTTGAATTCTGTATGTGCACGCCATTATGGGACTCATTGGCGTCCGGATTCTGTGTTTCTGTGAATGATTCCAATACCTCACGGATCTCGGCGCAAAGCGCGTGCAGATCGATGTAGACGTCCTCGAGGAGCTGCCGGGGTGCTGTGCGAGGAAGACGGGCAACAATGGTCTGGTAAGCCTGATGCACCCTGCCCCAGTTCCCGGGCACGCTCTCCTCGATGCCCGTCTCGATCAGCTTGACGATATCTCGTCGGATCAAGGTCAAACGCTCTCGAGCGACCTGAAACGCCCTCTTTTCCGCCTTGACGGCCTCGGCCAGCTCCCTGAACTCTTCGGCACGGGCGACGATCGGCGAGAGGTCGAAGCCGTAGGCCTGCTCAATCTGCCCGCCCCTGCCCTTGCGCGCGTAGCGCTTCCCGTTTGGACTGTCGCGGCGGATGATGATCCCGCAATCCACGAGAACCGCCAGATGACGCCGCAACGACGTCGCCGGCATGCCGTTGGTTCGTTCCGTTAGCTTCGCATTGGAAGGCCAGACGATGAGATCGCCGTCGGCCGTGAGCTCGTCGTCCAGGTGAAACGACAAGAGCGCATTGAGGATCGTCAGCGAGCGGTCCGAGGCGCCCAGCAGCTCCTTGGCTTCACGGATCGCATAGAAAGTCTTCCATTTATCGATACGCGCCCCTTCCGGGGCCTTCTTCGTCAAAGCCTGGCTGGCCAGCATGCCAAGCGACATCGGCCGCCGCCCAAAGGGCGTCGTTGGGATATGCGTCTGCATTTTTCTTCACCTATCGCTAGGCAAAAGAATCCTGCCCGCCAAAGCTGGCGGCGAATGCCTCATTGAGGCTTGACGACGATTCCGGGAAATGCGATTCTCTGATTGCAACATCACGAGAAGGGCTTCCGGACTCGCTTCGGGGGCCTTTTTCTTTTGCGTGTGTAATCTACTGGTTGCCTCGTCGGTTCAGGTCGAGACCCGCCTAGTGGCAATCCTCCTTCCTGGTGCCCTATCTCCTTTCCTGTTCACCCGCAGCTCGATCCGCGAGTTGCCAACCCAGTGAGGCGTTGGTGAAACCTTGGCAGCTGCCAAGGTTTCACCTGAAGCCTGCGTTCAGTCAGTGCCGCGCTGGGAGAGAAACCTTTCCACCAGCGCCGGCATTTCGTCCCGCACGAACTCGACGAAGCCCTCGTTGTTCGGCTCAACAGAAACCTTCAGTGTCCGCGGGCTACAAACCAAGCCGCCAATCCGCTGCCCTTGGTCGTCCACAAGCTCAACGTCCTTCTGTGTGCTTCTCTCGCTCGTCTTCAGTGCAGCAAGTACGAGGTCGAGGCGCTTGTCAGAAGGAAGTCCAGAAACCTTGGCAGCTGCCAAGGTTTCCTCCACGATCTGACGTCCAGCAGGATTTGCTGCGACCAGCTTGCCAAGCGATACCCACTTCGGACGACCCGACTTGGGCGCCTGGCCAATCTTCTCGACCAGTTCCATGGAAAGCGCGGAAATCACCGCGCGGAACCGCGTGAGCTCCGGATCGTCGACGGAAAGTGCGGAGCGCACATCACGGGCCTTGAGTCCATTTGCCTCCATATCGGCCGCAAAACGTGCACGCTCTATCCAGGTTAGTTTTTGCCTGTCGCCCTCGTTCTCGACACCTTGGGCGATCGCCAAATCCCGGTCAGTCAGTTCCGCGATGACTGCTCGCACCGGGCGGCCCAACTCGCGTGCCGCCCTCGTGCGTCGATGCCCGAAGCCGATCTGATATCGTCCCGGGGCGTCGGGGTGGGCACGGACAAGGATCGCCAGCTTCTGACCTTCTTGCTCTATCCCCAATTTGAACCTTAGAAACTGCTCCTCACTATCGTCCGGCAGACGATCTCTGAACGGCGATGGGTCCACTAGAGTTGGGTCGAGCTCTGTACCGGCGCCACCTTGCTCAACAATAGCTTTGAGCCGATCCCGCTCCTCGCGAAGATCTGCAACCGTCTTCTGAGCCGCTTGAACAGCGCCCACTGCGAGGCGCGGCTTTTGCTCGACAGGGGAGGGGGCGTCCTCCTTACGTGGGCTCCCAGACTGTTCTGTTGGTCGCAGTTGCTCGGTATTTATCAATCCGAACGCGGCTATGATCGATTTGCTCGGCCGTTTGCTCATGCTCGACCCCAACTCTGTCCCATAAGATCGAGTATCTGTGCATTCACCGCATCCAGTGACTCGCGTGCGCGTCGAACGGTGTCTGCCCCGACCTCCCCACGTTCCAATTCGTAGAGGCTCCGCTTTGCGAGGCCAGCAGCTTCAATTGCCGTACTCTCAAGGACTGTAGGGACCAAGACATCCGATTCGAAAAGCAGGCGCAGCATTGAAACGATTTGCGTTTGGGGCCGGTCATTCGAATCATGCCGCGTGATGAGATAGCGGATGAAATCCTTTTTGAGCGTGGCTCCAACCTCGGACAGTTGATCTATCAGATGGCTCATCATGAGGAGAAACTGGCTCATGGATGACACATCGAGCATCGCTGGATGGACGGTGAACACCATCCCTGTCGCCGCATAGACAGCACCGAGCGTGAGGTAGCCAAGTGAAGGTGGTGTGTCGAGGATCACTACGTCGTAATCGTCTTCCACCTCCTGGATAGCAAGACGAAGACGTTCAAAGAAGACATCCTCGACACCGACCAACTTGTTTGCCAGCACCATTGGCGTTTGGTGCTCATACTCCATGATCTCGATGTTCGCGGGGATGAGATCCACACCTGGGAAATACGTCTTCCGAACAACCTCCCGTAGGGGACGACGGTGCTTGTCGTACCTCAGTGCCGCGTACACCGTCTCATTGTATCCAACATCGGTTTCCGGCTGTGCGCCGAACATCGCCGAGAGAGACGCTTGTGGATCGAGATCAATTGCCAGCACTCTGTAGCCATGAAGGCCAAGAAAATGTGCGAGATGAACGCTCGTGGTGGTTTTCGCGCTTCCGCCCTTGAAGTTCACCATCGCGATGACCTGCAAATGCTCGCTTGCGAGCCGGCGGGGCAAATATCGAAGCGCCTCACCCGGCTTCTGCTCTGCCATGAGTGCGCGCAGTTCATTGATCTGGTCGAGCGAGTAGGCCCGGTGGTTGTTCTCCAAGCGGGTGGGCGTCGGGCCCTTTCCTTGGCTGGACAATAGCTTCAGAGTTGATTCTGGAATCGAAGTCAGCTCTGAAACCTCTTTAGTCGAGAATGATCGAAGTTCCTTTCGACCCTCCGGCTTGTATTGCCGTTGCCGAACAGCTTGGAGTTGGGACGACAGAATCTCCGCATGCCGCACGATCTTCGAAGCGGCATCTTCAACCACCGGTGCTGTTAGGTCCTGGACCGCCATTGTCGCCCTGCTTTTCTATTGGCGGGCAAACTGCGTTCTAGCGGTGTTCGCCCGCTAAAAGGTAGGCCACGATTCTGCATTTCCGTCCAGCCATTTTTGGTTAACACAATCTTAATATGAGCGGGAGGGCGTCGGCCCGACATCTGCGGTCCGCCAAAATACTGATGTCTTTTCCGTGCGTTAGTTTGTTTCTCGGTCCGACAAACGCGGCGGACAACCCCGGCAGTTTTGCCGTGGGAACCCGGCCAACCCATCTGAAGTGCCCTACCGAAACTGTCGGGGTAGCCAACTAAGCGCGCGACTCACCTAAATCCCCCGGCAATTCTGCCGGGCTGACGAAACGCCGTGATCCGTGATGCTCTCGCATCATGGTAGAGCAGACGGAACAGCTTCATGGCGTGGGGACAAGGCCGGCGGGCCCAAGCGACCCGCATTTGCGGGGACTTCAGCAGCTTTGCGCGGGAGTGCGTCCGGTGAATCCGTCGCGCTCCCACCATCGTCTGGTCCGGAAGCTCCAGGATGCGCTCGGCGTCGCGATCTGTGCCGCGCTCGAGGATATCTCGGTCGTCGAGGTCATGCTCAATCCGGACGGCCGGCTATTCGTGGAGCGGCTAGGGCAGGGGATCGTGAACATCGGCGAGCTCGAGCCGGGCGCCGCCGAAATCATCATCGGCAGCGTCGCGCATGCGCTACAGACCGAGGCAGATGCCGACCAGCCGATTATCTCCGGCGAGCTTCCCATCGGGGGGCATCGTTTCGAAGGTCTGTTGCCGCCTGTCGTGTCGGCGCCGACCTTCACCATTCGCCGGCGCGCGTCCAGGCTCATCCCGCTCGACGACTATGTGCGGGCCAGGATTATGACCCGGGCGCAGGTAGCTGCCCTGCGCAACGCCATCACCTCGCGGATGAACATCGTCATCTGTGGCGGGACGGGGTCGGGCAAGACAACGCTCGCCAATGCTGTGATCGCGGAAATCGTCGCGCAAGCGCCAGACGATCGCCTGGTCATCCTCGAGGACACCTCCGAGATCCAGTGCGCTGCCGAGAACGCGGTTGCCCTCCATACGAGCGATACGGTCGACATGGCCCGACTCCTCAAGAGCACGATGCGGTTAAGACCGGATCGCATCATCGTGGGCGAAGTCCGCGACGGTGCGGCGCTCACCCTGCTCAAAGCCTGGAACACGGGGCACCCGGGCGGAGTGACGACAATCCACGCCAACAATGTCATCTCGGCGCTTCGTCGCCTTGAGCAACTGACGGCCGAGGTGAGCCAGCAGCCCATGCGGGAGGTCATCGGGGAGGCGGTCGATCTGGTCGTCTCGATCGAGCGCGCGGGCAAGGGCCGGCAGGTCCGCGACGTGATGCATGTCGAGGGCTTCAACGGCTCCCGCTACGACACCAGCCACTATCCGCAAATCGACGAGGACAGCCATGCTGCATAGCTCCCGCCACTCGGCTTCTCCTTTCGTTTTGGCAGCGCTGCTTTGCGTCACGCTGGCGACGCCGGCGCTGGCGGGAGGGGGCGGAGGTCTTCCGTGGGAAGGCCCATTGCAGCAGATCCAGCAGTCGATCACCGGGCCGGTCGCCGGCTTCATCGCGCTGGCCGCGGTCGCCATTGCCGGCGGAATGCTGATCTTCGGCGGAGAGCTCAACGACTTCGCCCGCAGGCTCATGTACGTGGTCCTCGTTGCCGGGATCCTGCTGGGCGCAACTCAGATCGTCGGCCTGTTCGGGGCGTCCGGAGCCTCGATCGGCGATGTCGAGATCGCAGAACGGTCTGGGGTGGGGGAGGGGAGCGATGGCTGAGCCTGTCGTCCCGCTCTCCAGATCCCGCATCCATCGGGCGCTTTCGCGCCCGAACCATTTGATGGGCGCCGACCGCGAACTCGTGCTGCTGACCGGCCTCGCCGCCGCGATCCTGATCTTTGTGGTGCTGACGTGGTTCTCGACCCTTATTGGCATCGCTATCTGGATCGCCGTGGTCGCCGCGCTGCGCATGATGGCCAAGGCCGACCCGATGATGCGGCAGGTCTACATCAGGCACATCGCCTATCGGACGAGCTACCGGCCGACCTCGACCCCGTGGCGGAGGTCTTGACCCGGCCATGGTTGCGCTTCGTCAGTTCCGAAACACACACCCGTCCTTCTCCGACCTGCTGCCCTATGCGGGCCTGGTCGATGACGGCGTGATCCTCCTCAAGGATGGATCGGTGATGGCGGGTTGGTACTTCGCGGGACCGGACTCGGAGAGCTCGACCAACATCGAGCGCAATGAGGTGTCGCGCCAGATCAACACGATCCTCTCCCGGCTCGGCTCGGGCTGGATGATCCAGGTCGAGGCGGTGCGCATTCCAACCGTCGCCTATCCTGCGCGCGAGGATTGCCACTTTCCAGAGCCGGTGACCCGCGCGATCGACGATGAGCGGCGCGCACATTTCGAGGCGGAGCGCGGACACTTCGAGAGTCAGCACGCCGTCATCCTGACCTACCGCCCTCCGGAGCGTCGACGGGCTGGTCTGACGCGTTACGTCTATTCCGACAACGACAGCCGCTCAGAAACCTATGCCGATATCGTGCTCGAGGCCTTCCGGACGTCGATCCGGGAGTTCGAGCAATATCTCGCCAACGTCCTCTCGATCCGGCGGATGGTCACGCGAACGGTCTCCGATCCCGAGACGGGCCATCCGGTCCAATATGACGAGTTGTTCCAGTTCATTCGGTTCTGCATCGTCGGCGAGAGCCATCCCGTCCGGCTTCCCGCCATCCCCATGTATCTCGACTGGCTTGTCACGGCTGAGTTCCATCATGGTCTCTCGCCGGTGGTCGACGGGCGCTATCTGGCCATCGTCGCGATCGACGGGTTTCCTGCCGAGAGCTGGCCAGGCATCCTCAACTCGCTCGATTTGATGCCGCTGACCTATCGGTGGTCGAGCAGGTTCATCTTTCTCGACGAGCAGGAAGCTCGGCAGAAGCTCGAGCGTACCAGGAAGAAGTGGCAGCAGAAAGTTAGGCCCTTCTTCGACCAGCTCTTCCAGACTCAGAGCCGCTCCGTCGACCAGGACGCCATGCTGATGGTGGCGGAGACCGAGGATGCCATCGCTGAAGCCTCGTCCCAGCTCGTCGCCTATGGCTACTACACGCCCGTAATCGTGATGTTCGACACCGACGAAGCACGCCTGCGCGACCAAGCTGAGGCCGTGAGGCGTCTCATCCAGGCCGAAGGTTTCGGGGCGCGCATCGAGACCCTGAACGCGACCGAAGCCTGGCTCGGCAGCCTGCCGGGCGTCTCGTACACGAACGTCCGCGAACCGCTGATCAACACGCGCAATCTGGCCGATCTCATCCCGCTCAACTCCGTGTGGTCGGGCAGCGCAACGGCGCCGTGCCCGTTCTATCCGCCCGGCTCTCCGCCGCTGATGCAGGTCGCCAGCGGCTCCACACCGTTCCGGCTGAACCTGCACGTCGACGACGTCGGACACACGCTGGTTTTCGGCCCGACCGGCTCCGGCAAGTCGACATTGCTCGCGCTGGTCGTGGCGCAGTTCTTCCGCTACCTGGCCGCTCAGGTGTTCGCCTTCGACAAGGGACGGTCGATGCTCCCGCTGACGCTGGCGGCAGGCGGAGACCACTATGAGATCGGGGCAGGGGAGGGTGCTGCCGCTCTCTCCTTTTGTCCGCTCGCGGATCTCTCGACCGATGCGGACCGCGTGTGGGCGTCCGAGTGGATCGAGACGCTGGTTGCCATGCAAGGTGTGAAGATCACGCCCGATCACCGTAACGCAATCTCACGCCAGATCGGGTTGTTGAGCTCGGCGCGCGGGCGCTCGCTCTCGGACTTCGTGAGTGGGGTGCAGATGCGCGAGATCAAGGACGCGTTGCTTCACTACACCGTCGACGGGCCGATGGGCACGCTGCTCGACGCCGAGGAGGACGGGCTGTCGCTCGGCCGCTTCCAGACCTTCGAGGTCGAGGAACTGATGAATATGGGGGAGCGCAATCTCGTCCCCGTCCTGCTCTACCTGTTCCGTCGAATCGAGAAGCGCCTGACCGGCGCGCCAAGCCTCATCGTTCTCGACGAGGCGTGGCTGATGCTCGGGCATCCAACCTTTAGGGACAAGATCAGGGAATGGCTCAAGGTGCTGCGCAAGGCCAATTGCGCGGTACTGCTCGCCACCCAGTCGATTTCAGACGCGGAGCGATCGGGCATCATCGACGTCCTCAAGGAATCGTGCCCCACGAAAATCTGCCTGCCGAACGGCGCCGCGCGCGAACCCGGCACGCGCGAGTTCTATGAGCGTATCGGCTTCAATGAGAGACAGGTCGAGATCGTCGCCACGGCCACGCCCAAGCGCGAATACTATGTTGCCAGCCCCGAGGGACGCCGTCTGTTCGACATGGCGCTCGGGCCCGTTGCGCTCTCCTTTGCCGGCGCGTCCGGCAAGGACGACCTCAAACGCATCCAGCAGCTCCGCCTGGACCACGGCCCGAATTGGCCGGCGGCCTGGCTGACCGAGAGGAGGATCGGCAATGCCGAAGCCATACTTGCGCGTGATTAGGATCGCCGTCGCGACGTTGGTGAGCGTGGGTGCCGTCGCCCCTGGACCGGCTTATGCCGGGGCCGTGACGGGTAACGCCACCGAGTGGACGCAACTGCTCAACAATGCAGAGCTCATCGGGCTTTCGGCTCAATCGGCCGAGCAGATCCAGAACCAGCTCACCCAGATCACCCAGCTCGCCGAGCAGACCCAGAACCAGATCCGCATCTACGAGAACATGCTGCAGAATACGCTCCAGTTGCCTACCCACATCTGGAGTCAGGTCGAGGGCGATCTCGCGAGGCTCCAGAGCCTCGTCAACCAGGGCGAGGGGATCGCCTTCGCGATGGGCAACATCGACGATGTTCTGAAACAGCGGTTCCAGAGTTTTGCGGAGTTCGAGACCGGCCTCGCGAATGGCCAGGACTTTTCCTCGAGCTACCGGACCTGGTCGGACACCAATCGCGAGACGATCGCCTCGACCCTGCGGGCGGCCGGGCTGACGGCCGAGCAGTTCGGCAGCGAGGAATCGACGATGTCGCAACTGCGCTCGATGTCGGAATCCTCGGTCGGTCAGATGCAGGCGCTGCAGGTCGGCCACAAGATCGCCGAGCAACAGGTGGCGCAGACCCAGAAGCTGCGCGGGCTTGTCTCCCAGCAGATGACGATGATGGCGACTTGGTTCCAGTCGGAGCAGGCGAACCGCGACCTTGCGCAGACGCGCCGGGAAGAGTTCTTCAACGCCAACGCGCCGTCGACCTCGGGCGGACAGATGATGCAGCCGCGGTGGTGAGCATGATCAGAATCGCCGTCGTCGTCCTGGCCTGCACCGCGCTCATCTGGATCGGGATCTCGATCTGGTTCGCCGCGGATGGCGGCCGTCAAGCCGAACGGGCAGGAGAGTTCTTGGACGGTCCGAGGCAGTTCGACACCACAGGCGGACAGGAGATGCGGCCGCGCTGGGGTGACGGGGAGGGGCAGGGCGATGAGGCCACGGAAAACTAGGCTCGCGATCGCCGGGTTCTTCGGCGTCCTGCTCCTCCTAGAGCCTGCCGTCGCGCAGGACGGTACACTGCTGACCAATCTCGAGAACGAAGTGGCGACCGCCGCGCAGGGGTGGGAAACCACCGTCATGCAGGCGGCGCGCGCCGTGTTCTGGATCCTTGCCGGCATCGAGATTGGCATCGCGGCCGTCTGGCTTGCGCTCGCCGCCGCCTCGCTCGACACCTGGTTCGCCGAGCTCGTGCGGCGGATCATGTTCATCGGGCTGTTCGTTTTCATCCTCGAGCAGGGTCCGGATTTCGCGCGGGCGATGGTCGACAGCCTGTTCCAGATCGGGGCCGGCGGCGGCTCGGCTTCGCCGGCGAACGTCTTCAATGCCGGCCTGCAAGTGGCGAGCTCGATGTCGGAGCGGGCGCAGTTCGGCCTCTTCGAGGACAATGCGCTCGCCATTGCCGCGGTGTTCTCGATGATCGTGGTCGTTATTGCCTTCAGCCTCGTGGCGGCGATTTTCGTGTCCGTCATGGTTGAAATGTACGTCGGCCTTCTCGCCGGCATGATCATGCTCGGTCTCGGGGGGTCGAGCTTTACCAAGGACTTTGCCGTTCGCTATCTCGTGTACGCCTTCTCGGTCGGCATGAAGCTGATGGCGCTCGTCATGATCGCGCGCATCGGGTCGGAGGTGCTCATCAACCTTGCCAACGATCCCGGCGCTTCCGACGACTATCTCTCCACGCTCGCGATCGCCGGCATTTCCGTCGTGGTGTTCGTCATCGCCATGTACGTCCCCAACATCGTCCAGGGCGTCGTGCAAGGCGTCTCGGTCACCGGAGGCATGGAAACCATCCGGCATGGCGGGCAGGCCGCAAGCATGGCCGCCGGCGGCGCAGCGCTTGCCTGGGGCGGGGCCAGGGCAGGGGCCTCGGCCTATTCCGCGGCGCGTGCCGAAGGCAGCTCGTTCGGTGCCGCGGCGCTCAAGGGCATGACGACGGGAGCGACGGCGACAGGCGGGGCTTTGGCATCGGCCGCGCGCGACAAGGCGATCGGCGTGCCCGGCGTATGGGGGGCTTCAACCCTTGGACTTGCCAACTCCAAGCTCGACCAGAGCGCCGGCCGGCCGACCCCCAAGAAATCAGCAGACGACAAGGCGTGAGGTGAGATATGGCCGCAAAGAGCCCACCGGAGAATCCGTATCTCGCCGCACGCCAGGAATGGAACGAGCGCTACGGCTCCTATGTCAAAGCTGCGGTGTCCTGGCGTATCGTCGGCGTGACCGGAATGCTCATGGCGGTGATCGGTTTCTCCTACGGGCTCTACCAGAGCAGCCAGGTCAAGCTCGTCCCCTATATCGTCGAGGTCGACCAGCTCGGCACGGCCGTGAGCATCGGCTTCCCCCAACAAATCGAATATGCGGACCCCCGCGTCGTGCGCGCGACGCTGGGCACCTTCGTCGCCAACTTCCGTTCAGTGACGCCGGATGCGGTCGTCCAGAAGCAATATATCGACCGGACCTACGCGCTGCTGCGCACCGCCGATCCGGCGACCGAGAAGGTTAATGCGTGGTTTCGCGGCAATTCCCCGTTCGAGCGCGCGCGCACGATCACGGTCGCCGTCGAGGTGACCAACATCGTTCCGCTCTCGAACCAGTCGTTCCAGGTCGACTGGACGGAATACGAGCGAGACCGGCAGGGCAGGGAGTTGGCTGTGCGGCGCTTCCGTGGTGTCGCGACCGTTACGCTGACGCCGCCGCAGGATGAGGCGGTGATCCGGCTGAACCCGATCGGCCTTTACCTCAGAGATTTTGATTGGACGGCGCAGCTGTGAGTGCCCGGAGGTTTGTACGATGAGTCTACCCACAATCGGGGCCGCGGCGCTTTTCACAGGCCTACTCGCCGCTATCGTGGCCGCCCCGGTCTATGCGCAAGGTCTGAGCCCGACAGAGGCGCGCGGCACGAGCATTTCCGGCCAATGGCAGCACGGCCAGGGGATCGTCACGCACGGTCCAGACGGGAAGGTGATTTTCCTCTTTGGCCAGGTGCAGCCTTCGGTGGTCTGCTCGCCGCTACAGGTGTGCGATATCGAACTGCAGCCGGGAGAGATCGTGCGCGACGTGCTGCTCGGCGACACGGTGCGCTGGAAGGTCGAACCGGCAACCTCGGGCGCGCCAGGCGGGCAGGTCGTGCATCTGATCGTCAAGCCGGCCGAAGCCGGGCTCGTGACCTCGATGGTTGTGACGACGTCACGGCGGACCTACCACATCCAGCTCAAGTCCCATCAGACCCAGTACATGGCCCGCGTCGGGTTCGAGTATCCCGAAGACGTCACTGCGCGCTTTGCCGAGATCAATGCCCGTATCGAGGCGAGCATCGTGCCGGGCGCCGGCGTTCCGGCCGATCAGCTGAACTTCGCCTTCTCGGTCAGCGGCTCGGCGCGGTGGCGGCCGACGCGGATCTACAGCGACGGGATGAAGACCTATATCCAGTTCCCCTCTACGCTGTCGGGCCAGGACGCGCCGGTCCTGTTCGTGATCTCGGGCGGCGAGAACCGCATCGTCAACTACCGCATGAACGGGTCCATGATGGTGGTCGACTACTACATCGACCACGCGATTCTCGTCTCCGGCGTCGGCCGGAGCCAGGAGAAGATCACCATCAGGCGGGGAGGGTAGGAGATGCGGTACACGTCACTCCTCGCGCGAGCCGCGGCGATCATTATGAGCGCAGTCCTCTTTGCCGGGTGCCAGACGTTGGGCGGGGCAGGTCTCGTCCAGAGCGCGGCGACGGCGCAGCTGACGCCCGAGGCCGCCTCTTTGATCGCCGGCGACATGGTCGGGAGGCTTGCAGAGCAGGTCGGTCCGGGCAGCACGATGATCCAGCTCAGGCCCGACGGCTCGGTCTTCGGCCAGGCGCTCGAGGCCTCGCTTCGCGGCTGGGGCTACGTGGTCGCTACCGACCAGGCGACGGATGGGTCCAGTACCGTTGCGCTCGCCTATGTGGTCGACGACTTCGAGGGCAGCGTTCTCGTTCGTCTCTCCACATTGACGGTGGACCTGACGCGGGTCTATCGGCTGGGTGCAGAGGGCGCCACGCCGGTCAGCCCACTCTCGGTCATGCAGCGCGGGCCGGGTGAGACATCATGACCGACGCACTCAAGCTTGGCGTCGCCGATTCAACTAGCGCGCCGCGTATCCGGCGGCTCAACCGTCTGCCCATCATCGTCGCGATCGCTCTGGTCGTCCTGTTCCTCGCCGTGATCTTCTACGGCCTGACCTCGCGAGGGCTTCGCTTCGGGGATCGCGATTCCGGGTTCACGCCTGGGTCGCAACCGGCCTCGACCCACGCGGATCAACTGACACGCGGGGTGCCCGACGGGATCATCGGCGAACCGGCGCCGCCAACCTTCCAACCCGTGCCGGCCGCACCAAGGGAGCCAGCCCCGAACCCGTTCGCGCCACCGGAACCGGCCGCCGCGCCCCCTCCTGTCCGGCCGCTCGAACCTGAGGAGGACTGGCGGGCGCGGCTCCAGCGCGAGCAGGAGGAACAGGCGATGCGCGAACTCCATCGGCAACGCATGGCGCGGCTTCAGGCCAACGACGCCGCATTCGATTCCCCGATCGTCGTCAGTCTGCGCGAGTTCTCCGCGCAGGGATCGGGCGCGGCGCCCGGCCAGAACCAGGGTGGGACCGATGCGGGTACGACGCGGCCGCCGAGTGCGCTCGATCTTTACGCCGCTGCGATGCGGGCTGGCGCGGGGCAGGCAGCCGATCCGAACGCGCAAGGGTCAAAGGAGAGCTTCTTCAACCAGGACATTCGCGACCTCGGATACCTGCCCAACCCGGTCGTAGCCCAGATGTCGCCCTATGAGCTCAAGCGCGGCAGCGTCATCCCGGCGACGCTGATTACCGGCATAAACTCCGATCTTCCCGGCCGCATCACCGCCCAAGTGTCGCAGAACGTCTACGACAGCGCAACGGGGCGGCATTTGCTCATCCCGCAGGGATCGAAGCTCTTTGGGCGGTACGATTCCAAGGTGACGTTTGGACAGAATCGGGTGCTGGTCATATGGACCGACATCATCCTGCCGAACGGATCGACGCTGCAGATCGGCGGCATGGCCGGCACGGACTCGGCCGGCTACAGCGGGTTCTCTGACCGGGTCGACAACCACTATCTGCGCACCTTCGGCTCGGCGATCCTGGTCGCGCTGATCGGCGCCGGCACGGAAATGATGCTCCCGCAGGATCGCAACGCCTTCGGCAGCGCCAACAGCGCCGAGGATGCGGCCCGCCGCTCGTTCGCCGAGACCTTCGGGCAGATCTCCGAGCAGACCGTGTCCCGAAATCTCAACGTCCAGCCAACCCTCGAAATCCGGCCGGGCTACCGCTTCAACGTCCTGGTCGACCAGGACATCATTTTCCCGGGCTCCTACCGATAAGCATGACACTCACCCTGTTTGCCCCACCATGCGGAAGGAAAAACGACTGCCACGCGAAGTGTTTCTGGATTGGCCAACTGTTGAATTCTCATCTTCTGCATCTCATCGACAGACTCTCGCTACCGCTCGACGAACGGGCGGCTCGCCGTACCTTGCGTGATTTTACGGATGATGCAGGGTTCGATTTCTTCGCCTATCTCTATCTGCGCGGGTCTGAGAGTTTCGTGGTCTCGAACTACCCTAAGGAATGGCAGGAGCTGTATATCGAGCGCGAGTACATTCGCGTCGATCCCGTCGTCACCAAGGCCAAACATGGACCGCCGATCTTCGCCTGGTCGGCCGTGCAGGCGCGGCGAAGCGGTCGGCGGGATGTAATACCAAGCGTCATGGGGTTTGACCGACATGGGCCCATTGCCGCATCCCGATTGA
>VFQR01000803.1_pt1 | contig 32412 bp, 31 predicted proteins | sample 3512321 | NCBI WGS metagenome assembly VFQR01 (sample SAMN10412374, study PRJNA504923) | tailings metagenome | isolation source: Relicate 3 Philex TSF1 revegetated site | place: Philippines: Tuba, Benguet | collected 2017-08-29 | reverse complement strand
ACCGCTGCAAGATCCAGAACAACGTGAGCGTGTACGACAACGTCACGCTGGAAGAGGGCGTGTTCTGCGGTCCCAGCATGGTGTTCACCAACGTATATAACCCGCGCGCGCTCATCGAACGCAAGAGCGAATACCGCGATACGCTGGTCAAGCGCGGCGCCACGCTGGGTGCCAACTGCACCGTGGTCTGCGGCGTGACCATCGGCGAATACGCCTTCGTGGCCGCCGGCGCGGTGGTGAACCGCGATGTGCCGGCGTTCGCGCTGATGGCGGGGGTGCCGGCGCGGCAGGTGGGGTGGATGAGCGAGTACGGCGAGCGACTGCCGCTGCCGCTTGAGGGGGACGCGCAAACCACTTGCGAACACACCGGCGCACGCTACGCCTTGCGGGGGCGCACCCTGGAAAAGCTCGGGAGCTGATCGATCATGGAATTCATCGACCTCAAATCGCAATACCAACGGCTCAAGGCCGAGATCGACGCCGGTATCCAGCGCGTGCTCGATCACGGCCAATACATCCTCGGCCCCGAGGTGGACGAGTTGGAAGAAAAGCTGGCCGCTTATACCGGTGCACGGCACTGCATCTCCGTGGCCAACGGCACCGATGCCCTGCAGATCGCCATGATGGCGCTGGGCATTGGCCCTGGCGATGAAGTCATCACCCCGGGCTTCACCTACATCGCCACCGCGGAAACCGTGGCGCTGCTGCGCGCGCAGCCGGTGTACGTGGACGTGGACGACAAGACCTACAACCTCGACCCTGCTCTGCTCGAGGCCGCCATTACACCGCGAACCAAAGCCATCATTCCGGTCAGCCTGTTCGGGCAGTGCGCCGACTTCGACGCCATCAACGCGATCGCCGCGCGCCACGGCATCCCCGTGATCGAGGACGCGGCGCAGAGCTTTGGCGCGCTCTACAAAGGGCGCAAGAGCTGCAACCTGAGCCCAATCGCCTGCACCAGCTTCTTCCCGAGCAAGCCGCTGGGCTGCTATGGCGATGGCGGTGCGATCTTCACCAATGACAACGAGCTGGCCAAGGTGATGCGACAGATCTCGCGCCACGGCCAGGACCGGCGCTACCACCACGTGCGCGTGGGCGTGAACAGCCGGCTCGACACGATTCAAGCAGCGGTGCTGCTGCCCAAGCTGAAGGTGCTCGACGAGGAGTTGGCGCTGCGCCAGGAAGTAGCAGCACGGTACACCGCGCTGCTGAATGACATCGGCCTGAAGACGGCACCGATCGTCGAGCCGCACAACGTCAGCGCCTGGGCACAGTACACCGTGCGGATCCCGGCCCGTGAGGTGGTGCAAAAACACCTAGCCGAGGCCGGCATTCCAACAGCGGTTCACTACCCCATTCCCCTGAACAAGCAGCCAGCGGTGGCCCATGCGTTCTCGGATCTGCCGATGGGCGATGAAATTTCCCGGGTCGTTCTCAGCCTGCCAATGCACTCCGCGCTGACATTGGACGATCAGAAGCGGGTAGTGGCTGCGCTTCAAACCGCCACGGCGAGAAACTGAGACCGATTCAGAATCGGTGCGGCTTGATTGCCGATGCCCCCCTTCATGTCCATCAAGTCATTGCTTTCCGGTTCGGCGGTTTACTTGCTGGCAAACTTGGCCAGTGCCGCCTTGCCGTTTGCATTGCTGCCCGTCCTGACGCGCCACCTGGGACCGACAGAGTATGGGGTGGTAGCCATGTTCCAGGCCTTGGTGGCCGGTCTGGGGGCGGTGGTGGGTTTTGGCGTGGTGGGCGCGATCGCCCGCAAGTACTACGACGCGGATTCCAGCACGCAACAGTTGCGCGACTTCATCGGAATCTGCATCCACATCATCCTGGCCAGCAGCGTGCTAGCGCTGCTCGTTGTGGTGGCGTTGCAGGGCTCGATTTACGAATGGCTCGAGCTCGACCTGCACTGGGCGGTGCTGGCCGTGGCCGTTGCGACCGCCACCGTCCTGGTGCAGGTTCGCCTCAGCCATTGGCAAGTGAAGGGTGAAGCGGTGCGCTATGCCCTGCTGCAGACGACCCAGAGCGGCCTGGCGGTCGCGCTGTCGCTGATCGCGGTGCTGGTCTACGCCCTGGGGGCAGAAGGCCGCATTCTGGCCATCGCCCTGGCCATCTGCATGTCGGCCCTTTTGGCCGTCTATCTGCTGCGGCGCGATGGCTTGCTGCGGCTCAAGATCTGGAACGTTCCTTATGCGAAAGAAGCGCTGGCGTTCGGTCTGCCACTGATGCCACACACGCTGGGTGGTTTTCTCCTGTTTTCTGCCGATCGCTTCGTCATCAACGCCAACCTGGGCCTGTCCGATGCGGGCGTGTATTCTTTGGCGGCGCAACTCGTCAGTGTCATGAGCATGGTGTTCGGCGCCGTGAACAACGCTTACGTGCCCTGGCTCTTCGAGCGTCTGAAGAACGGCATGACGGCCGAGAAGCGCCAAATCGTGCGCTACACCTACATATGGTTCGGCCTGATCATTCTGTCCGTCGCGTGCGCCTTCCTGGTCGGCCCGCCCCTGGTGGTCCTGATCGCGGGCGAGGAGTTTGCGGCCGCAGGGAGCGTGATTGGCTGGTTGGCCCTGAGCCAGGCCTTTGTCGGTATGTACCTGATGGTGACGAACTACATCTTCTTTTCGAAGAAGACGGTCTACCTGTCGTTCGCGACCTTGCTGTCCGGCCTGATCAATCTGGTTCTGCTGCCGTTCATGGTCGTGTCGTACGGACTCAAGGGGGCCGCGTGGGCGGCTTGTATTGCGAATGGCCTGCAGTTCATCGTGACATGGTGGCTCGCAGCAAGACTGCATCCGATGCCCTGGTTTGGCCTTCGGGCTGGAAAGTGAACATGTTGAGGAACTCATCCATTCTGGTCACCGGCGGCACAGGCTCGTTCGGTCACACATTCGTTCCCATGACGCTGGAGCGGTTCAACCCGCGCAAGATCATCGTCTACTCGCGCGACGAGATGAAACAATGGGAGATGGCCAAGAAGTTCGCAAACGACCCGCGCGTTCGCTTCTTCATCGGCGATGTCCGCGACAAGGATCGCCTGAACCGAGCGCTGGATGACGTTGACTACGTGGTGCATGCCGCCGCCACCAAGATCGTGCCGACCGCGGAATACAACCCGTTTGAATGTGTCAAGACCAACATCAACGGTGCGATGAACCTGATCGATGCCTGCATCGACAAGGGCGTGAAGCGCGTGGTGGCCTTATCGACAGACAAGGCCAGCAGCCCTGCCAACCTGTACGGCGCAACCAAGCTGGCTTCGGACAAGCTGTTTGTGGCCGGGAACTCCTACGCGGGTGGCAGCGGTACAAAGTTTTCCGTTGTGCGCTACGGCAACGTAATGGGGTCACGCGGTTCAGTGATTCCCTTCTTCTTTTCGATCCGAAACAGCGGTGTGCTGCCGATCACGGACGAACGCATGACGCGTTTCATGATCACCCTTGAGCAAGGGGTGGGACTGGTGTGGCACGCCTTCGAGGACATGGAAGGCGGTGAGATCTATGTGAAGAAGATTCCCTCGATGAAGATGACGGAGTTGGCCAGGGCCGTCGCGCCCGATGCGGAACTGAAGATTGTTGGCATCCGCCCCGGCGAAAAACTGCACGAGCAGATGATCAGCCCGGAGGACTCTTACTACACCTACGAATACCCCGAGCACTACAAGATCCTTCCGGCCATCAACAACTGGGGCACCAGCGAGGAGCGCATCAAGGACGGCAAGAGGGTGACGGACGGCTTCAGCTACACCAGTGACAACAACCATGAGTGGATGTCGGCGGAGCAGTTGCGCACCTGGATCACCGCCAACCTGGACAAGATCGGGAGCATCTGAACCATGATCCCTTACGGCCGTCAGGAAATCACGCCGGCGGATATCGAGGCGGTGGTTCAGGTACTGCAGTCGGACTTTCTGACCCAGGGCCCAATGGTTCCCGCCTTCGAAGCCGAGGTCGCGAGACAGGTGGACGCACGGCATGCGCTAGCGATGAGCAGCGCCACCGCGGCGCTGCATGTCGCCTGTCTGGCGCTCGACCTGGGGCCTGGGGACTGGCTGTGGACCAGTCCGATCACTTTCGTGGCGTCCGCCAACTGCGCCCTTTATTGCGGCGCCCAGGTGGATTTCGTCGACATCGACCCCCGCACCTACAACCTTTGCCCACAGGCGCTGGAACGCAAGCTGGTTGAAGCCAAGCGCCTGGGTCGACTGCCCAAGGTCGTGGTGCCGGTGCACCTGAGCGGACAGCCTTGCGATCTGGCACGGATTCACGAGTTGGCACAGACCTACGGCTTCCGGATCATCGAGGACGCTTCACACGCCATCGGTGGACGCTACAAGGGCGCGCCCATTGGCAACGGACGCTACAGCGACATCACGGTGTTCAGCTTCCATCCCGTCAAGATCATCACCACTGCCGAAGGCGGCATGGCACTGACCAACAGCGATGCGCTGGCTGCAAAGATGGCTTTGCTGCGCAGCCATGGCATCACCCGCGATCCGACGCAGATGACGCGCGAACCGGAAGGTGGCTGGTACTACGAGCAGATCGCACTGGGCTACAACTACCGCATGACGGACGTGCAGGCCGCGCTGGGCCTGAGCCAGCTGCGCCGGGTGGACGACTACGTGGCTCGGCGCAACGCGCAGGCGGCCCGTTATGACCGGCTGCTCGCACCACTTCCCCTGCTGACACCGTGGCAGCACCCCGACAGCTACTCGGGCTGGCATCTGTACGTGATCCGCCTGAAGCCCGGGGCTGCCGCAAAAACGCATCGGCAGGTGTTCACCGAATTGCGCGACGCCGGCATCGGCGTCAACCTGCACTACATCCCGGTCTATCGGCAACCTCACTACGAAAAGATGGGCTTCAACGCCGGTCTGTGCCCCGAAGCGGAAAAGTACTACCAGGAAGCGATCACGCTGCCCCTGTTTCCCACGATGCACGAGGAGCAGCAGGATCAGGTGATCTCTGTCCTCGCACGGGTGCTTGGTACATGAGGCTCGCAGTCATCCCGGCGCGTGGCGGAAGCAAACGCATCCCACGCAAAAACATCCGGCCATTTGCTGGCAAACCCATGATTGGCTGGTCGATCGAGGCCGCCCGGGCCAGCGGGCTTTTCGACCGCATCCTCGTCACGACGGATGACGACGAGATTGCCCGTGTTGCGGCGGGTTTCGGTGCCGACGTACCGTTTCGCCGGCCGGACGCCCTGGCGGACGACCACACCCCTACCGTTCCCGTCATTGCGCATGCGATCGAGTGGCAGGCGGCGCACGGTCAGGCGCCTGCCGAGGTGTGCTGCATTTACGCCACGGCGCCATTCGTTCGGCCGGAAGACATTCGCTGCGGCTTTGATCGCCTGCAGCGCGCAGGATGCGAATACGCGTTCTCTGTTACGAGCTACGCATTTCCCATTCAGCGGGCTTTGCGCATCACCGCCGGCGATCGGGTGGCCATGTTCCATCCCGAGCATCTCCAGACGCGCTCGCAGGACCTCGAGCCAGCGTACCACGACGCCGCGCAGTTCTACTGGGGGAACGCGTCCGCATGGCTGGCGGGAAGGCCTCTCTTCGGGGAGACTTCCATGCCGGTCGTCCTGCCACGCCACCGCGTACAGGACATCGACACACTTGAAGACTGGGAGCGCGCCGAGCTGATGTTCGGCGCGCTGAAGTCGTCCGAGAATTCAAAGTAGAAAGTCAACATGGCAAACCAGTACCAAACCGAGCAGGAAGCATTCTGGGCGGGCACCTTCGGCACCGACTACATCATCCGCAACCAAGGCGATGCGCTGCTGGCCTCGAACCTAAACTTCTTCTCCAAGGCACTGCATTCAGCGCGCGGCGTGAACAGCTGCCTGGAGTTCGGCGCGAACATTGGCATGAACCTGAAGGCCCTGAAGCTGCTGCGCCCCGGGCTGGACGCGCACGGCATCGAGATCAACGCCGATGCGGCTCGACAGCTGGGTGAGACCATTCCGCCCGCGCAGGTCTACAACACGTCCATTCTCGATTTCCAGACCGAACGCAGCTGGGATCTGGCGCTGATCAAGGGCGTGCTCATCCATATCAATCCGCTGGTGCTGCCGCAGGTGTACGACAAGCTCGTGGCCAGCACAAGTCGCTACCTGCTGGTCGCCGAGTACTACAACCCGGCGCCGGTGGCCATTCCCTACCGCGGCCACACCGATCGACTCTTCAAGCGCGATTTCGCGGGTGAGATCATGGATCGTCATCCGCAGATGCGCCTGGTCGACTACGGATTCGCCTACCGACGCGATCCGAATTTTCCGCAGGACGACATAACCTGGTTCCTGATGGAGAAAAGCTGACCTGCTCTGTCGACCCTACTCACGACAACGTTCCATCGCCATGCTGACTTACTGCAAACACTGCGTCATGCCGGACACCAAGCCGGATCTGCACCTGGATGACTACGGCGTATGCAATGCCTGCCGGAGTTACGAACGTCGCAAGGAGGTCGACTGGGACCGCCGCTATCAGGAGCTGCTGCAAGTGCTTGAGAAGTACCGTCACCGCGACGGCAGCAACTGGGATTGCATCGTGCCGGTCAGCGGCGGCAAGGACAGCACCTACCAGGTCGTCCGCATGCTTCAACTGGGACTCAATCCCTTGTGCGTGACGTCCACAACTTGTGACCTGTCGGACCTCGGTCGCAAGAACATCGAGAACCTCAAGCACCTTGGGGTGGACTACATCGAGGTGTCGCCCAACCCGCTGGTCCGGGCCAAGCTCAATCGCATCGGTCTGACGCAGGTTGGTGACATCTCGTGGCCCGAGCACGTGGGCATTTTCACGATCCCGGTCCGGGCCGCTGTCCAGTTCAACGTGCCCCTAATTGTCTGGGGCGAGAACTCGCAGAACGAATACGGCGGTCCCGCTGCCGCGGCAGAGAACAGCGTGCTCAACCGCCGCTGGCTCGAGGAGTTCGGTGGCCTGCTGGGCATGCGTGTGTCGGACCTGATCGGACAGGAGGGCATCGAGGCCAAGCACCTGATCCACTACACCTACCCGACCGACGCCGAACTCGCCCGCGTGGGGGTGACAGGTCTGTTCCTCGGCCACTACCTGCCCTGGGATGGTCTGTCCAACACACTGATCGCCCAGGCCAACGGCTTCCGCAGCTACGACAAGGTGGTGGAGGGCTCCATGGTCAACTACGAGAACCTGGACAACCACCAGACCGGCATCCACGACTACTTCAAGTTCCTGAAATTCGGCTTTGGTCGCGCCACCGATCTGGCCTGCCTGCATGTGCGCCGCGGGCGTCTGACGCGGCAGGACGGGCTTGAAGCCGTCAAGCGTCTGGACGGCAAGTTTCCGCATGAGTACCTGGGCAAGTCCCTGGAGGGCATCCTGCGCCCGCTGGAGATGACCGTGGACGAGTTCGTCCGGGTCTGCGACAAATTCACCAACAAGAAGATCTTCAAGCGGGACGTGAGCGGCGCCCTCATCAAGGACCGCGACGGCAACCTTAGCAAGCTCAACCACGACAACCCATGAAGGTCGGTGTGATCGACTACGGCGTCGGCAACTTGGGATCTGTCATGCGCTCCCTGGAGGAGCTCAGGGTACAGCCAGTGCTGGTCAATCGCGCCCTCGACCTGCATGCCAACGATTGTCTGATTCTTCCCGGCGTCGGCAACTTCGCCGATTGCGTGCGCTTGCTGAGTGCCGGTGGATGGCAGAGTGCTTTGCTGGATGAGGTGCAAGGCCATGACAGGCCGTTGCTCGGCGTGTGCGTGGGCATGCAACTGCTGGCCGACTACAGCACCGAAGGCGCGGACGAAACGGGCGGTGAACGCCACCCAGGGTTGGGATTGATCCCGGGGCACGTTGAGCATCTGCGTGCCCTAGGCTGTACGCATCGGGTGCCTCACGTGGGATGGAACGCGGTGGTCAGCACCAAGGGTGACACCGGCCTGTTCCAGGGCATTCCGGACACCACCGACTTCTATTTCGTGCACAGCTACGCCTTTACGCCGCGAGACCCGCAAGACGTGCTCGCGACCACCGACTACGGCGTCGGCGTGACTGCCGCGGTGCAGCGCGGGCGGGTCTGGGGGACGCAATTCCATCCCGAGAAAAGCTCGCGCGCCGGCATGCGCCTGCTGCGCAACTTCATCATGGGGCCTTCATGCTGAAGGTTCGCGTCATTCCGACCCTGCTGTGGAAGCAGTTCGGCCTTGTAAAGGGCGTGGGGTTTGACAGCTGGCGCCGCGTGGGGCCTGTGCTGCCGGCGGTCAAGGTCTACAACCAGCGTGAGGTCGACGAACTGGTGCTGGTGGACATCCTGGCGCACCAGTCCCATGACGATCCCGATTTCGAATCCATTGACGAGTTCGGGCAGGACTGCTTCGTTCCCCTGACGGTGGGCGGCGGCATCCGGCGCATCGAACAGGTGCAGCGCCTGCTGCGCGCGGGGGCCGACAAGGTCAGCATCAACACCGCAGCCTACAAACACCCCGGACTGATCGGGGAGATCGCCAAACGCCACGGGGTCCAGTGCGTGGTCGCCAGCATCGACGTCCGCGCGAACGGCGCAGGCAGCTGGCGCTGCTTCAGCCATGCAGGCGCCGTGGACACGGGCAAGGATGCTGTCGCCTGGGCCAGGGAACTGCAGGACAGGGGAGCGGGGGAGATTCTAGTGACGTCGATCGAGCGCGACGGCACGATGCAGGGCTACGACCTGCCCTTGGTCGAGGCCGTGGTCAAGGCAGTCGACATTCCCGTCATCGCATCGGGCGGCGCGGGCAGCTATGAGCACATGGTGGATGTTGTCGTCCGGGCCGGCGCCTCGGCGGTGGCGGCCGCGAGTATCTTCCATTTCACCGAGCAGACGCCGGCGGGCGCCAAGGCCGCTCTAGCCGCCGCCGGGGTGCCGGTCCGGAAGAGCTTTGTCGCCACGCACAATGGCCGCGCTTGAGATCGGCCTGCGGGCCGACGCCTCCCTGGATATCGGCACCGGCCATGTCATGCGATGCCTGACCCTGGCCGACGAACTGAAACGTGGCGGCGCTACTTGCTGCTTTATCTGCCGTGAACATCGGGGTCATCTGATCGATCTCATTCGCGCACGTGGTTTCGAAGTCCTGATCCTGCCCGGCGCAGCTTCGTCCGAAGCAGACGCGCTCCGGGGTACGGTGGACTATGCGGCCTGGCTCGGAGTCGATCAAGCGACAGACGCGGCCCAGACCCGGCAAGCCCTTGGGGCACGCCGGCTCGACTTTCTGGTGGTGGATCACTACGCATTGGACGCTTGCTGGGAGAGGTTGATACGGCCGTCGGCCCGGCGCATCCTGGCCATCGACGATCTGGCCAACCGGCGGCACGATTGCGAGGTCTTGCTGGATCAGAACCTCGGTCGCTCGGCCCAGAACTATGCGGAGCTGCTGCCGGTGGCCAGCACGTTGCTGATGGGCCCGCGCTATGCCCTGCTGCGGCCGGAGTTCGCGTCATGGCGCACCCGAAGCCTGCTGCGTCGTTCATCGCCTGAGGTGAAACAGCTGCTGGTGAGCCTGGGTGGGATAGACAAGGACAACATCACGCTGTCGGTGCTGAAGGTTCTGGCGGCCAGCGCGTTGCCCGAGGACTGCCGCGTCGTGGCCGTCATGGGAGGCGGTGCGCCCGGACTGCAGGCTGTTCGGGACTTCGTCGGCTGCACGTCGGGCCAGATGGAGTTACGAGTCAACGAAGGCAACATGGCTGCACTCATGGCGGCGAGCGATGCTGCAATCGGGGCAGCCGGCGGTACAGCCTGGGAGCGATGTTGCCTCGGCCTGCCCACGCTGGTCGTTCCGATGGCCGAGAACCAGCGGGAGGGTGCACTGGCGTTGCAGGCCAGCGGCGCGGCGCTTCTGATCGATGCAGGTCTGCCACTCGCGCGGGGACTGCCTGCCCGGTTGCCGGAATTGCTGGATCCGCAGCGCTTGTCGCAGATGTGCGCGGCATGCAGCGCCTTGGTGGATGGAGACGGAGCCCGACGGGTTGTAGAGGGGTTGCAGCATGTTGGTTTTTGACCGGTGCGTCGCACGTCAGCTGGTGCAGGACGATCTGGCACTGATCCTGTCCTGGCGCAATCATCCGGCGGTAAGGCAGCACATGCTCACACAGCACGAGATATCACCGGCCGAGCACCAGCAATGGTTCGAGCGCACATCCGGTGATACCCGCAAGAGGCTGCTCCTCATCGAAGAGGCGGGCATCGCCATCGGCCATGTGAACTTCTCAGGTGTAGAGCCTGCCGGTGTGGCAGATTGGGGGTTCTATGCGGCACCCGGGGCGGCCAAGGGCTCCGGGAAGAAGATTTGTGCGACCGCACTGAACACGGCCTTCGGTGAGTTTCAGTTGCACAAGGTCTGCGGCCAGGCACTGGCATCGAACGAAGTCTCTGCCGGCCTGCATCTGGCGCTGGGCTTCAGCCTGGAGGGCCGGTTGCGCGAGCACAGTCGCACGGGTCAAAGCTACCAGGATCTGCTCTGCTTCGGATTGTTGAAACATGAGTGGATGACCTCATCGATGACTCCAAGGTGAACCATGAACACGATACACATTGCTGGCCGCTCCATCGGCCCAGAATCGCCTCCCTATGTGATTGCCGAAATCTCCGCCAATCACAACGGGCGGATGGAAACGGCTATGCGTCTCATCGATGAAGCGCACCAGGCTGGCGCCAGCGCGGTCAAGCTGCAGACGTACAAGCCCGACACCATCACACTGAATTCGGATGCCGAGGAGTTTCGTATCCAGGGTGGGCTGTGGGATGGGAGGACGCTGTATGACCTGTACCAAGAGGCGCACATGCCCTGGGACTGGCACAAGCCGCTTTTCGAGCACGCGTACAAGACGGGGATCACCATCTTCAGCTCTCCCTTCGATCGCACAGCAGTCGACTTGCTGGAGGACCTCAACGCACCCGCTTACAAGATAGCCTCTTTCGAAGCGGTAGACCTGCCGCTGATCCGCTACGTCGCCGGCACGGGTAAGCCCATGATCATTTCGACGGGCCTTGCCGATGCGGAGGAAATCGCCGAGGCAATTGATGCCGCCAAGGGAGCGGGCTGCTCTCAGCTGGCGATCCTGCACTGCGTGAGTGGCTACCCGGCGCCAGCGGGCGACTACAACCTGCAGACCATCCCGGACATGATGCGCCGTTTCGGTGTGGTGACCGGGTTGTCGGACCATACGTTGGACAACGCCACGGCCATCGCCAGTGTGGCGCTTGGCGCAGCCATCATCGAAAAGCATTTCACACTGGACCGCAACGGCGGGGGGCCCGACGACAGCTTTTCACTGGAGCCGCAGGACCTCCAGGACCTGTGCCGCAACGCCAGGGTCGCCTGGGAGGCGCTCGGCAGGGTCAACTACAGCCAGAAGTCGAGCGAGGCGTCGAACGCCAAGTTCCGGCGCTCCTTGTACTTCGTCAAGAACCTGAAGGCTGGCGACCTGATCACGGAAGACGCGGTCAGAAGCGTGCGGCCCGGGTTCGGTGTCCCGCCTAAATACTGGACGAGCCTGATCGGGCGCCGCATTGGCAGGGATGCGAAGCAAAACACGCCCGTTTTGCAAAGTGATCTTCCGGAGGAGCTGGCCGACAAGGCGGGCGATCGCTGAGCGACCCTGTCAAGCGCAGATATTGCAGATGGCGTCGCTAAAGATTTTGTCGCAGTTGCTCCGGCGCGCCGATTGGGGTGCCCTCACAAAGGCTGACATCCTCGCCGTCCGGCATGACGGCGATTGCGGTCAGCTGATCGACGGGAAGTACTACGCACCCATGATCGACAGCTTGCTCGATGAAATTCGACGGGTCGCCGTGCTGACGATTGCCTCACCGTATTCCTACCGGGTGGGGGCAGCGAGCCATGCAGGGGCCTTGAGCTTCAACGGCGCGTTCGTGCGCGAGTTGCTCGTCGGGCGACTGCGACGGATGCTGGGCCTAGCGTCGGACCAGGCGGACGTCGGTACCTGGCGGCGTATCGTCAAGGCCGTTCAGCCCAGGTATGTGATCGCCATCCAGCCGCACGCTGCGCTATGCCGCGCCTGCCACGAGCAGGGTATTTTCGTTTTCGACATGCAGCACGGCTATATCGGGCCCAAGCATCCGGGTTACGGCGAAGCATTCCAGATCGGTCGCGACAGACAGGAAATGGCCGACTGCATCCTGTGCTGGGATGAAAACAGCGCTGCCTCGATCAAAGACTGGACCGCCCGGAAACAGATCGAGGTGCGTGTGATCGGCAACCCCTGGATCAACAAGTTCGTCGCGCGGCGCAGGGAGGACAAGGTCATCCGCTTCTTCGAGCGCCGGCGCGCTCCCGATCGGCCAGGCGGAGCTCGCCCACGGATCCTGGTGAGTCTGCAATGGGGGCTGGATGACCCAGCGCTGACCCCTGATCAAGCGCTTTTCGACAATGAATTCATGCCGATTGCGCTCGAGGCCGCTATCCAGAGAACCCGGGAGCAGTACCACTGGATCCTGCGGCCGCATCCCGTCCAGTCGCTGACCCCGGAGGTCTTCAAGAGACTCACGGCGCACGTGAAGGAACGCTTCGAATCGTCTGTCTGGATCTCGGACAATGATCCCTTGCCATTCGTGTTATCAGAGGTGGACCTGCACATCACTTACAACAGCAGCGTCGTCATTGAGGCTGAATGTTTCGGTGTCCGATCTGCGCTGCTGGACCCCCAGATTGATGGGGGCCTTTGGGCTGGATACTATGCGAGCCAGATTGACAAGGGAGTGGCTGATCGGCTGCCCTGCGAGGTGTCCGCCATTGAAGAGTGGATACGCGTTTCGCGACCGGTGCAGGCGGGCGGGCGGCTCTCGCCGTCCGTTCCGCAGGCATACACCGAATTTCTCGAGCAACTTGAAGGCCGGTAGGCCGGGCGGACGCCGGTCCCGGTGCCTTGTCAGCATGGATAAGTCAGGCGTGAAACGTCTGGAGTTTTGATGATCGTCATCGTTGACTATGGGGTCGGCAACCTGTCTTCGGTTGCCAACATGCTGCGCAAAGCGGGCGGAGAGGCGCGTGTTTCCCGCGACCCGGCCGAGGTGCTTCGCGCCGACAAGCTGTTGCTGCCCGGTGTCGGCCACTTCGACTACGGCATGAAGATGCTCAATGGATCGGGCCTGCGTGACGCGGTCGATCAGGTGGCGTTGCACCTGAAGCGCCCGGTGCTGGGCATCTGCCTGGGAGCCCAGATGCTGGGTAAGGGAAGCGAGGAAGGCGACGCGCCAGGCCTTGGCTGGATCGACATGGAATGCCAAAGATTGCCCGCGCAGCCCGGTATCCGGGTACCGCACATGGGTTGGGCAACGATCGCGAAAACCAGGCCATCGCCTTTGCTGGATGACGCAGCCCCGGACGCGCGGTTCTACTTCGTGCACTCGTACCGCATGCAGTGCGCCGATGCACAGGATGTGGTCGCAAACGCAAAACACGGTATCGAGTTCACATGCGCCGTGCAAAGAGGCCTGATCTTTGGCACCCAGTTCCATCCCGAAAAATCCCTTCGGCATGGCCTTGCTCTCATGCGGTCGTTCGTGGGCCTGGCGTCATGATGACCAAAACACGCGTCATCCCTGTTCTGCTCCTTCGTGGCCGTGGCCTAGTCAAGACGATCAAGTTCAAGGACCCCAAGTACATCGGCGACCCGATCAACTCCGTTCGTATCTTCAATGAGAAAGAGGCGGACGAACTGATTTTTCTGGACATCACTGCCACGCCGGAGGGCAGAGGCCCCGACTTCGACCTGCTGGCCGACATCGCCGGCGAGGCTTTCATGCCCATGGGCTACGGCGGCGGCATCACCACACTAGATCATGTGCGCCAGGTTTTCTCTCTGGGTTTCGAGAAGGTCGTCATCAACTCGGCGGGCTATGGCTCGGGCGAACTGATTCAGCAGGCCTCGGCCATCTACGGCGTGCAGGCCATCGTGGCCAGCATCGACGTGCGAAAGACGCTCATGGGGCGCTACGAGCTCATGTCGCACTGCGGACGGACAAAGCAGGCCGGCTCTCTGAAGGACCACATCGCCCGACTGGAGCGCCTTGGGGTGGGCGAGATCTTCATCAATGCCATCGACCGGGACGGCACGCAGTCAGGGTACGACATCAAGCTCGTTAAAGAGGCGTCCTCGGCATGCTCGGTGCCCGTGATTGCGTGCGGCGGCGCGGGGAGCATCGAGCACTTCGCGGAAGCAGTTCACGAAGGGGGTGCCTCGGCCGTCGCCGCCGGCAGCCTGTTCGTTTTTGTCGGACCACACCGCGCCGTGCTCATCACCTATCCAGACCGGGATCTGCTGTCGCGCGCCCTGCCGTGAAAGGCAACGGCACCAGGCCGCACGGACCCCATCCGAACAAAGAACCATGAATCCACAGAGCCCCGACTACCTGAAGCCCGCCCCCTGTGTGAAAGCGCCGATTGACGGCCGCCCCATCACATCAGCGGCCTTCGTTCCCGATGGCCGCCCCTACCAAGTCTGCACCCGTTGTGTCATGGACACGACCGATCCCGAGATCATGTTCGACGCCCATGGCGTGTGCAACCACTGCCGCCAGTTCGACGCGGTGATCGTTCCCGCCTGGCCCTCGGCGGCCGAAGGCGAGAAGATCCTCGCGCAGACCATCGAAAGAGTGAAGGCTTATGGTGCCGGCAAGCCCTATGACTGCATCATGGGCCTGTCTGGCGGCGTGGACAGCTCCTACGTGGCCGTGAAGGCCGCGCAATGGGGTCTGCGGCCGCTGGTAGTGCATGTGGACGCGGGCTGGAACTCCGAACTGGCCGTGATGAACATCGAGCAGATCTGCAAACGGCTGAACTTCGACCTTGTCACACATGTGGTCGACTGGGAAGAGATGCGCGACATGCAAGTCGCCTTCCTGAAGTCCAACCTTGCCAACCAGGATATCCCGCAAGACCACGCTTTCTTCGCGGCTCTGTATGGCTACGCCGAGAAGGCGAAGATCAAGTACGTGATCAACGGCAGCAACTTCGCCACGGAAAGCATCCTGCCGACCACTTGGGGCTATGACGCGATGGACGCCACGCACGTGAAGGCGATCCACTCACGATTCGGGTCCCGCGCCCGGGGCCATTTTCCAGTGGTGAGCTTCTTCGATCTGTTCATCAAGTACCCCTTGATCCTGAAGATGGAAGTCCTCACACCGTTGAACCTTATCCCCTACAGCAAAGTGCAGGCAATCCATACCCTGGAGCGCGACTATGGCTGGCGCTACTACGGCGGCAAGCACTACGAATCACGTTGGACGCGCTTCTTCCAAGCCTATTACCTGCCCTACAAGTTTGGCTACGACAAACGCAAGGCACATCTGTCAAGCCTGATCGTCTCCGGTCAGATGCAGCGCGAGCAAGCCCTGGAGGCCTTGAAGGAGCCTCTGTACGACCCGATCACACTCGCGGAAGACAAAGCCTTCATCGCGAAGAAGCTTGGGCTGCCGCTGGCTGAGTTTGAGGATCTCATCCATCAACCGGCCCATCACTACAGCGAGTTCCCTAACCACCAGCGGAAGTTTCGCAATGCGTCCAAGGTCTATCGTGGCTTGAAGAGCCTGTGGTACGCGACGAAGAGGCCACCCAAATCCGGTGACCCTCAGCGTGCCTGAGGCAAGCGACGATGCCAGGGCCATGTGCATCTGCAGCTCAGGCATCCGTTGCGATCACGGCGACGCCAGCAATCACCAGCGCTGATCCAAGCAGGTACGTGATGGAAACAGCCTCCTTAAGCAGCAACACACTTAGCAGAGGAACGAGCACCAGGGTGCCAGCCGTGAAGGGGTAAGCGCGACTCAGCGGAACCGTTCGCAGCAACCACACCCATAGCAGACTGGCAACGGCGTATATGAGGAACGCAACCACTGCGATGCCGAGTGTCCGGGGTTCCAGCAAGCCTGTTTCAGAGTGCAGGCGCAGGCCCAACACCTTGAACAACACCTGACCAGCCGACACCATCAGCACGCACAGGATGCCCAACATCATTTGGCCTTGCGTCATATGAATTTTTCCTTCGTCAGATGTGCCGCCTGCGGGTGCAGACGCCCGGCCGCTAGGGAGGCATGCAACGCATCGGCGAACGCGCCCGGCCTTGCATCTTGCAGGGTCACTCGCATCTGGGTCAGTCGCTGGGCGAGCCGCTCTGGCTCCCATGGCCCACTGGCCTGCAGTAGCTCGGCCAAGCCGTAGTCCAGCGCCACAAGATCCGCCTCGCCGAGCGAATATGCACGCTCAAGTGCCTTGATCAAACCATCCTGGTAGCTGTCGGCGCAGGCGTCTACCAGTCTGCAGGTTTCCACCGCAGTGGACAGCGCCAGGCGCGGGTCGGGCCAGCCCCCACCCGCCGCATCCAGAAAAGCCCTCAGGAGAGACGCCAATGGCCGAGGACGCTCGAGCCAGGCAGTGTCCGCCGCCACTTGCACGCCGGCGTGATCAATCACACCGGGTTCTGCCGTGAAATCCAGTGTTACCTCACCAAGGTCCGTCTGCACGACCACCACTCGGGCGCGTCGCCGGGCATTGCGCGCCAAGATCACTTCACACGGAAGATCGGCTATGCGCAGTGCCAGCCTCACCCTCGCCCCCCCCTGTTCGACCTCGACCGGGCCTGCGACCGACGGGACTTGGTCGGTCAGCGCTTGAAGAATCGATACCACGTGCGGCATGCAGTCGTGCAGAATCGGCACGCTCGCGTCGTACTTCTTCGCTTCACCGTTGCGCACCTCGCCGGCAGCGTCCTCCCAGATCACGCGGAACGAATGGACGTGTCTAGCGCGGGCAATCCGTTGCCTGAGGCTGCTGAAATAGTTCGCAAACCGGAACACGTGGGCGGCAAACAGGCGATCCCGTGCTGCGGGTTCGCCGACCAACTGCTCCAGCGCTGCCAGAGTCATGGAGGCTGGCTTTTCGATCAACACTGTCGCGCCGGTTGCCAACGCCCACCGCGCACTCGAAATATGATCTCGAGCCGCATTGACCACGAGCACAGCCGGGGGAAACCCTGCTTCAAAAGCCGTTGGCCGGTCCGCGAGGACGTTCACTCGCCCTGCAAAACCTGGCTGCCGGGCCCAGGCAGTCAACAGGTCGGCACCTCGGGGAGAGCACAGCGTCAGTCCATGCGTCGGTGGCAACAGTTGGACTAGCACTTCCGCGACCACCCTCGCCCACCGCCCGCCACCCAGGATCAGCACCTGCCTGGGCCAGTGGGTGGCGGCCGAGACGCGATCCGCCTGCATGGCAAACACGGCTTCAGCGAAAGTCCGAGCTGGACAGAATCGGCACGATGGGGCCGACGTATCCCTGGCGCCTCAGGTAGTGTTGGATCTCGGCTTCGATGTGCCAAGCCAGGTTGAGCAGCGGTCGTGAAAGGTCCTGACCGTTGAACAATTGATCGTCTGAGACGATCGGGACTCGCGTGCCAGGCAGATAGTGGCCGATCTTCATCGAGCCGGGCTTCTCGTGCACTGCCTCGATCTGATCGACATCAAGGCCCAACAGCTTGACCAGGATGGCCGCCCGACCCGGGAAGGCCTTCGCGCGCAGTTTTCCGTGGACGCGCACCAGTTGATCGATTTCGTCGCGCTTCATGGCCTTCCAGAGCGTCACGTTGCGCCGCATGTCCCGGAAACGATCCACGAACGTCGACTCCCGATCAATGATAGCTCGCACCTCCGCATCGACCTTCAACGTTTTAGCGCCGCCGGCGCCCAGGAACACGCGGATGTTGCCGCCATAACGGGACGGGAATTCGACATCCAGCACAGAGCCCCCCAGCGATCCAGCGATGTAAACAAAAGACTCGAGACTGTAGGTGCGCGGATGCTCGTGGTAGAAAGTGTCGAACTGGTTGCGCTCGAGCACCGCACCCAGGTAGTGGTTCTCGATGACGACGACTGTCGTCTCCGACATCAAGATACGCAACGATGCCAACACGGCACCCAGATCTTCTATGTGGGCGAATACGTTGGTGAAAACGATGAAGTCGGGTTGGCCATGGATGGCGGCAATCTGGGTTGCCACGCTCTTGGAGAGATAGTCTGAGTACACCGTCAGGCCTTGCGCGACGGCATCCTTGCCAGCCCCGGTCGGCTCGACGCCGATGGCTTTTGCGCCACGCTGACGGAAGAAGCCCAGCAGACTTCCATCGTTGCATCCAATGTCCAGTACCAGCTTTCCCTCAAGACTGCCGAAACGTGATTCGCAACGGGTCACGAGGTCCTGCATGCCATTGAGGACGTCGGCGGTAAACCGCGACCGGTAGTGATAGCTCTGCGGAAACAACTCTTGCTTGGGCACCTGATACCGTTGGTGCGCAGTCTTGCAGGTTTCGCAGTACAGGATTTCGATGGGGTACTCACGGCAGACGCGGGCATTGCCCACCTCGACGAGGTCGTCGCACATGGGATGCGCGCCCAGATCAAGCACGGGCTCCAGAGCCGTACCGCCGCAGACCTCGCATCGATGGATTTCGTTCATGTCAGAACTCATGTTGTGAATGGGGAGTCAAGGCGCCAGAAAGTTCAGGGGGCCGTAGCGGTCGCGTAGTACTGGGCACCTAGCGGTAACCTGCCCAGGACTTCGTCCATAAGGCGAAAAATCGTCTGATCGAACGGCGTGAACAGGATCGAGCGTGTGTAGACCGCCTGCAGGCCTGCGTCCTTCAGCATCGTGGCTAGGCGGGTGTGCCGCAGCAACACGGCGTCGGAATCGATGTCGTTGTTGGCCACCACGTAGCGCGTCGCAGGATTCAGAGGGTTGTGCTCGAAGACCACGAATTGCCCGTTAGGACGCAGCACCCGCCGCGCTTCGGAAACGAAGTTCGGCCAACTCTTGGGCGGCACATGATGCATTACACAGATGGCGAGCACGAGGTCGAACGATTTGTCCTCGAAGGGAAGTTGGCTGCCATCGTAGGCAACGTACTTGTTGCCAGGATTCTCCTGCTGCGCCATCGCCAGCACTTCGGAGGCCACCTCGACGCCGGTAACCTCATAGCCCAATGCACGCAGCATGGGGTGGATGTAGCCGTGACCGCAACCCACGTCCAGAATCCGGACCGGATGGGTGTCCGGCAGGTGCCGGTCGACGATTTTTCGCAGGTAGTCAGCCTTCACTCTGGTGTAGAAATCTAGGCCCTTGCCAGCGAAAGCGATCTTCTGCTCGATGACGGATCTGTACTGGTTCTTGTGCGTATTGAAATCCATGTTGCGACTCCGCAATAGAAAGATGCCAAGCGTCTGGCGCTCGGAAGCGCCAGCTGATGGTCAATGTTCCTGGCCAGGATAGATGCCAACAGGCTTGTCGATGTTGAGCGTGCGTTCGATGATCACCGCGGGGCGCGTGCGCACTTGCTGGTAGATCCGTGCGATGTATTCGCCAATGACGCCGAGGAACAGGGCATTGAGACTTATGCCAAACAGTATCAGTATGGTGGTGGTGGCGAAACCGGCGGGCCAGTCCTGCGGTGCCAGCATCCATGCCGCCAGGTAGCCGCCGGACACAAGAATGGTAATGAGCGAGACCATGAGGCCAATGTAGGTGGCCAGCTTGAGCGGCAGAGTGGAGTGAGCATAGACACCCTCCATGGCCAGGCGGATCAGGCTTCGCAGCGGAAACTTGCTCTCGCCGTGTTGGCGACTCTTCCGGCTGAACGGTACCGCAGCCTGGCGAGTAGCCAGTTCGGAAATGAGCCCACGCACGTAGGGATACGGGTCGTGGATGAGCCGAAGCTGATCGAGAATCTTCCGATCGACCAGTCGGAAATCGCCGCTTCCCATTACGTGCTGGGTCTCGGACAGCTTGTTGAGGAAGGAGTAAAACGACCGACGAGCGCGCCCGATCCAGAACCCCTCTTCCCGCTGCGCCCGCACACCGACGACCACATCGTGCCCGTCGCGCCAGAGCCGGATGAACTGGTGGAACAGTTCGGGCGGGTCCTCCAGATCACAGTCAATCTGGATGGCGGCGCTGCCGCTGGCCTGACGATAGCCAGTAAGGATGGATTTGTTGAAGCCGAAGTTCCGGCTAAAGCGCAGTACCTTGACTCGAGGATCACGCTCAGCGATGTCCTGAAGCACTTCAAAACCGCGGTCGGTGCTGTGATTGTCAGTGAAGATCAACTCAACATCGATGTCATCGTGTTTGGCCAGCTCTGCCATCACAGCCGCATAGGCCATCGGGATATTGGCCTCCTCGTTGTAGACCGGAATGATCACCGAGATGAGAGTCCTTCCGTCAGCTGGGGCACTCTTGTTCATGGGGCTGGATTCTGCAAAGTAGATCTGGAACTCAATCGGTAGAGGTGTAGCTGCCAGGCAGCATCAGTGTTTTCGTGCACGGATACCAACGCCAAGCCGAGCTCGGCAGCATTGTCCACCGGTACGGCCGAGATGAGAAAACGCCCTCCGAGGGCGCGAAATGCCTCCGTGTCCATGCGCAAGTCCGCCACACGCGTCTGCTGGGCATCCACCACTTGGCGCAGGAGATAGGGCGAGCCGTAGGGACGCTCCAGGGACTGCGCGGTCAGGAAGAAGCGGCTGCCCCAGTCATCAAAGTACTCCCGGTAGCGGGGACTTCGCTCCAGCTCGGCTGCAATGATTTGACGGAATTCCCGTTTGTAGCGCAGGGGGTAAGTGGCCAGATATCCATCTAGCGTTCGAAGGCCGTTGTAGGCAGCAACGGCGGGATCAAGCCCCAATGAAATGACCGCATATGACGATTCGCTGAAGACCATCCGTTGCTTGATTTCGTCGAACAGTTCTGACGCAAAGAATGCACGGAACGAAGGATCGCCTGAACGTTGGGTTTGTCTAGCCTCCGCCTGCTGCCAGACGAACAGCGCCTGCACAGCAAACAGCGCCAAGACCAAGGTACGCCCAAACCTCGACGCGCGCGTCCATGCAAGGCAAAGCACCGCTGCAAACATCACGCCCCATGTGAAGGGATGCAGGTAGTGGAAGCGCGACAGGTTCACATAGGGAGCCTGGGGCACCCAGTGCAATAGCATTTCCCACAACACAGGCCACACTCCATACCAGACACTGATGCTGGCGGTTGCCCCAAGCGCCCAGAACAGCAATTGGGTGGGCCGCGGGACGCCGGTTCCGAGGGCCAGCAAACCCACCCCCAATGCGCTGAGGGCCAGCAGCACGACCAGCATGCCCAGGACCGCTGGAGGCAACGCCTTGCCGGCGAGCAGCAGTGTGGCCAGCAAGGCCACACAGATCGCCGTAAGTCCCCAGGCGGCCCGCTGACGTGCCGAATCTGCAACGCCACGCCACGGCCCCCAATAGACGACAGCGACCGACACCATGGGCAGCATCAGCCGCGGTTCCAGCGATGGTGCGTGATACTGCCCATATCGAAAGTTTTCCCAGACCGTCGCCATGACCGACGTCGGCAGAGCAATCTTGAACTCGACACGGTGGGACTGGAATCCACTCGCCAAGCCGGTCAAGACCATCAGGCTTTGATACTCCACCACCGCAACCGCCACCGCCGTCAGCGCCAACACGCTGAACACCCGCCACCTGGCTGGGTGGCGAATCATCAGATCGGCAAAGCACAGCAGTGCTCCGGCGGCCAACACGAAGATGCCGCCCAGCGGCAACAGGGAATAGGCCGGAAACAATGCGCAGAGGAACCAATCCAAGCCTCTGTCAACACGATCCCGGATGTTGAGCAGCGCGCTGAAAAACAGCGGCTGTCCCGCGATGCTCAGCCCGAACAGGCTGTAGTGTGGAAGGCAGGCGAACAACAAGGCTGCCAATGCAGCAGGCAACCGCTCGTTTTCGGCCTTCATGAAATGCTGGGTCAGCAGCCGGTACATGCCCCAGTAAGCGAGCAGTCGTATCACCAGCTGGTTGACCACGAAGCCCTGGAACGCGCCAAACAGCTTGAAGAACCAGACCACTACGAAGAATGGCGATGGGTACGACGCGCGCAGAACGCCATCCCCGATGAGCGGAATGACCTCATCGGGGTGCGCAAACAATTGACCGCTTTCGGCCAGCACCTTGAGCGATAGAAAGACGCTGTCCAACTGATCGTGTATGCGCAGATGGGCATCTTGTCCCAGCACCCAGTAGGGCCACAGGTACAGCAGTACAAGTCCGATGGCCAACCCATGGAGTGCCCGCGAACCACGCAAGAACGGGAGTTGCCGAAGTTCGAGCGCTCGATTCATCAACGAACGGAACGCTGCAAGTCGATGAAACTGGCCAGTTGCAGACGCACTATGGTGGGGAGATCCGCGGCGCTTGCCGAGTAGCCTTGATCGATCCAGTCAAGGGTTTCATCAAAAGTCAACGTCGGGCGCCAGCCGAGCACGCTCGTTGCCCTATCGATGGACAGGGCAAGTGCTCTGGCCTCATGAGGCTGATCCGTCTGCGGATGCGCCGACCACAAGCGCCTCTCGCGGCGACTCGCAAGCTGGCTGACCAGTTGCTGCACGCTGCGGTCGCCCTGGGCACCCGGTCCGAAGTTGCAGGTCTGGATATGTTGTCCGTGCTTGTGCACATGTCCAGCCAGCGCCAGGTAGCCCGACAGCGGTTCCAGCACATGCTGCCACGGGCGGGTAGCGCCCGGGTTGCGCAATTCGACCGTCGCACCCCTCGACCACGCCCGATAGCAATCCGGGATGATGCGATCCTCTGCGAAGTCCCCAGGTCCCACCACATTGCCCGCGCGCGCCGTGGCGACGCGCACGCCCGAGGCCGCGCCGTATGAGGCACGCCACGAATCGACCGCCAGTTCGCAGGCAGCCTTGGAGGCGCTGTAGGGGTCATGCCCGCCCAGTTCGTCGCCCTCGCGGTATGAAAACTCCCACTCGCGGTTCTTGTAGACCTTGTCACTGGTGACCACCACGACCGTGGAGGGACGGCCCAGGCCACGCAATGCTTCGAGCACGTTCAAGGCGCCTGTCACGTTCGTTTCCCAGGTCAGCAACGGTTCGCGGTAGCTGCGGCGAACCAAGGCCTGGGCGGCAAGGTGAAACACCAACTCGGGTGCGGCAAGCCGAATAGCGCTGACCAGGCCAGAGGCATCCCTGATGTCTACGTGAGCGTCTTGTTCCAGCCGCTCCGGCAGTTTCAGCACGTCATACAAGGAGTTCGGCGCCTCGGGGGCAAGCGCCACGCCATGGACGCGGGCCCCCGCTTGCAGCAACCATTCGCACAACCAGGCGCCCTTGAAACCCGTGTGCCCCGTGACGAGGACGTGCTTGCCTGACAGCTGCAGCGCAGCATGCCCCGCGGAGTTCACCAGACCTTCCATGCCGCTCTGCCATCGTTCCACAACCGGTTGAGCAGGAGGAACTCCTGGTAGGTGTCCATCGGTTGCCAAAAACCGTCGTGGACAAAGCAACCCAACTCGCCGGCTTCTGACAAGCTGTTCAGCGGGCCTTGTTCAAACACGAGCATGGGGTCATCGTTCAAGTGATCGAAAACGCGGCGGTTAGCCACGAAGAAGCCGCCGTTGATCAGGCCCGCGGACGCTTGGGGCTTCTCGAAGAAGTTGACGACCTGGCCATCGTGCACCTGAAGCTCCCCCCAGCGCCCTGGCGGGCGAACACCGGTGAGAGTCAAGGCGCGTTGCTGTTGCCGGTGATAGGCGATCGACTCCGCAATATTCACGTTGCCGACCCCATCTCCATAGGTGAGCAGGAACTCCTCGTCGTCGCCAATGTATTTCTGGATCCGCTTGATGCGGCCACCCGTCATGGTTTCCTCGCCAGTATCGGCCAGTGTGATCGTCCAACCCTTCTCATCCAGATCATCGTAGAAGTGCACGCCATCGGCCTGCCCCAAGGTCAGCTTGACGTCAGACAGCATCCAGTTGAGATTGCGGAACCACTCTTTGATGATGGCGCCCTTGTGGCCGAGACACAAGATGAAATCGTTGTGTCCATGGGCCGCATAGATGCGCATGATGTGCCAAAGGATGGGAAGCCCTCCGATCGGCACCATCGGCTTGGGTCGGTATTCAGTCTCTTCTCGCAGGCGCGTTCCCTTGCCCCCGCACAGGATGACAACCTTCATATATCTGAGTAAAAAGTGCGAACAGTGATGATTGTGCGCCGCTGCGCAAGCTGGCTCGACCTGTGCTGATGTAGGAACTCGACCCGTCGAGCGAGCATACTCCGGCGTTTGCCGCGCCCATTGGCGACTGGGCAGGCCAATGATTTTCATCCATATCTGACGCACGCGAGAATGTTCGACACGGTCCGCACAACCCGGTGGGTCAACTTCCCACCGTGGATCGCCCCTCGAACGAGTCAGACCTTTCGGCAAATGTCGCCGCCCGAATCGCGCCCCGCCCCATCGGCGGCGAAGGGCCGCGCACAGGTCCCCACGGAATCCGAATGAAGATATTGCACTTGACGCACACGGACATCAGGGTCGACAGCCGGATCCTGAAGGAGCTGCACGCCTTGAGCGAAGCAGTGGCCTATGAGCTGCACGCCATCGGTATCGCCGAACTGGGCGCCGCAGGCAGCAAAGACACCCTGCAAACTGCGCGGGTTCATTCCATCAAGTTGTTCTTCCGATCGGTGCGCTGGCTGCCTAGTCTCTCGCGCCATGCATTGATCTATCTGGAAACCTGGATTCGCGTGCTAGCCCGGGGAATTGCGGTGCGCCCGCGTCTGGTGCATTGCCACGACACGCCGCTGCTGCCGGTAGCGGTCACGATCGCATGGCTTTGCCGGGCCAAGGTGATCTACGACGCGCATGAGCTTGAGTCAGACAAGAACGGGCAGTCGCGATGTATGTCGCGCGGCACGCTGGCGGTCGAGAAGCTTTACTGGCACGGTATCGACGGATTCGTGACGGTCAGCGCCTCGATCCTGCGCTGGTACGCCGACCGCTTCCCGGCCAGGGCTTCGGCACTGGTCTACAACGCTCCGGTGTTCGACCCCGGCTCGCCAGTGGCGGGCACTCCTTCCATGCACGAGCGGTATTTTCACCAGAAGTACGGCATCCCGGAAGACCGGGTCGTCTTCGTGTACTTGGGCCTGCTGGTACCCGGGCGCGGCGTCGAGAAGTTGTTGAAGGTCTTCGCCGCGCAGGGCGTGTCAGCGCATATCGTTTTTGTAGGCCGAGGCCGCCTGCGGGAGTCGATCGAGCGCTGTGCGCAAGACAATCCGCGGGTGCACGTGCACGACGCCGTGCCGCACGATCAAGTGGTGCCACTGGTCAAGAGCGCGGATTGCGGCGTTTGCCTGGTGGAGAAGGTGTCGCTAAGCGACTACTACTCGCTGCCCAACAAGTTGTTCGAGTACGCATTTGCCGGTGTGCCGGTGCTGGCATCGGACTTTCCGGACATGCGGGAACTCGTGGAGCGCTTCGGCCTGGGCGCGTGCACCGACGACGACGAGGCGGCCATCACGCATGCGGTCGTGCAGTTGCAGGGCACGCCCCGGCAACGCGTCACGGCGGATCTCGCCCCGCTGGGCTGGGCGGCCCAGGCCGAACATCTGCGCCAGCTTTACCTACGTGTGCTGCAGCCCAAAGCGGTCATGGGTGCGATCTGAGGAATCCAAGGTGAGCGCCAAAGCGACCCGCATCGCACACCTGACGTCCGCGCATCCGCGCGACGACATTCGCGTGTTCCTGAAGGAATGCCGGAGCCTGGCGGCGCACGGTCACGCGGTTTCGTTGGTGGTGGCTGATGGGTACGGTGACGAGGTGCGCGACGGCGTCACCATCGTCGACGTCGGCCGCTCAAGCGGCCGGCTGGGGCGCATGCTCACGGTCACCCGGTGGGTCTATCGAAAAGCCGTCGAGCTGGATGCAGATCTCTACCACCTCCACGACCCAGAGCTGCTGCCGATCGGCCTGATGCTCAAACGCCAAGGAAAACGGGTGGTGTTCGACGCCCATGAGGACGTGCCCAAGCAGTTGCTGGGGAAGCACTACCTCTATCCCTGGGTACGACGCGGTTTGTCGTGGGGCTTCGCACATTTCGAGCGTCACGCCTGCGCCCGCTTCGATGGGGTGGTGACGGCAACGCCCTACATCCGCGACAAGTTTCTGTCGATCAACCCGCGCTCGGTGGATATCAACAACTTTCCCATGATTGGCGAGCTGGAGAGTCCCGTGGCATGGCAGGACAAGGCCGCCGAGGTCTGTTACGTCGGCAGCATCGCAGAGATTCGCGGCATCAAGCAGTTGGTGTGTGCCATGGAATTCACGCACCAACCCGCCCGGCTCAACCTGGTGGGAGGTTTCGCAGAGTCGCATGTCGAGGCCGATGTCCGGACATACCCAGGCTGGAGCCGGGTCAACGCGCTCGGCATCCAAGACCGACAGGGAGTACGCGAGGTTCTGGCCCGTTCCATGGCAGGGGTGGTGACGCTGCATCCCACGTCCAACTACCTGGACTCGCTGCCGATCAAGATGTTCGAATACATGTCCGCAGGCATCCCGGTCATTGCCTCAGACTTCGCGTTGTGGCGTCCCATCGTTCAGGAGAGTCAATGCGGCCTGTGCGTCGACCCGATGGACCCCGCCGCCATTGCTTCGGCCATCGATCATCTGCTCAGCAATCCGGCCGAGGCGGAGAAAATGGGGCAAAAAGGCCGTCAGGCTGTCCTGTCCAACTACAACTGGGCACGCGAGGAACGCAAGTTGGTCGAGTTTTATGATCGACTTCTATCCTCTTGAGCGCGTCTTGTCGCTTTCACAACCCAGATCCATCACATGTGCGGAATCTTCGGTGCCATCGGCACCAAACCCATTGCGTCAACCGACCTGGACGCCCTCGTCAAGCACGCCCAGCAGCGCGGCAAGGACTCCAGCGGCCTGATGATCCTGGGCGGTGACCACTACCAGGTACACCGGGCCGACTACCGCATCACGCGGCTGCTGGCCGAGGTGGACTGCACCCGAAGCCAGGTGGTGTTCGGCCACAGCCGCCTCATCACCAACAGCCTGGCCGACAACCAGCCCGTGGTGCGCGAAGACATCTGCGTGTTCCACAACGGCATCGTGGTGAACCACGATGCGCTGTGGCCCACGCTGCAGACACCGCGCACACTCGGCATCGACACCGAGGTGATCGTGGGCCTCGCGCTGGATGCACTCAAGGCCGGTGTGCCACTGGAGCAGGTACCGGCGCGCATCCTGGCCGCCTGCCGGGGCGTGGTGGCCTGTGCGATGGCGTTGCCGCGCCTGGGCAAACTCTGCCTGTTCTCGAACAACGGCAGCCTGTACCTAGGCCGCAAGAACGACACTTGGCTCTATGCCTCCGAGTCTTTCCCGCTCACCCAGATGGGCTGCGAAGAAGTGCGCCAGGTGCGCGAGGCCGAGTTCATCGACATCCCCATGTCGGCACACCCGGTGTCGGTGTCGGACAAGGCCGCCGAGCGGCCCGACCTGATCCCCTCGCTGGGCAGCACGGCTGAAGAAGAGAAGCTGCTCGAGTACCGGCCGTACACCCTGCGCCGCTGCACCCGCTGCATCCTGCCCGAGACCATGCCCTTCATCAGCTTCGATGCGCAGGGCGTTTGCAACTACTGCAGGCACTACAAGCCACGCAACAAGCCGCGCCCGATCGAGGAGCTGCTGGAACTGGTCAAACCCTACCGGCGCAACCTGGGCGACGAATGCGTCGTGCCGTTCTCGGGCGGTCGCGACAGCTGCTACGGCCTGCACCTGATCGTCAAGGAGCTCAAGATGAAGCCCCTGACGTACACCTACGACTGGGGCATGGTGACCGACCTGGGCCGCCGCAACATCAGCCGCATGTCGGCCGCGCTGGGGGTCGAGAACATCATCGTGGCCGACGACATCGGCAAGAAGCGCCACAACATCGCGATGAACCTGCGCGCGTGGCTCAAATCACCGCACCTGGGGATGATCAGCATCCTCACCGCGGGCGACAAGCACTTCTTCAAGCATGTCGAAACCATCAAGCAGCAGACCGGCATCAGCCTGAACCTGTGGGGCATCAACCCGCTGGAAGTCACTCACTTCAAGGCCGGCTTCCTGGGCGTGCCGCCCGACTTCGAAGAGAAGCGCGTGTACGCGCACGGCGCCATGAAGCAGCTGCGCTATCAGTACCTGCGGCTGAAGGCCATGGTGCAGAGCCCGGGTTACTTCAACAGCTCGCTATGGGACACGGTCTCTGGCGAGTACTACCGCAGCTTCACCGAGAAGAGCGACTACTTCCACATCTTCGACTACTGGCGCTGGGACGAGGTGGAGATCGACACCGCGCTGGCCGAGTACGACTGGGAGCGCGCGCCCGATACGAAGACCACCTGGCGTATCGGTGACGGCACGGCTGCGTTCTACAACTACATCTACTACACCGTGGCCGGCTTCACCGAACACGACACCTTCCGCAGCAACCAGATCCGCGAAGGCGACCTGACGCGCGAAGAAGCGCTGGCGATGGTGAACGACGAAAACCAGCCTCGCTACCCCAACATCAAGTGGTATCTCGACGCCCTGGGCATGGACTTCAAGGAAGTCATCAAAGTCGTCAACGCCATTCCAAAGCTCTACTGAAATCGCTCAATGCCGATGGGACGGTGTGTCTGGTACATCTCGAAATACGTGGGCATGCCGGACGCCAGCAGCGCCGGCGGACGCGGCTACCTGCTGATGCGCGAGCTGGCGCGCCGTGGCATCGAATCGGTGATCGTCACCTCCGACTCCAACCAGCTCACGCGCGTGCCTGTGCTCGATCGGCCCTACGTGTTCACCGAATCCGACGGGGTACAGATGTGCTGGGTGCGCACGCTCAAGTACCAGGTGGCCAAGTCAGCACGACGCATCCTCAGCTGGATCGACTTCGAGTGGCGCGTGTGGCGCATGCCGCACAAGACCCTGCCCCGCCCGGACGTGGTGGTGGTCTCCAGTCTGTCGCTGCTCACGGTGCTCAACGGCTTCTGGCTGCGCTGGCGTTACGGCGCACGCCTGGTCGTCGAGATCCGCGACATCTGGCCGCTCACCATTGTCGAAGAGGGGGGCTTCAGTCCACGCAACCCGATGGTGTTGGGCCTGGGCCTGATCGAGAAGCTGGCCTACCGCCACGCCGACGCCATCGTGGGCACCATGCCCAACCTGCAGGAACACGTGGCCGAGGTGCTGGGCGAAGTGCGTCCGGTGGCCTGCGCGCCCATGGGGGTAGACGAGCGACTGCTGAGCGAGATCGAGCCCCTGCCAGCCGACTACGCCGAGCGCCACATCCCGCCCGGCAAGTTCGTCATTGCTCATGCCGGCACCATCGGCATCACCAACGCGCTCGACACCTTTCTCGACTGCGCGCGCCGCTTCAAGGAATCGCCGCACCTGCATTTTCTGGTGGTAGGCGAAGGTGATTTGCGCGAGAAATACATGCGCGACTACGCCGACGTGCCCAATCTGGGCTTCGCGCCCCGCGTGCCGAAACACATGGTGCAAAGCGTGCTGGCCCGCTGTAACCTGCTGTACTTTTCGGTCCATGCATCCCGGGTGTGGCGCTACGGGCAATCGCTCAACAAGGTCGTCGACTACATGCTCGCAGGCAAGCCCATCGTGGCCTCGTACACCGGCTACCCATCGATGATCAACGAAGCTGACTGCGGCAGCTACGTGCCCGCGGTCGACGTGGCCGCGCTGCAGGTCGAGATCCAGCGCTACGCGGCCATGCCCGCTGTGCAGCTAGAGTCCATCGGAGCACGCGGCCGTACTTGGCTGCTGCAGCACCGCCGCTATGACGTGCTGGCCAACGACTACTTGAAGATCCTCTTCCCCGACCCCACCGACCCGGTGCACCATCGGCCATGATGAAGCGCGCCTTCGACTTCGCCGTTGCCCTGCTGATGCTCTTGGCCTTGAGCGTGCCCCTGTTGGTACTTGGGGTGCTGGTGCGACGCCAGATGGGCAGTCCGGTGCTGTTTCGTCAGCAGCGGCCCGGCCTGCATGGACGCCCCTTCGGAATGGTCAAGTTCCGCACGATGACCAACGCCCGCGCGCCTGATGGCACATTGCTGCCCGACGCGCAACGCCTCACGCCCTTCGGCCGCTTCCTGCGCACCAGCAGCCTCGACGAACTGCCCGAGTTGTGGAACGTGCTGCGCGGCGATATGAGCCTCGTGGGTCCGCGCCCGTTGCTGATGGACTACCTGCCCCTTTACTCGCCCGAACAGGCGCGACGGCACGAAGTGCGCCCTGGGATCACGGGCTGGGCGCAGGTTAACGGTCGCAACGCACTCACCTGGGACGAGAAGTTCAAGCTTGATGTCTGGTACGTTGATCACCGATCGATGGCCCTGGATCTGCGCATTCTGTTTCTCACGCTTCACCGCGTCCTGCAACGCGACGGCATCACCGCCGCCGGAGATGCCTCGATGCCCCGTTTCACTGGCAACAAGTCATGAACCGATTGGCCATTCTGGGCGCCAGCGGCCACGGCAAAGTAGTGGCGGACGTGGCGCTCGCCGCTGGCTGGCAACAGGTTGTCTTCTTCGACGACGCCTGGCCCGAACGCCAGCGAAACGGCCACTGGGATGTCGTGGGTGACTCGGCTCGCCTGCAAACCGAGCTGTCGGCCTTCGATGGCGTGATCGTTGCCATCGGGCACAACCCAACGCGCTGGGACAAGTACCGCTGGCTGCGAGCCGCAGGCGCACGCCTGGTCACATTGACCCACCCGACGGCCTCTGTCAGTCGCTTTGCGCGCATTGGCCTGGGCAGCGTGCTGATGGCGGGCGCGGCGGTCAACGTGGACGCTGAAATCGGCGAAGCCTCGATCGTGAACACCGGCGCCACCGTCGATCACGATAACCAGTTGGGCCATGCCGTGCACGTGAGCCCTGGCGCCCACCTGGCCGGTGGGGTAACCGTGAGCGCACTCAGCTGGATCGGCATTGGTGCTGTGGTACGACAGGGTGTGCGCATCGGACACAGCGTCACGGTGGGCGCAGGCGCAGTGGTCATCGGGGACGTGGCCGACGGTCTGACGGTGGCAGGCGTGCCCGCAGTGCCGCTTCCTGCGGCTCCTTCAACCTGAGCATTGGCATGCTGAACACCCCCTTCCCTCCCTGGCCGAGCTTCACCTCAGAAGAAGCCGATGCGGTTCATGCGGTGCTGTTGTCCAACCGCGTCAACTACTGGACGGGCACCGAATGCCGCGAGTTCGAAAAGGAGTTCGCGGCCTGGTGCGGCGTACCGCACGCCGTGGCCCTGGCCAATGGAACGTTGGCACTCGACGTGGCGCTCAAAGCCCTGAGCATCGGCCCTGGTGACGAGGTCGTGGTCACGCCGCGCACCTTCATCGCCAGCGTGTCGTGTGTGGTGAATGCGGGCGCTACGCCCGTGTTTGCCGATGTCGATCTGGGCAGTGGCAACCTGTCAGCGCAAACCATCGCGGCTGTTCTCACGCCGCGCACGCGCGCGGTGATCTGCGTGCACCTGGCCGGCCTGCCCTGCGACATGGACCCGATCATGGATCTCGCACGCGATCACGGGTTCTTTGTCATTGAAGACTGCGCGCAAGCACATGGCGCACGCTACAAAGGGCGCAGCGTGGGGGCGATCGGGCACGTCGGCGCGTGGAGTTTTTGTCAGGACAAGATCATGACCACCGGCGGCGAAGGCGGCATGGTCACCACACACGATGAAGCCCTCTGGCGCGCCATGTGGGCTTTCAAAGACCACGGCAAAAGTTACGAAGCGGTGTACGAGCGCGCCCACCCACCCGGGTTTCGCTGGTTGCACGAATCCTTTGGAACCAACTGGCGCATGCTGGAGATGCAGGCCGTGATCGGGCGCCTGCAACTGCGCCGCATGGACGAGTGGACGGCCCGCCGAGAAGCGCATGCTGCCGCGCTCGCCTCGGCGCTCGAGCCCTGGACGCGACCGGGTGGGCCAGTCCGCCTGCCGACACTGCCACCGGATTCAACCGGCAATCGACATGCGTTCTACAAGTTCTACTTCCATCTGAACCCCGATCACCTGGCGCACGGCTGGAGCCGTGACCGGGTGGTGGCGTTCATCAACGAGCGCGGCGTGCCGTGCTACCAGGGCTCCTGTTCCGAGGTCTACCTGGAAAAGGCCTTCGATGGCACGGGTTGGCGCCCCGCAGAACGCCTGCCCGCGGCTCGCGAACTGGGCGACACCAGCGTGATGATGCTGGTGCACCCCACACTCGAGGCCAGGCACATCGGCCAGGCTTGTTCTGTGCTGCAGCAGGTGCTGACGGAGGCCATGCCAGCCGCGACAATCGCCAACCCATGAACCCACCCGAGCACGACGGTACGCTGGTCGCTGGCCTGCTTCTGGCCATGCCACGCCTGGCCAAGCGCGGCATGGCCGTCCTGGTGGACACCTCGTTGTGCGTGCTGGCCGTCTGGATCGCCCTCTACCTGCGCCTGGAAGTCTGGCTGCG
>VFQR01000802.1_pt1 | contig 32455 bp, 28 predicted proteins | sample 3512321 | NCBI WGS metagenome assembly VFQR01 (sample SAMN10412374, study PRJNA504923) | tailings metagenome | isolation source: Relicate 3 Philex TSF1 revegetated site | place: Philippines: Tuba, Benguet | collected 2017-08-29 | reverse complement strand
GACACCGGCCATCGGTGTCGAGACTTGAATTCGTGTTCGACCGGGGCGTTCCACGACAATGGCCGGGACTGTGATCGAGCGGACAAACGTTTCCAACTGAATCGGTTTCAAAGACTCTTTGGTCAGCCCGATATTCCTCATCGCCTGCGGTGAAAGTTCTAGCGAATTCGCATCGTCATGCGCATGGGCATGATCACCATGGTCATGACCTGCCGCTTCTGCACCCTCACCGTGAGGAGGCTCTTCCGCCGTGTTGACTCTTTTTTGCGCCGAGATCGTATGGCGAACCCAGCCCTGAGCAAGAGGCCACCAGGAACTCGCCGTCAGAGCTCCTGCAGCGAGTAGCACGATGGCTCCAGACCACCAGATCCATTCCCAGGAACATCTACGGAACCAGATGGAAAGATTCACAATGCGCTTTCTATGAAATCATGGCGCTCTGAGTGCCATATTTGCAGTTCTGGGCTGTCCATTACACACAGCTTTTCACACACCCATGAGTGGCACACCCCTGGAGGCCGAAAAATCAAAAGACTGTGGAAGGGCGTGGTTCTTGCCGGGGTGGCAGGGGTCGGATGTCTTCATCCGCCCCCTGGTCAACAACGTTCCCCAGCACAAATGCATCCGACACATCGATTCATGACATTTCATGCAGTTCGTCAAAAACGATCAGAGTCCAAAGAACTGAGGGCAAAAGAGGACGTTTGGCCCCAGCCACACGTCAAAAAGCGTTCAACAAAAGATGTGTCTAATAAGAGCAGTTCTGGGCAAGCATGTTTTCGCCACCAGCAGAGCGCGGTTGTTTCCTGCGAAACCTATATATCGAGAGACACAGCCCGCGCAGACTTTTCGCGCCAGGCTGAGAGGACATGGGGCGAGAAGCATGGACATCGATCAGACGTCGCACCCACGCTGCGGTGAAACAAGAGACGGCAATCCGCGACGGCAGTTCGCCCGGAGAGATTGCCGCAGGCTCACACCGATGTCGTTACGGCTTAAACGCGCCAGACCTGAGTGATGGCGCAACGCTCGCGCGCAGAATCAGGCAGCGACCTTTCGATCACGCCGCACCAGACGCTCCCCTGGAGTTGGTCGATCAATCGCAACTCGTTCAGGGATGAAGGGAAAAAATCCCTCGCTTCAAAGCTAATTTTCTCTGAGTGGTTGGCAATGACCACACCCAGATCAACCGCACAATCTTCCTCTTCACAGGGAGGATGCTCTGAGGACTGCGGTTCACCCGCCGCCTGCCCGACCAATGCAAGTTCTGCTGAAACTTGCGGAGACGAACCGTGAGCATGACCACAGCAGGAACGTCTGGAGGGAGTGCAAACCGGGGCTTCATCAGCCACTGCAACAGTGACCTGGGCATCGACCGGCAGGATATGCACATGATGCCAGCAACACCCGAAAATGCTGTGAAACAGCATCGGCACGAGTGCAAACAAGCTGACAACTTTCCCGCTCACTTCGAACAACCTGCCTTACTGCATGAGGCCATTGAGATACGGATTTGACAGTTCAACAATTCTTCGTGTGCCATGCTTGCGGCTTTGAGCAAGCATGCTTAGCTGCACCTGAATGCACGATGGGTTTGCAGAATAAGTTTAATATTCAGTATTCCGAAAATATCCGCATTTCCGAACATTGAGTCAACTGAGGTTTCTGGACGTATGGCACATCGAACACGTATGGCAAATCGAAAATGTACTGCGCGTGGCAGTCAATCCACTCGACTTGTTAACAGCACTTACGGCTGATGCTGTGCCAGAAAATCCATACCAGTAATTCCAAAGACGTCGATGCACACAGGGCAACTCGGCTCAAACGTCACGAGGATTTAGGCTTCCGGCGTGATGGTCTCGCTGGCCGCTTCGCTGGTCCCAGTCGTGAGGTCTTCTCGACAATCCCTTCGTCACTGCGATACTCGAACACCAAGGGATGATCCGATTGGGGGTCTGCCACTCGCAACGAGATTTTTCCATCGAGGACATTACTGAGCAGGTCGCCGCATACTTCAGCTCGCCAGCCCTGCATCAGCCGGGGTGTTCCATGCCGCTTGTCCCCAAAGACATGCCACCTCACCAGATGCCTCAGGTCAGCCGTTTTCCCCACAATCGACATGGCCACATTCATTTCAGCACACCGGTTGGCCAGCGCAATTCCAAGAAGCTGACCCAGCAATTGCTCGTCATGCGACTGGTCATCTTCCGGCTCCGGTGGCCTCGAAGGCAACTGATCTTCAGGGAGCGCCAGTGCGGTATCGATCGCCGCGAGAATCTCTGCAGCCGCCTTGCGATACTCTGTCCGATTCATATCCCGGGTCGCGACCAGTTCATCAATATTCGCTGGCTGACGTCGAGCGAGCTCAATCAACAGGTCATCCCGCAAAATGCGACGTGCAGGCTTATCTCGCGCCTCGGCTTCATGCTCCCGCCACCAGAAGACATTCTTGGCAACAGCAAGTTCGCGGGAATTCAACTTGTGCAGCCCAGGGAGCTTTAACCAGGCCTCGTCGGCTCGTTCCAGTACCACATCGCGAACCAGCCGCGTGAATTCATCTTCCACCCAGGCCAGTCGATTTTTCTTCTTCAAATCGGCCGATTGCTTAGCCCAGATGGGCAGGATGTGCTGCACGTCTTCGAGGGCATAATGCACCTGCGACTTCGTCAAGGGCCTTCTGCGCCAGTCCGAACGTGTCTCTTTCCCGTGGGATTTATGTCCAAGAACACGCTTCACCAGCGCATCGTAACCCAATGGAAAACTCCGACCTCGAAATCCTTCCGCAATCTGCACGTCTTTAAAGTTGACCGGAGCCTGTCCTGTGTTGGTCACACAGAACCGCGCTTCTTCACGACCACCATGCGCCACCACCACCACGTCGGGATCCAGCATGATCTCCCACCAGGGTGTCAGATCACGCACTTCAAACGGATCGACCAGAACTGCTCGATCAGGTGTCGCCAGTTGCAGCAGGCATAATTCGGGACGCCAGGTAAACTCCGAAATGAATTCCGTATCGAATCCCACAATCCCCGCTTGACGGATGGATTTGCAGAATGCTTCAAACTCATGCTGCTGAGTCATCAACGATTCGGTCATTAATTCCTGGCCCGAAAATCGAATTCAAAAAACGCAATTTTTGTCATGACGAATTCCTGCCGCCATGAATTCCAGCTTTTCCAACATCATCCCCACTGGCACGAACTGTAGCAACACTCCTGACTTAAGGTTCATCCGCCAGCAGGAAAAATCCTCGACCATAGGTCAGGTCATCGGTTTTGTACTGGAAAATGGCTTTCAGAACGTGTCCAATCCCATCAACAAAGCACGATACGAATATGCACATGTACACGCTCTAGCCAGGGGAACACAATTGCTCAAAGATCAATTTCAGGCCGTGCCAGATTCATCACAACTTCAGCAGATTGAACGCGATCTGCGTTTCTATCCTACCACAAATGCAAACCCACAAGTCCTTTCTCAAGAACAGGTTGAGCAATTCAACCGTGATGGATACATCAAGGATCTGACGATCTTCTCCCCCTCCGAAATCGCCTCGATCCGCCAGCAATTCGATGAATTACTCACTCGCACACTCGCGACGGGTGCTGACAGCTATTCCATCAGTTCGGCACACCTCAAGTACGGATTCTGCTGGGATCTGCTGACGAATTCCCGCATTGTGGCAATTGTCAAAGATCTGCTGGGTGAAAATGTCGTTGCCTGGGGCTCGCATTTCTTCTGCAAAATGCCCGGAGATGGTAAAGCGGTCGCCTGGCATCAGGATGCTAGCTATTGGCCACTGAGCCCTTCTCGCAATGTGACCGCCTGGCTCGCCATCGACGATGCCGACATCGAAAATGGCTGTATGCGATTTATCGCAGGCTCGCATCAATACGGGCATATGACCTTCCGCGAAAGTAACCCAGCCGAACACAATGTCCTCAATCAGACCATCGAAAACCCATGGCAATTTGGCCACGAAGTCATTGATGCTCTGGCCGCAGGGCAGATTTCGATTCACTCGGATCTTTTGCTCCATGGTTCCGAAGCCAACAATTCCTCACGACGACGTTGTGGACTAACTCTTCGTTATGCCGCCGCAGAAGTTCGAGCCGCTCTCGACTGGAATCAGAAAGGAGTCATCGTCAGTGGCAGCGATCCTTCAGGACACTGGGCGAATCGTCCACGCCCCACTCGGGATCTTCCCGAGTAATTGTCCCGGACTTCACTCGCATCGCAGGGAGTATTGGGCATCCCCCATCGCTCTCCAAACTCGCTGCCAGTCAAAGCCGCTCGGGCTTCATTTGGATTTCACACTCATCGTGGTACGCTCTGCGGGGTGACAATCCCGTCACTTTGAGCAGGGAGTAATGAGTGTATGGTCTCGACAGAGCGGCGGGTCTGGCAATATGCACATGTCGATCAAGAATCCATTCGCAGGCTGGCCGCAGAACTGCAGATCAGCCCACTCCTGGCCCGCGTCCTCGTCGCCCGTAAGATTCATACCCGCGAAATGGGTTTGAAGTTCTTCTCCCGCAAACTCAGCGAACTGCACGATCCCGAACAATTGCCTGGCATCAGTCAGGCCGCCGACCGCATTGTCGATGCCATTAAACATCAGCGACTCATCACGATTTACGGCGATTACGATGTCGACGGTGTCACCGCCACCAGCCTCTTGTGGCATTGTATCCGCCTCGCGGGTGGTCGCTCCGAATACTACATTCCAGCCCGTCTCGAAGAAGGTTACGGGCTCAACATCACGGCCATCGAAACTCTTGCCACTCAGGATCCAGCCCAACTCGTCGTCAGTGTCGATTGTGGAATCACCAGCGTTATCGAAGCCAGGCGCGCCCGCGAACTCGGCCTCGAACTGATCATTACCGATCATCACCAGTTTGCCGAAAATTTCCCGGAAGAAACGATTCTCGTCCACCCTCGTCTGCCCGGTAGCAGCTACCCCTTCGGCGAGCTTTGTGGTGCAGGAGTGGCCTTCAAACTCGCCTGGGCCGTCTGTGCTCGATTAGGGGATGGCAAAAAGGCTTCTCCCCGTATGAAAGAGTTTCTCTTAAGTGCCATTGGTCTGGCAGCCATCGGTACCGTTGCCGACGTCGTTCCTTTAACGGGAGAAAACCGGGTTCTCGTTCACTATGGCCTTTCCACTATCGGCGAGAAATCCTCCATTGGTCTGAAGGCACTCCTCAAAGCGGCTGGGCTGCACGAGAAATCCTCTCTCGCGGCAGACGATATTGGTTTTGCCCTGGGCCCACGAATCAACGCGGCAGGTCGCTTAGGGCAAGCCCGCCTCGCTGTTGAACTCCTGACGACCGATAACGAAGATCGAGCGCATAAACTGGCTGCCTACCTCGATGAACTCAACAAGCAGCGACAATCGCTCGAACGAAAAATGTTCAAGCAAGCCAAAGATCTCGTCAATGATCATCCTGCCTGGAGCGAAGAGAAAGCACTCGTGCTCACCCATGACGAATGGCATGCCGGCGTGATTGGTATCGTCGCTGGCAAAGTGGCCGAAAGTTTTCAACGGCCTGCCATTCTCCTCGGACCCTCGACTTCAGCAGATGTTCTGCAAGGTTCTGGCCGCTCATTCGCCGGTTTTAATCTGCATGAAGGTCTGGGCGCATGTCAGGAGCACCTCATCACGTTCGGTGGTCATCATGCGGCAGTCGGCATGAAGCTATCCCGCAAGCATTTAGATTCATTCCGGGCGTCACTGGTCGATTTTGTTTCTCAGAATCACTTGATTGAACCAGGTTCAGCACCACTGCCGATTGATGCGGAAGTGACCTTCCAGGAGATCACCACCCGCGCTATTGAAGAACTCGATCTGCTGGCCCCTTTTGGCAGTGCTAACCCACGCCCTATGTTCGCCGCGACTCGTGTGGAACTGGCTGCACCACCGAAAACCATGGGTGAAGGAGGACGCCACTTATCGCTCCTGCTCAGGCAGCACGATAAAACCTTGCGGGCCGTCGCGTTTGGCCAGGGAGAATGGGCCGAAGAGATCGCCGCACACGCCGCGATTCACCTGGCCTTTCAGCCCATCATCAATGAATTCCGTGGCCAGAGAAATGTCGACCTGCACATTAAAGACTGGGCCCCCGCCACTTAAATGTCTTAAAAATCAGTACGATATCAATCCTCGCCCACGTCATCGTGGAAGAGGGCAGGGTGGGGATGATCTGCACTTCATGAAGTAGGGCGCAAGGAGTTCCGACGGATTGCACCATCTTCTATAGCCATCAAACCCAGATATTGGACACTCGACTTGCATCCCAGATCTGTATTTGACACACAAGGCAACATCCCAGCTTCATCCCAAGCCATACCGGCTTTGCACAACATGCTCTGCCACAGCCCTCTCGAACACGCCTAACCGGCTGCTCCCTGGATCTTCTCCAGCCGCTCACGAGTATCTTTATAGCTGTAATCAACAGCCAGCACTTCGTTGTAATGGTTCTCGGCTTTCGTATTGTCTTTCGACTGTTCGTAAAGTCGCGCCAGAATATAATGACACTCCTTGTAAGGATCGGGAGTATCCTGAAAATTCAGTTTGGAGACGGCCTTTTCGAACTGTCGCCGTGCCAGATCATTCCTGCTCTCAGCAAGGAAACATTTCCCGAGATTGACCAGCACTGTCGCTTCATGGCGAGGATCATTGGCCGCCTGCTGATAAAGTGGGATCGCCTGCGAGTACTTCTTCAATCGGAAGTATCGCTCGGCCAGCTCAAACTTGATCTTCAGATCAGCAGGATACCTGTCAATTCGACGTGTGAGGACATCCACTTCCCGCGCAATCAACTCTTTCGCAAGCTCCGAGGCTTTCGCTTTGGAATTTGCATCCCCCTTGTCGGCAGCATCGCGCAACTGTTCGAGCTGTCGCTTCGTCAGCAGAATCTCGACATCTTCCCATTGCTCTCGCAAATTGGGATCACTGGAAACTTCCAGCCCCTTCTTCAGAATCTCCGCCTGTTCAGCGAACTTTCCTTCCTTTCGGTAATACTCAGCCAACTTCACATAGTGGCCCACATTCTCTGGCTCTTTACGAATCTGACGCTGCAAATCAGCCTCGACCGACATCCCCGGTCCGTCGGCTTCTTCGGCCTTCGTCAATCGATCATGCTCGTAACCGCGCTTCACTTCCTGAGTATCTTTGGCCTTTTCATACCCACCACGATCAATCGTCTGGCTGGCACCTAACTGCGTAATTTTGGATCGATACGAACCATTCAAAGGCTCCAGCTTGGCCAATCGCTGATAGATACCAACGGCCCCCTGATAGTTGCCACGCTGTTCGTAAATATCCGCCAGCGAGAGTAGAAATGTCTTGTTCTCAGGTTCCGATTGAACCGCTTTCTCATAGGCCCAGGTGGCCACCTCTTCAAACCCTCGTTCACGGCAGCATTCACCCACATCATGATTGAACTGCCCATCCCAGGGGTTCAGCGTCAGGCCTTCTTCGGCGGCCTTATCCATTTCCGCCCAGTCTTTGGCTGTGCGTGCCTTCTTCACCCGGCTCCGCAAACTGTTGACCTTCAGGAAAACCATCCGGGCGCCGGTCTTGTTGTTGCCGTACTTCTTTTCCTCGACACCCCGCAAGGCCTGACGATAGTTCATAAACTCAGGGAAGAACTGCACGGCATTGCCAAACATCTCGATGGCAAAGTCCCAGTTCTGCCGGGACATCGCCTCCGTTCCCTTTTTCCACCATTCGTTGGCGATTTTTTTGCGGCGGTTATTTTCTTCCTGAGTTCCAAAATCGACCATCGCAGGAATCCCGTGAAGTCTCAAAGTAATGTCGTTCAATGCGAATTCATGATGACCCAGCCGGATCGACTCCAGACCAGATCTATCGAAAGAGTACACGGGAAGCGAAGATCTTGCCAATCGGCAACTCGACTCACTCGAACGCTTTTGCAGATCAGGTCGGCTGACATCCCTCCATACGCCGCATGTTTTCATCACCTGGCGATGCTCCATGAAGCATCTTGCTTTCAAATCACTCGTGCCGCATGATCTTCGAGATCTCATCCGATCCAGGTTCCACTTGCTGAGATTCGAACTGAATTGTCTCGATCACGCTCAAGGATTCACCCGCTATGAAAACCCTCTTTCTGCTCCACCGTTCCCATGGGCTGAATCTCCTCTCGACGGCACTACTGCTAGCCGCTGTTACTGGCTTTTCGACGGATTCCGTGGGGATCACCTCCTGCTACGCCGCTGGTGAAACCGACGTCACCAAGGTCGATGAAGACTTTGCCCTCCAGGGAGAATATCGCGGCGAAGTGACCATTGAAGAAGGCAAAATTCCCGTCGGAGCACAGGTCATCGCCCGTGGAAAAGGGAAGTTTCGTCTGGTCGGATATCCACTGGGTCTCCCCGGTGAAGGCTGGGATTCCACCCGCAAGCATGAAGTGGAAGGGTCGCGAACCGGCGATCAGGTTACGTTTCAGGGAGAAGAGTTTACTGGCATCCTCACAGCCACTGGCATCACCGTCACGAACAGTGACGGCAACAAAATTGGCGAGCTCAAAAGAGTCATTCGCAAAAGCCCGACTTTAGGAACACAGCCTCCCGAAGGTGCAGTTGTTCTCTTTGACGAGAAAGGGACCAATCGGTTCCCCGGCAGCAAAATCTCCCCCGAAGGCTGGCTGATGCAGGGGGCCACCAGCGAACCAACTTTTGATGACTTCTCACTCCACCTCGAATTCATGCTCTCGTACGCGCCGGATAAACAGGGCCAGGGCCGAAGCAATAGCGGTCTGTATCTGCAGGGCCGCTACGAAGTGCAGATTCTCGATTCTTTTGGCCTCGAAGGAAAAGACAACGAGTGCGGCGGCATCTACACCATCAGTGCTCCGGCAGTCAACATGTGCTTCCCGCCTCTGCAATGGCAGACTTACGATGTGGATTTTACTGCCGCTCGCTTTGATGAAACTGGTAAGAAGCTCGAAGACGCCAAAGTCACTGTTCGTCACAATGGCACATTGATTCATAAAGAGATCAAAGTCCCAAAAGCGACGACGGCAGCACCACTCCCCGTGAAACCCACACCCGGCCCGATTTTCTTACAGGATCATGGCGATCAGGTACGTTTTCGAAATATCTGGGTCCTCCCCAAATCCTCAACAAAATAATTTCTCACAGGCGGAAGAAGCCTTGAGAAAGCATCTGAAGGGCGTCAAACAGGCTGCCATTCCCATTCGTTTCGCCAGCCATACCCCGAGTGGCCAGAACGTGTTTTTGAACGAATGGGTGACGATTGTCACACGAAACAGCCTCGAAACGCGTCTTCGTCCCGATTGAGTGCCTGATTCAACCCTGCTGCTGCGAAGGAACGCAGTCCCACTCGCATTCCTGCAAGCTGACACGCGTAAAGACAACACCTTCACCCCTACTCCGCTTGCCTTTCCGGGTCCTCCCAGTGTGACGCCGGTTTCACGTTTCTCCATAAGGAGTGCAGGGGAACGGGCAAGGGAAAAGAAGCCACCCGCCACGGATGACGGCTGGGATTGAAGGATCTGGCATGTGAGAGCGGCAGGTTGGTTCAAGCGGAATCAATGGGTTTCAGCCGGTCGTCTATGAGACGCTCGCAGATCAGGCAAAACGAACTATACCGGTCATGCCCAGGTCGTTTGAAGACGAGCAACCTGGGCGATTCTACTAAACATCACAAATTCTCTGCGTCATCGAGCTCTAAGCTTCTAGCATACCCACTCGCAAGAACACACGACAACCCTGCTACCCATGCGAAAACACCAATATGCAACTCGGAAAAACGCATAAGCATCGACAAAAGAACATACGCGATAGCACTAAATGAAAAGAACATTGCGATTAGTCCATAATGACGAATCTTTCTACTGTGAAATGACAAGAGAATCACTGTCACAGCAACTGCAACATTTAAAAGCACTGAAGTTCGACACAACCAGACAGTTCCATCTGCGAAATGGAGCCCATCTATCGTACTCATGAACACGCCTAAAGCCATGCCAAGACATACAATCCCGGGTTGCACATTACCTATTGAAATACAAGGAAGTAAAAGGCTGGCAGAAACTAAAGACAAGCCAATTAGAAGAAGCCATGTAGATACATGCACATTCCTGGACGCCGCAGATACTGCTCCATCTTGTTCTAAAATATTCACCGCCACCCCATGTCTAATGCGTCGCCGGTCCCTGAAAGAGCATCTACTGGGACAAACTTCGACCAATATGTTTCAGTGCAGCACATTCTATTTCCGGAGGGTGGCACAGGTTGCTCGCAGAGTGGCCCAGACGTGGCTTTGCACGTCTGGGTGACGTATGTCACAAGAAACCCTCGACAAATGCAAAATGGCCCGATTGAAGTTGTGATGACCGACGGAGTGGTCGATCGTTAAATTGACAGGGTTTGCAGGGTAACTGTCTGGGGGCAATCTGTGTGCTGCCGACAGACGTTGATTTCTTTGCTGGAGAAATTCTCATACAAGCCTCTGAGAATTTAGGCAGTACTGATAGTGCCCTCCGCTGTCATTTCACGCCTGTCGACATCAGGCTTTCGACAGAGCATGCGATCTGAATTGCCGTATTTTGCAAAATCATTTCTTGTGGCTGTCGCCCGGAGTTTGGGGGGTGGTTTAAACTGAGTTCTGGTGGAATCAATGGGTTTCGGAAGGTTGCAGAAGAGACACTCGCTGGCCACCCAATACCTCTTGTGTCGATGGCAGGGGGGCATTTCGGGAAATGACGAACAACCTGCACCACGCTGCAGTTCGTTTTCCTCCATTAATTACAAATCCAGCTGTACATTCCATTTTGCACTTGAATCAATGCTAATTTGCAACTCCTGCAAACTAATGACAGCGGAAAAACTCTCGATATAATTCGATCTCCTCCCCTCTGTGGAAGCGTTGTCAACCGTGTCAACAGCGATTCCAGGGGTATTGCATGTCATACACTTGTTATTCTTAAACAAGAACCTCAGATGCGAATCAGGTCGATAAATCTTGCCCTCTGAGCACGCAAACATGAATTCGGACTTCTGTGAGTTAGTACCCGCCCAAAGTGTTTCTATGTGCTGATAGTCACTGTCGAGCAATTCGATAAGCAGCAAATCCTCCCCAGTGTCATTTTTAACGATCACACTCACAATTAAATCAGTGAAGCCCTTTGAACCACTATGTGGCGAACCGAAAAATGCATATATGACAAACAGGCATGGAAGCAACACCGCAATGGCGATAACAAAACGACTGCGATTGCTGAGAAAAGTACACATAGATCCGGCGCTACCGATCAACTGGAATTTATGGCTATCGAGCATATGACTCATTTAATATTCGGCAGGGTGGCCCAGACGTGGCTTTGCACGTCTGGGTGACGTATGTCACAAGAAACCCTCGACAAATGCAAAATGGCCCGATTGAAGTTGTGATGACCGACGGAGTGGTCGATCCTTAAATTGATAGAGTTTGCAGGGTAACTGTCTGCGGGCAATCTGTATACTGCCCACGGACGTTGATTTTCTGTCGGAGGAATTCTCATACAAGCCTCTGAGAATCCAGGCAGTACTGATAGTGCCCTCCGCTGTTATTTCACGCCTGTCAACATCAGACTTTCGACAAAGTATGCTATCTGAATGGCCGTATTTTGCAAAATCATTTCTTGTGGCTGTCGCCACCCAGACGTGCAAAGCCACGTCTGGGCCACCCTTCGTGAACGAGACTTTTACAGACAGACGAAACCCTCTTGTGCCGCTGGTACAAAGGTGACTCGAAGACAAACAACCTGCTACACCCGGCAAACAGCCTGTTACACCGTATTAGTTCTCCCTTCACTCCGTCTACGCTATTCACTAACCGTATCAGGGGTACTTGGTGAAAGTATGATCGTCCCAACGAAACCAGATTCTGGTATCGTCCTAACGTCGTCAATGCAGCCTTGTTTGGTTACGTTAACTTGAAATGATTGATTGCCGGGGTGAGGGGAGTGCATTACTGGTATGACAAATCTGCCAGTAGCGTCAGATTTGCAAGAGTAGGGTGGCAATTGCACATCCGAGTCAGCCCCTGTGGTAACCGTGACTTTTGCACTTGCGACGGGAGCTCCTTTGAGGTCGATGACGTGGCCGGTTACGTGTAGTATTGCATCGCACCCACCTAAGCATAGTGTCCCCACCGCAAACATAAAGATGAATCCGGCTTGCCGAGTCGTCATGTTATTCACCGCTAGGTGGCACAGGTTGCTCGTCCGCGAGTTACCCGTGTGCCGGAGGCAAGGGAGGTTTGCTGGTGGAAGAACAGTCCTGCAAGTATTTGAGATTCTCATAGCGAACACTGACGGAGCCGCAGCACTGTCAGCGCCCTTCTGAGGAATCATGGCTCCGGTTCAAATCAGATGTGTTCCCAAGAATTATACAAAAGTTATGGTATTCTGCACAGCTTTTTTGTGCCTGTCCGCACTCAGAGGCTCATGGCAACGCCGCGGCCACCCTTTGTGAACGAGACTTTCGCAGACAGACGAAAACCTCTTGTGCCATCCTGCGAGTCATTGCCGTTGGCGGCTTAAAACCAACTCGAAACACAGTTGCAGCAGGCCAGCAATCGTTCCTTTTGTGGCTTCACCACCCCGGTAGAAATCAGATCTTCAACCGGGACCACTAGGCGCAGTTACACAGGATTCCACGAGACTCATTCATAGAACGATGCAATCTCGTTCAATAGATCAACGCGAATCATCGGACTACCATCGAATACAGCTGTTGGCGAAGCCAGCATTTTGCATTCTGTGATCACAACCCATCTTGATGGAGTCTTGCCGACGAGATTCGGTTCTAATGAGCATGGTGCCGCGTTTACCGCAGTCAGTTCCCAATCTTCTGATTTCACGGATGCCAAAAGGTTTCGCGCGAGTCGCATCGCTTCATCCGCGGCTTGTGTGCGTGACATATGTCGAACGTAATACGATCTCTCTCGGGCCACTGTAATTCCTGGTGAGTAGTGTCTGTCGGGTTTTCATTTTTCGACGAGCTTCCAAAGCATCACTGGGCGGCCGGTGATAGGCTGCTATGTGAAACCGGTCTGGCTGCCGCTGGGCCACCCAATCAGCAATCGTTCCTCTTGTGGCTTCACCACCCCGGTAGAAATCAGAATTCCAACCGGGGTTACGCTGTGACCGGTTACGTGCCAGTGGGAGGCCTCATTTCGCGTCCTGTTGGATCGGCCGATAGAAGCAATTCGTGGAGGCCATTGCCAGCAACGAAAAGTGCTCCAAAAGCCGCTTCATATGCGTTGATCTTCGCAAAACGAGCGATATCCAGTTTGGATAGACCCGCCGCTAGCATCCGTCGAGTGATTGTGCCGAAGTCACCAAGTGGACCGGTGTCTGCCGGCTGAGTCGCAATGCGATCGATCCACGAGAGGTCATCCTCATCAGGGATGTACTCCCAGATCTCACGAAGTTGGTCGTCGAGTTCGCTCATGGCAGTTCCAAGCACCTAACGGCACGGTTAACCGGTCCGCGGCCAACCAACGTTGATTTCAGAAACCGCGCGGCCCGCGGCTGCGGTTGAACCGATTGTTATGAGATGTGATATGTTTGTCTTGCTATTGCAGTAACTCGCTCTAGAGCAGCGTCAAATGTCTCGAACAAGAGGGCTTCGGGCTTGCCCCGCATCTCCTCTTTGACGAGGCTGGTGAGTCCGTCTCGGTTTAGATCGGAAATGATGGCGGCAAAAGGAAACTCAACTTCTTCATCGTTCATTGAAATGAGCTCATGCGGCGGCGCGAAGATCGCGGTCATCATGTCGCCCCATTCGTACTTCAGGCGTCGCAAATCAAGAATGAAGCATGAGGGATCCCACGCCTTAAATCCAGCGGCAATCATTCCGTTCATGTAGCAGGCATCAGCGTTGCTACCCGAACCAAAGCCACATTCCCCGCTAAACTCGACAATGAGCGTTGGGAGGTGCTCAAGTCCAGGAATCTCCGCCATGAAGTACCGACAGCGGACGTTGCTGAGATCCTCAAGTCGAACCTCTGTGGTCTTCATGATATGTTCGCATAACATGTATTCGACCGCCGAAGTGCGGTGGAATTTTGCTGCACTTTGGCGATCTCGTATGGATTTGTCGAAATTCATTTGTCACACTGCAGTACGAGTTGCAACGGAGCGCTGACCAGATTCCCTTGCTACACCGCTCTAGACATATATGCTATGCCGCACTTTTGATAATCGCAATATGTAATTTAGAGAGCCACACCCTTCCACGCCAACCCGACTGAATCAGAATTGCCACCGAGAGAAAACCAAACCTCGTTCTGCTTCAACACCCCGATAGAAATCAGATCTTCAACCTGGATTGCCGCCAAAAACCAGGATTTCAAACCCGAGTCGTCTACGAATCTGGTTCAACCTTTGGTTCAGCAGTTTGGGACTCCGCGGCTTCCCCGACAACTTCGCGGTCACGCCTCGTTCCCCTCCTTGCCCGGACGAGTGGAACGGCGACGGCAGCGCACGGGATCAGGAGCAACGGGGACAACGCATAACCAGGAGGGACAACCTTCAGCGACATGAGCAGCAAGGTTAAAGTGGCCGCGCACAATAAGCTATAGAAAACGCCCACCAGGGCGTCTGCGAGTACTGCAACCGGACGGAATCCAAACAGGGAGTAGATACCCAACACCAGAAACGCGATGCAGAACCCGGACGCCAACGCGGCCGCCGTGCAGACCCACAAAAGTCGTCCGATGGGATCAGCTAGACCGACGAGTCGGGTGCTGGCAAGCAGACCAACGATTGCCGCCGGGATGACGGCGAAGGTAGCGATCTTTCGAACCGCCTGATGTTCCGTCGGCCGGCCGTCTCGGGCCTCGAACAACTCTCGCAAGTCCATCGGATAAGTAATGTGTCTACCCTCCTCCGCTGAACGAAAACTTGAGAAGTTCGCAGCCAACAGCCCCACCATATTCCAGATCGCTATCCCGATTCTGCTCCAAGGCTATGTTATGGGGAATGACCATGCCGAAGGAATATGCCAGGTTTGCTCCGCTGAGTTACAGTGTCAGCCATAAAGTCATCCCCTTTCTCCTTCCACCAATTCCGCCACTTTGCCAATTCTTCGCCTTCCCGTGGCTCGTACTCTTCCCACTGCGGACGATCCACATCGTCGACTGTATGCGTCAGACAAAGTACCGCCCACCACCGCACCCTCTTGTCCGGATCATCCAGAAGTTTCACCAATTCCGGAACGCACTCCTTCCGCTGCACCTTCCACGGGACACCGAAGAACATGTACAGCGTTTGATCATCCTTGCGTACCCACTCCTTTTTGATTCCCTCCCGCACGTATGTCGCGTAGTCAAAGTCCGGCAACCCGCGCTCCAGGAAAGTGTGACCCGCATCGCGACGCCAGATCTTCTCTCCATTGTCGTCCTCCTGTGGCTCGCCGGATTCCTGATACCAGACGTCCATAATCTGCTTGTCGAACAACTCCATTACCCGCTTCGCATCCGGGGCGATTTTCATGCGATATAGCGCGATCACTCCTGCGCGCGCGGTTTCCGCATCCTTATCCTTTGCCGCCGCGATCACTTCTTCGCTCACCCGCCTGTCCCGAATTATTCCCATTTGCTCGATTGCCGCGATGCGCATTTTCGGATCATTCGACTTCCACATCGCCACCAGCTCTGCCAACAACCGTTCCCCCGGCTTGGTTCCAAATGTCGGTTCGATGACCGCGTCTACCGCCTTAATCACTGCGAACATCTCGTAGGGCGAAGTCTTACCACGCAACATCACCACGTAGACTTCGCCTTCCTTGACCGTATCCATACCTGGATTATGTGGCCCATTCGCATGATGCCTGAACGTAATCTGCACCTGCTTCCCCAGATGGCCCTTTACAGTCGCGAGTACGCTGCATGTCGCGTCACACAGTGTCCCGGAAGGTGAACCAACTTCCCTCTCGGTGATTGAGCCCATTTTCAGCTTGCACGCCAGTGACGCGTGCGGAAACTCCGCTGCTTCTTCAGAAGACCGCAGTACCTGACCCGATATCGATGCTGCTGACCCGCCCAACACAGCCGCCACCACAACCAACCCAATACCGACGTGTGTGCACACTCTCATAGATCCTCCTTACGAGGAACGGGCTCTCATCAGCCCCATTACACCAAAGAATACGCGCCGGCGACCAAGAACCTCTGATTTCAGAATCCGCCCGATCCGCCGTTCGGTTTAACGGCCTTGTTCGCCGCATTCGAGAGCGACGACTTGTGTGTCGCACCGACCACCCAGCCAAGGAACCCACCGATGAGCATTGGAACCGGCAAAAGAACCAGTGTTGCAATCAGCAGCAGCCCAAGACCGATATTAGCACCACCGCCATTGTAATTCAGAGACGAGTACCAGATCGCCCCATACGGAATGGAAACGGCTAACAAGCCTCCGACATATGCTCCGATCGTCACACGAAGTGGAATTCGCATGACGAGCGCCAGACCTGCCAGAATCACAAACGGCGCACCAGGAAGTATCCCCCAGGTAAGGATCGGGCCACCAGGACTCCGCTGATACGCCCATGCCGACATCCCGATTCCAATAGCCGCAAGTAAAACGCAGGCAATAACGCGAGTGGGATTCTGAACAAATGTCGTCGATGGAGTAACGTTAATAGATCTATCGGACATTCGCATTTCCTTTTTTTATCCAACTGGCAGGCTCACGGCTCGTGAATTCATGGTTTCTCTTCAGCTCACATTTCTGATACCGAAAGCGATCTTGCAGACTCGACTTAGGAGACGATTCACTCTTTCGAGTGTTGAGAATCCAATTCGCGGTGCTGGCATTCGATCAATCCATCGACATCCTGATCCTGAGTCCACTTTTCTTCTCGATTCGTGCGTTGCAGATCCAGCAAATATATGCTTTTCTCGGCCCTGCATTTCGAACAATAGGTGACCATCGCCATTTCGCCCTCAGAGTATGGATCGTCGAACGCACAGGGAAATAAAGCGAGACGGATTTTGTAACATGACGGTATGTAACTTCCGCGTTCAAAATCGACGCTGTTTGTGGCCTCGATCAACGGTTCGTCGTGAACAGGACAGCGTTCGATATCGAAGCAAATGTCGGAGATGATCGCGGGCCGGATCTCTTTCTGCTTAGTGCACGAGCCAATTGTGAGCAGCGTAAGTATCAAAGCAAGTTGGGCGAGGCGTGCCATCGGGAACTTTGTTTCTCGCGGTTTGGCAACATAGCAATTGTTCGACCGCCAAACGGATGCAGAGAATTACCTCACTTGGTCAGCGGGGTTTGAACTCTTCAATCTTGATGCATCCGACGATCTAAGGAGTTGCGACGGATCATCGAACGAGCCTCCACGCCTCGTTGCTTTTTTCGACACTACGCTGCGCGGCATTTTTGGCAATCGGAATTTGAAACTCGGAGAACTGCAACCCCATTAGAAAACAGAGCTTCAATCGGTGCCAGAGCTGCGATGAATCAGACAGATACACGTTAATGTGACGCTGCCAGACACTGCGCCTGCGACAATCCAATCTCTGTTTAAGCCCTCGCTGTGTTGCATCGACGACACAATTATCGGAGCGAGGATCAGTATACCGTACAGACTCCCAATGATCATCGAGAGTAAGATCACAACCGGCAAAGGAGTCGTTTGAAAACTCTGCCAGGCAGCCACGCGACGCATAATCAGAGGTGTAAGAACGACTGCGGGAATGTAAGTGGGCCATAACGGGACTGTGATGAGACCGAACAGCGCCATCACCAGAATTTCCATGATCACCAGTTCGACATTGCGGTCCCAATCGGGACGGCAGCATACCAAAGTCGTTGTTACAGCAATGGGAGCAACAGTAAGCATCACAATCAAAGTGCCAATTGTTGGCATCAAAGAGTTATTCGACTCAGTCGTCATTCTCTTTTGCAATCACACATCTGGAGTTGATGGAGTGCCATGGAGGCACAGGTTATTCGACGGCAAGAGCCCAGTATGCGGCATGGAGACGGTTTTCAGTACCAAACAGGAAGAACACCGTTCGGTGTATGAAGTCAGCCGGAACCACAATTGCAGTTGCCCGAAAAGCATACCAGTTGCTGCTTCAACACTCCGGTCGAAATCTGAACTTCAAGCGGAGCCTGCTGAGCGGCGACTGAGGAGGCCAATCAACCAGGAAGACCACTCATTAGAGGGCAGCGTGAGCACCGGGAATGACGACCGTCTCTTGAGGAACTGAGCCTCGAAGGCAAGGGCCGAGATGTCGCCATCAAATTACGTGTGACGATTTTCCAAGCCGGTGATGAGTCCTGAGATCATTTTGGAGATTTCTTCCAGGCTTTCTTTCATCGCTTGGTGATCAGCGGGCGACATAAAATTGCGTCGCAAAGAAATCTCCAGTAGCGGGACGCATTCCTGAACCGAGCCTCTTGCAATCGTGAAGAAGTTCTTCCGATCGGCCCTGGTAAATCGCCCGTTTCCTTCGGCAAGGTTGGTGGCGATCAAGAGGGCTGCGCGATTGAGTTGATCGATAAGGAAGTCGTAGCCGCGCGGGTACGTCTCAGTCAGCACACAGACACGATCGGCGAAGTCGACAGCCTTTTGATAGAACTGAAGACTCTCGAACATGAAGGCCAAGAGAGAAGCCTGTAGAAGAATAAGAGAGCAGTGGAGCAGTAGACCGCAGTGGAGCATCGCATCTTTTCTACTGCTCTACTGGTCTCATGCTCCACTGCTCTCTTGGCCAAAGGCTAAGCGGAGAGGGGGGGATTCGAACCCCCGGTACCCTTGCGGGTACACCGGTTTTCGAGACCGGCACAATCAACCGCTCTGTCACCTCTCCACCGCGAAGGATATCTCAACAGTGAGAGCAGCGCCAAGTGTGACAGGCGGTTATCTTCGGAAGGTCTCTTTTTCCACGCCACTGATCTCTTCGCCGAAACATGAGTTCGTCGATCAAGGTGTGCTTATGGCTCGCCACAGGATGATTCAAAATATTGCTTTTTGGTTTTCTGCGGGTTCACTGGTACAATCCCTGAGGAATTCCTGTGCGCGTGCCAACTGTTTCTGGAGCCAAGACCAAAAAAGCCCCTGAAAAAAGACACAAGCCTTTTAATAGAAATCACTTACAAACAGCCCACCTGTGGTCGTTCAAACCGTCTTCATGAATTGATTCCGTTCCTTTCCCTTCGGAGTGAGCCATGTCAGATCAACAGCCTCTTCCCACAGACAACACTTTGAGCTACGTGGAATCGCCCGCGGCCACAGCTCCCCGAAAGAGTCAGCCATTTCTGCTCGTTCTCGCTGCTTTGGGGCTAGGTGTCGCAGGAACTCTGGCTTGGAGCGAACAGGCCAACATTGTGGCTGCCATCAGTGGTCAGCCGGTCGAGAGCTCTCCATGTTCCATGAAAAGCAGTGGCGGTTGCTGCCCACTGAGTCAGAACCACGAAGAGGCCATGGCCATGCTGGTGACTGCTGAAGATCAGAGCTGCTGCAGCATGAAGGGCAGAGCTGCTGCGCTGGCGACTGTCGAGATCGAGCAGCCAGTTTCCGCACTGGTTCCCGCCAATGCCGCTGGCGTTGAATCCGCGACTTTCTGAAATCGTAACAATCTATTAAATGATAGAGGCTTACGGAAATTCTCCCCCAAGAATCCGTATGGCTTTTGTTCCAGAAACAATTAATGCGAAACGAGGGTCAGTCCCAGAGGGGCTGGCCCTCGTTGCTTATGCGATTGAGCCGCCTTGCTTTATGGCGATCCATCGAATTCCGCATTGTTTCTTCTCAGGCAAATGCCTGCCGGTGGAACTCATCTTGCTGGTTTTGGCCTTCTTTGCGAAATTCTGAAACGATTTCCCAAGGTTCAGTCGCTTCGCAAAGGATCTGCCAGGCGGAAACGGAAATTGATCAGCATGGATGCGACCAGATACTTCCTCGCGATTTGGGGTCTGCTACTGATTGCAGGCTGCGCTGGAGGTCCGCAGACAGCCGCCCAACCGATGGGCAATCCGCTGTTCGTCCGGGCTCAGAATGAAGAGCAGGCTTGGGAAACCACCGTTGATGTCGTACACGATTACCTGTTCGAGATTGAACGGGAAAGTCGCATCGATGGGGTGATTGAGACGAAATTCAAGACCGGGGCAGGAATTCTTGAGCCTTGGCATCGCGATTCGGCAGATGGCTACTCCCGCTGGGAGAGCACACTGCAATCGATCCGCCGCAAAGCTTATATCAGCGTGACGCCTGCTCAGGGTGGGTACTTCATCTCTGTCGAAGCCTTCAAGGAGATCGAAGATGTTGCAGGGGCTGCGAATTTCGCCGGTGGCGCGACCTTCCAGGATCACACCCCTTTGCAGCGCGATCTGGATCTCGTCGTCGGTCAATCCTCACCCAGCGGCTGGATTCCTCGCGGCCGGGATGCTCCCCTCGAAAGGGCCATGCTGCAGTCGATCCAGAACGCCTTCCAGAAGTAGTTGCCTGTGTGGTTGATCCTGGGGGTACAGGCTCTCATGCCTTACATCCATTTGAACGCCAGGATTTAACCTCGCTTGGTATGCCTGCTGGCGGAAGCATCACTGGGATCAACCATCCAGATCAATCACCGCTTTAATTGCGCCCGTCTCTGGCTTGGTAAAACGTTCAAACTCATCGATCACATTGTCGAACGGAATCGTGTGCGTGATCCAGGGCCGGGTATCAATCCGCCCAGCTTCGATATGATCGATGATTCGACCAAAATCCTGAGGCATGGCATTTCTCGAACCCATAATCGTCATTTCCCGACGGTGCATCAAAGGGTGCCCAAACGAGAGGACATCCGTAGTAATGCCTACATAAACGAGGCGTCCCGTATGCCCCACATACTGCAAGGCCTGTGACATCGATCGGGCTGAACCTGTCGCATCGATGACCGCCATCGCCAGATGCCCATCAGTCAGCTTTTCGAGTTCTTGCAGCTCTTTGCCATCCCCGGTGGATAAAATCGTATCACGAACTCCCATCACATCCCGGCAGAAAGCCAGCCGCTGGGCATTCATATCCATCACAATCACACGCGCCTGCGACAGCTTCACAAACTCGATGACGGAAAGTCCAATAGGCCCGGCTCCGATCACCAGCACATCTTCCTGAGGCTGCGCCATCGAGCGATCGACCGCATGGCATCCGATCGCCAATGTCTCGACGAGTGCTAACTGCTCCCAGGATAATTTCTGGGCAGGGTGCAACTTGCGGGCAGGAACAATAAATCGCCGCCGCAATCCGCCATCCGTGTGCACACCCAGAACCTTTAACTCTTCACAGCAATTCCCCCGTCCTCGGCGACTGGCAAAACTCTCCGGGTTATTGATGTAGGGCTCGACAGAGCATTTATCCCCCGGCTTAACATTGGTGACACCGTCACCCACAGCCAGTACCTGCACACCCAGTTCATGCCCCGGAATGCGTGGATACGAAAAGAAAGGCATCTTCCCCAGATACCCACTCAGGTCTGTGCCGCAAATTCCCACGCGATGCACTTCGACCACAGCCTCACCTGCACCCGGCTCTGCCACTTCAGGAATTTCAATGAACTGGAAAGCTCTCGGTTCAACAAGCTGGAGTGCGCGCATCATTCATTCCATTTCGTATTCAAGGTGTCAATTAGCAGAAGGCATCTCACGGCGAATCAGTCAAAGGAAATCAGCCGGGGCGAATCAGCCAGCGGACAAGTCCAGCAGCAGCCTATCGCCCCGCCATCAATCGATCATCCATCTCGGGCGATCGTACTTCAAAGCATGTTCGCATAGCCTACACCATGTTTGATTTCGACTGGAGTCTGTAAAATCAGAAATCATGGAAGTTGAGTATTCTGTTTTTCCTTCGGTCTCGACAATGGAACGGAGGTCACTAAAGACCAGAACTCACTCCCGCTCGAGAATCGCAGAGAACGGATCAGCGGCGAGGGCCAGTGCCGCTTCGTTAGCAAAGGAAATCTGTACCCATGGAAACTTTTCCCGCTTTAGAGCTTCTGGAGGCCATGCACAGCTTTCCGTGCGTGTTCACCTTCAAGGTGATCGGCAAAGCCGAGAATGATTTTCCCAGCCGCATTCTGACTGCTATTCAGTCCGAGCTGGATCATCCCGAAGTTCCCAAACATTCCATCCGGGAAACCAAACAGGGCAGACATGTCTCGCTGACTGTCGAGCCCATGGTGCAAAGTTCTTACCATGTCCTGGCCATTTACCGGAAAATTCAGACGGTCGAAGGACTCGTCATGCTGCTCTGAGATCTGTGCAACTTGAGAATCACGAAATGACCTCTCCGGCGATTTGGGGAGTGACTGCAGAAGGGGCCAGACACCATGGTGAGTGGCATCATGATCTCCGTCGCGGCCTGGAACTGCACACGGGAACTAGAGATCAGGCGCTGTTCCCTGACTTAACCTTCAGCAAAACATCACTCCGCGGCAACCGTCTTGAGAAGTCCCTGTGCTTCTTCAGATTCCATCGGTTGAGCAGTCTTTTCGATTCCATTCTTCGCTTCATCTCGCCATTCACGAGCCAGCCAGATAATCGCGGTGCCATCCCGGCTGCCAGTCAGAATCTGTCGGCCATCGGGCGAGAAGGCGACGCTCGTCACATCCTGGGTATGGCGTGAAAGCGTTAGAATCTCGTTAGACGTCCGAGTATCCCACAGTTTGACAGTTTCGTCCTGACTCCCTGTCAACAGACGGGTGGCATCTGGTGAAACATCGACGCTTGTCACGGGTGCGGTATGACCGGCCAGAACAAACAGCTCTTTCCCGGTGGCCACATTCCACAGGCGCGCCGTCTTGTCTTCACTGCCCGTCAGCAGCAACTTTCCATCATCACTCAATGCAGCAGACAGGACAGGCCACTCATGCCCCTGGAAGATCTGCAGACATTCACCCGTCGTCGTATCCCACAAGCGGGCGGTCTTGTCGGATGATGTCGTTACAATACGCGAACCATCGTGGTTGAAAATGGCCGAGCGGACCCGCCCTGTATGGAGCCCCAGCACTTTGACGACCTTCGGCGGTGCGTCTTTCCAACTCCAGAGCTTGGCCGTTCCATCGTCACTGGCTGTCAAAATCAGTTCACCATCAGGTGAGAAACTGGCCATATTCACGGCAGAGGTATGCCCACCTTCCAGCCTGACCATCGATTCGCCAGTCGCAGCCTTCCACACCTTCACCGAGTTATCCCAGCTTGATGTGACAATCCACTGATTATCAGGAGAGTACCTCGCCGAGGCCACCACTCCATTCGGGCTGAATGACATCATCTCCCGCCCATCGCGCAGATTCCATAAGCGGGCATCGGTGCCACCAATCGTCATCAATGTCTCAGCTTCCGGCCCAAAGGCGACGGCCCACAACAAAGCTCCCCGTTTTTTCAGATCCACGACGGATCCTCCCATCTCCATGGGAATTCGCTTAAATCCAGGAAGTACCAGGATCTCGGCCTGCCGTGTTTCAGCATTCGCAATTGCCAGTAGACGCCCATCGCGAGAAATTTCCAGGGAATTTGCCATCCCTTCCGGCAGGCGATACTCACTCACCAGCCTGGAATCGGCTGTCGACCATAGTCGTAAAGTATTATCTGCAGCACTGGTGACGATCTGCTTGCCATCCGGCGAAAGTGCCATCGTCAGGACTGATTCCGGATGTTTCATCACAGCCGGACGAATCTCCGCCATCGATCCCAGATCCCAGACTGCGACCGTGTTATCTGCACTGGCGCTGTAAGCCTTACGCCCATCCGTCGCATACAGAATTTTCTGAACACGACGGGAATGACCATCCAGCTTCCCCAGAAGGCCGCCTGTCTCGCGAGACCACAACAGAATTCGGCCACGCAGATCTCCCGAAAGAATCGTTTTACCGTCGGGTGAGATCGCCACTGCTGTGGGCTCATGCTGATGACCGGTCAATTCGAAAATCGTTTCCAACGTTGAAAGATCACGCAGTACGACCACTTTGCGATCACTTCCCGTCACCAGCCACTTTCCATCGGCTGAAATGTCAAAGGCGGCACTTCTTCCGGTGTGTTCGAGGAGCTTTGTCTGAGAACCGGTCTCGACTTCCCACAATCGCAGTGTGTTATCCACCCCTGCCGTTGCCAGTCGTTTACCACCATCAAAGAAGATGGCCTTTGAAGCCAGGAATTCGTGACCTTCTTTGAATTGCAACTGCTTATCGCCCGTTTCGACATTCCAGGTACGGGCTGTTCGATCGCGACCAGCCGTAACGATCGATTGCTGATTGGGTGCCCAGGCGGCCGAAAGTACGGCATCTTCATGCCCTTCGAAGACTCGACCATTCAACACGCGAAACTCTTCGTAACGATCGGTACTCCATTCGCAAACAGTCGAATCGTAGCTGGCGGTCAGAATCTGTCGGTCACCCAGGCTGAAGTCGCATGCTCGCACCCAGCCATCATGACCTCGCAGCACGAGAGTGGCTCGCCCTTGAGGCAACTCCCATAACCTCGCTGTGTTGTCCTGAGCACCACTGAGCAGCAAACCGCCATCTCTGGAAAAATGAAGTGCACGCACGGCCCCTTCATGCCCTTTAAGAATTTTCGCTTCGGAGCGTTGTTCAGCACTCAGTTCGAGCAGCGCTTTTTCGGAAGACTCCTCGACCTCTTCCGCCACTCGTCGAAAATCAAATGGCTGAATATTGGCCGGGCTCCAGATCTGGATTGTGCGGTCGTAACCACCACTGGCCACATACTTGCCCGAAGGATCAAATGTCGCCGTAAAGACTGGACCCTCATGACCGGTAAATGGTGGCAAATGCCGCCCACTCTCCACATCCCACACCAGAACAATTCCATCCTGTCCTGCCGAGACAATCCGCTTTCCATCGGGCGAAAATCGTGCCGACCACACCCACCAGTTGTGGCCTTCAAACGTTCTGATAATCTCGCCAGTTTCCACATCCCACAGGCGGATCGACTTATCGTACGAGGTACTTAAAAGCTGCTTGCCATCCCGGCTGAATTCGACCGAGAGCACTCCATCGGCATGCCCTTTCAAAATGCGCACCCGCTCGCCGGATTCGACACTCCAAAGCTGCAGATACGCTCCCGCTTCACTGCCACCCAGGGCAATCAGATCTCCCTGGGGCTGAAAGGCCACGGCATGTACATATTGGCCTTGAGTTTTGAGAACACTCTTCGGAGCCCCGTCTTTCAACTGAAAGATCCGTGCTGTTCCATCCCAGCCACCGGTGGCAAACAATCCTTTTTCATGCTGAATATCCAAAGCATCCAGTGGCGACCCGGCTTGAATCTGTTTCGATTGCTGGCTGCACAAATGCATCAATCGCCCCCACTCCCAATTCCTCAGGTAGGTGGGGCAATCCAGTAATAATTCTTTGGCAGTCGCAAAAGCATTCTCGTTGATCTTCGCCGAGGCCAGACCAATTCGGGCAATATAAGCTTCGTACTCTTCACTGGCCTTGGCTTTTTCCGCGGCCATGCGGGCTAACTCAGCCTTCGCCCGTTCCCTTTCCGAGACAGACTGAGCCTCACGAGCCTGCATTTCTGCCGTCTGTGCCGCAGTTCTCGCAATGATTGCCTGTTCTTTGGCCAGTTCCGCTTCTTTGCGACGGGCTTCGGCGTCGTCACGCGCCAGCTTCGCTTCCTGTTCATTCTTGACCGCCACGTCCCGCTGTTTAGTGGCCTCTTTTTCGGCAAGCATGGCTCGATTGGCTTCGGCTCGAATCCAGAAGAACGCAATGGTCACCACCACGACCACAGCACCTACGAGAACGCTGGCAGTGCGTCTCAATAAGCGAATGCGCTGCTGCCGACCTTCCCGTTCAGCCACCGCCTCGTCGATCAGTTTGATCAGCGGCTGATGTTCTGCATCAGTCGGATGCAGCAGTGACTTCGCAAGATCGTAATCACCCTTCTCGATGGCAAAATTGGCATAAGCCAGACGGGCCTTCCGCTCACCCTGTTTGGCTCGGAGGTTTCCATCCCAAAGCTCAACAGCTTCTTCAAATCCAAACAGGGCTTTGGCAAACCCTTCATATCCCCCCAGACGACCCGCTTCACTGAGGTCATCTTCGGCCCGCACAGTCATCTGCACACTTTCCGAGTGTGACAGGTACTCGCGAATACTCGCCTGAAAATCCATCACCGACTGATATCGGTCATTCGGATCTGTCGCCATAGCTTTCAACGCAATGGCAATCAATTCTCCTTCCTGATCCGTCTCGACAATCTCATTTCGCGCTGCAGCCATCAGGCACTTCATGGCCGTCTTGCCAGCATGCGGCGGCATGTCAGTCAAGATCTCAAACAGGATGGCACCCAGCAGATACACATCGCTTTGCGGAGTGACTTTAGTGATCGGCCCTGTAGCCATTTCCGGTGCCATGTAAGCGGGAGTCCCGCCCATGGTGGTGTTCTCGACAATGCTGTCTTTCCGCCGGAAGGCCGCCGACGGCTGTGCCAGCCCCCAGTCCATGACTAGCACTTCACCGAACTCACCCAGCATTACGTTTTCGGGCTTCAGGTCGCGGTGAATGACTCCCCGGGCGTGGGCAAATGCCACGGCATCGGCCACTTTCAGCAGAATCTCCAGATTCTCGATGAGTGACTTTTTCGAAATGACTTTCAGCCAGGGTGTCCCCTGAACTTTTTTCATCGAGTAGAAGAGCGAGCCGTCTTTGGCCGAACCGACATCGTAAATCGGAACAATGTTCGGATGTTCGAGATCACCCGTAACGACTGCCTCAGCCAGAAACTTCTGCCGCTGACGCTCGTTCTTGGCCGACGCTGATTTCAGCATCTTGACAGCCACTTCACGATCCACCGAGGTTTGTCTCGCCTCGTAGACCACCCCCATACCGCCTTCGCCAAGAATCCGAATTACCTCGTATTCGGCCTGATCCGATCCAACTTTGGGCCCCGGCCCATGCGTCAAAGAGCGATGTTTGATCACCAGCGTCTGACGAGGACCAGGAATACGCTTAACTTCCCGACCCTTCAGACTCGTTACAGGCTTAACATCATTCCCCGAAGGTTCATCTCCCCAGACTGAGGCAATCGTCTTAATAATGGCCTCAGGCACATCATCCGAGACAAACGTGGCGGCAGTATCTCCTGATTCCAGATCGGCGAACTCCGGACCCACATACGTCGCGCCTGCTTCGGCTCTTTCCTGCTGAACTCGCTCTGCTTCATCATCAGCCACATACGTGGCCATGTAGCTGTCGTCGGCTTCTCCTTCAGGAGTACCAATCGCGAGGGTCTGAGCCGCCGGTTTTGCAGGAAGAAAATCGTCTGAAGTTTCACCGTGCGCCGGGCCGCCCGCCGGGTCTGGAAACTCATCAGAGATCATCGTCTGATCACCGGGTCCCGAAAGATCAACGGAGCCGGAAAGATCGATACTTTCTTCCGTCACCATGCGGACATCTTCATCATCAGATGCCCGCGTCTGGCCGATTGAGGAACTGTCCTCCGCCGAATCGCCCATTGACCCCGAACCCTCGGGCAAGACGACAATATCCGCCGAGTCGGCAAAGAAGACCGAACTGTCGGCAATCACCATCGTTCGACCACCATTGTCGAACTCGTCGGGCGTCTCACGTCCAGCCACCGGTGAACCCTGGGCTCCCAAATCTTTCTTCAAAGATTCCGTCGGGGCCGATTCCACAGCACTGGCATCCAGCGTCCTTAATGGTGGCGAAATCGATTCCCCGGGCAAAACGGGGGTCGCCATGGCCGAATCAGATGGTTTTTCCGGCAGAGCTTTCTCTGGCTGTGCCAGCGATGCGGATGAAGGGTTAGCGGCTCCAGAAAGATCGAGCGAATCATCCGCGGCGGCTGCAGGCTCAACGATTCCTGGATCGGAAAGCATTGTGTCGAGAGTATCACTCTCAAGCTCAGAATGGTCGTTTTCATCACTCAAGCGGCTATGGCAGCGCGAACAGATCCCACTGACGAGATCTGCTCCCGTAACTCTTGTTCCACAGCTCGGACATCTCAACATGGCCCGCTAACCCCGGCTGATGATCTCGACCAGCATGATTCATTGAGTGGATCACCACTTGCGTAATTCGGCCTGCCTGCATCTCGATGCAGCCAGGCCCTCACGACTTTCAAACACCATCTGAGTTGACAGTTCAGAGTGTTCAGCAACCCTCAGGAAGCTTCCGTCACCTGAATCGCTGCTCTACTCAGCCTCTTCACGACTGGAACTCAGCCATCGTCCCGATAATCTTCGCATGAGCCGACGACCTCTCGCCAGCGGCGAAACCTTATCAGTCAGAGAATTTGTGACAGCCACGCCGCCCAACATGATCGTACCGGCTATGGCGACCTGAGTGATCCAGGATCCTCCCGAATTTTCTTCCATACAGGCAATCTCGGTATCGAGATCCACCGTTTCCCCTGGTTCCATCAGCTCAAAATCCTGGTTCAGAGGAGTTTCTGCCTCATTCACCTCCCTCATCAGAGGATCTGATACATCCGTTACGAGCGATAGAACCCTCATCAGCGAGGCATCACGGCTCAACTCGTTGTTTTTGACTTCGAACAGGACATCCGGCCCTCGACCAGTCTCTTGCTCAACCGATTTCGCTCCCAGAGCTTCATCCAGCCGGGATTGAATTCGCCACGATCGATATCCAGGACCCTGTGCGGTCTGCTGGTTCTCCTGGCCCTCTTTCAAAAACTGGGCCATCCGTTCACTCTCGCTGGCAGCACCATGGTACCCAGCCCCCGGCATATTCGGTTCCGGATTCACACCTGACGGGTTCCCTGTTTCCCGCGGGGGTCGGTCAAGATCCTGTTCCTGTTCGTTGACGATCCGTCCCTGACGCAATTCGACTTCAAGGACTGTTCTCTCGACAGGTTCACCCGGCTCTCGAACCACCACCTTGTATTGTCCATCGGGCAATTTCTTGAAGATTCTCGGGAGATCGTCGAGCACACTCTCACTCAATACTACGCTCTGCAGAACCTCTCCATCGGCACCAAGCACCTGGATGATAACCTGGATCTCATCGTCACCAACAGCTTCGCCGGCAGTACCTTCATCCTGCAGGACATCACTCTGACTCAAGGCGACACTCTGCGATAACAGCGCTTCGTCGAGCCGTGTTTGTGCTGGCTCCGGTACTGGCCGCACTGGTGGCGTCAGATCGAACGGAATGCTCCCCGCCAACCCTTCGCCCGGCACGCTCGCAAAACTCGTGACCGTCGTCGTGTTCTGCTCCACAACGCGGGCTTCAAAGAAGCGGATCAGCGGATCCTGCTCGATCGTCACTGTGATCGGGATTGGCGAAGCCGGGTTGTTCGGATCCGGATTGCCGTTGTAAGTATGCTTGAACAGGAAGTTCCCCGGCTGATCAAAATAGAACGTCTCGACCGTCCCGTCGCCCCAGTCGACAGTGATGATGAAGTTCTTCTCGCCCGGCCGGCCGAACGTCCCCGAAACCTGTGCCGAGCCATCCGCCTGCACCTGTGGTGTCTGCACATTGATCAAGAGTGGCGGCACATCAGTCACCGCCCCCGTCTGGCTGGCGACCTGCACGTTCGGTGCAAAGTTCACCAGTCCGCCAGCGACACCCACCACGCTTCCCGTTCCCTGAACTTCCACATCCGGCTGCGAACCCGTGTCGTTGAGGTTGATGTCCTGATCTGCATCCAGAGAAATCGAACCATTCCCCCCCGTGGCCGCCAACCGCTGGTTGAGGGTGATATCCCCGGTCAGCGAAGTGATCTGGATTGTCCCTCCTGCTGTATTGAGCACCGCTCCGTTGATGAACACATCCCCTGACGACAGCAGCGACACCAGCCCATTGGCCCCCGCGTTGCTGATCCCCGTCAGCCCGTCCACTGTTGCGACATTCAGCCCGGCTCCGGCCGTATTGTCGATCTGAATGCCACCGCTGGTCGTGTTCCGAGCGGCCAAGGTAGCAATGTTCGTTTCGAGGGCGTTGCTCGAACCGATCCCCGTTGCCGCTCGCAGCACCACTGTCGGTGCGTCAATATCCACTCCGCCCGTGTCTCCCGCATCGGTGATCGCACCCAGCCGTGAAGTGAGCGACACCGCCGCACCACCGGCATTCGTCGAAACGAGACGGCTCACCGCGATATTCTCGGCAGCGGAGAGCATGATCGTCCCCGCACCGGCATCGATCAGCGACCCATCCGCCAGGGCAATCCCCCCCACATTGTTGAGATCGCTGTCTGCCGCAATCGCGATGTTTCCACCCTGCGAAGCGATCGTCGTATTCGCCGCTGCGGTGACATCCCCCCGTACGTTCATGGTGATATTGCCGCCGGTTGTCGAGACGTTGTTCAAGACCGTTAGATCCGCGTCGGTACCGTTCACTGTGAGCGAGATATCTCCCGTCTGGCTGCTGATCCCCTGACCCGCCGCAGTGATGATCGTTGCCCCGTTCACGACACCTGCGATCTGTCCCGCCCCCTGTTGAGTCAGGCGTTCAATGTTCAGTCCCGTCGCTTCGCTGAACCGAATATCGCCACTCGTGCTGTTGATCGCATCCAGTCGAGCAACTTGCAGTTCCAGTGGTGCATCGGCACCGCCATCGGAAACACTGCCGATCCCTGTCGCGGCCCTCAAGGTGACCAAAGCCCCTGCACTGTCGGCCTGGATATCAGCCCCACCACTTTCGCCGCTATCGCGAATGCCACCTGTTTGCGAAGTGACCTGAACAGCACTCGTCGTCGCGTTCGTTGTCACCAGCCGCGAAATACTGACATCCCCATTCGCCGTCACCGCGATCGTCCCGGCTCCCGCGTTCACCAACGAGCCATTGAGCATTCGCACGGTGCCATTCGTCGCCGTAACGCCAATGTTCCCGTTCGTCTGGATCGTTGTCACACCACTGAACTGCACATTCCGACCCGCTCCCAGCGTGATCGAACTCGTCGTCGTCGTCACCGAGCCGTTGAGCAGCAGATCGGCTGCCGCACCTGTCGCTAACAGCGAAACGAGACCGCTGGCGGCAGTCACATCAAAGCCCGTCATTAGCGTCATTGTCCCGACCGATTGAACCGCGATGGCTCCCGGCCCCTGGTTGTCGATATCCTGCAGCCGCAAGGCATCGGTCTCGTCGATGCGGATGTCGCCGCTTGTGCGGTTGGTCGCCTGAATTTCGAAAACCGTGGTTTCCAGGGCGGCATCGCTCGCCAGACCCGTGGCACTGCCGATGCCAGTCGCTGCATCAAGCCGCGTGATGGCCCCCGCACCGTTGGCGATCAGATCCGAACCCCCCGTGTCACCACCGTCGATGATCGCGCCGTTTCGCGACACGATATCGATCGCCATCCCACCCGTTCGGCCGGAGATCACCTGGCCGACAGTCACATCGCCTGCAGCCGTGATCGTCACCAACTGCGTCTGTGATTCGACGATGGCGCCGTTGGTCATGGCGAACGACCCGGCTCCACTCAGATCGGCATCGGCGGCGAGAGTGATCGTCCCTCCTGTGCTCAGCACACGTCCCGCAGCCCCCAGCGTGATGTTGTCGTCCGCATTGACCACTAACGCGCCGTTTGTCGTGGCCAGCGTCCCGAAGATCGCGACATCATCACCTGCATCGACCGTCAGCGTCCCTGTTCCCAGAACTGTCAGCGAGCCGTTCACTGTCACGTCACTAGCCGTCAGCAACTGCACCTCGGGTTGGTTCATCGTCAACGGAGCATCGGTTCCGATCGTGATCCCGCCCGTGTTCGTGGTCGTCCCGATCACGAGTTTGTTGGTGATAATCTTGTCGAGTTGGATATCGGTGAAGTTCATCGGCGTGGCCGAGTTCTCCAGCCCGATGGCCGTCACATCATTGCGGGTCTGGAGGAACACGGTCGCTCCCGTGGCTGTGAAGCCGTCGCCGTTCAGGTCGATATCGTTCGCCGTCAGTACAACATCCTGTCCTGTTGAGTTCAGCAAACTCCCCGCCAGCATGACGATCGCCTCGGCCGTCACATCCAGACCATTGGCTGCCGTTGTGATCACATCACCAACAAAAGTAACTGTGCCTGAGCTGTCGGCAATACTGAGCAAATCGGCTTGAACATCGGTCAGCAGCACGTCTCCAGCCTCGCTGATGACCAGATTTCTGATGGCATTGATGTCGCCCACAGAATCGTTGAAATCCACGCGGCCATCATCCGTATCAATTGTCAGGTCGAATGTGCTCGCCGTTTGCCCATTGATGGTGCCGTTGAATTCGAGATCCCCTCCGGCAGTTTCAATCGTGATGGAATCGGTCAAGGTCATGCCGCCACCGCCGGTCAGGATGTCTCCACCATTCGTGAACAGATCAGCACCCGTCGTGAGCGTCCCGAGAATGGTCAGGCCGCGTCCTGCGCCATTAAGTTGAATGACGGTATCGTTATCAAGCTGAACACTTAAGCCTTCGAGTAATACGAAGCCGTCGGTG
>VFQR01000801.1_pt1 | contig 32529 bp, 27 predicted proteins | sample 3512321 | NCBI WGS metagenome assembly VFQR01 (sample SAMN10412374, study PRJNA504923) | tailings metagenome | isolation source: Relicate 3 Philex TSF1 revegetated site | place: Philippines: Tuba, Benguet | collected 2017-08-29 | reverse complement strand
TGGGACCGGCTGCCCGTCGGCATCTCCTGCGCGGACGTGGGCTCGATCGTGCCGGCCAGCGGCGTCTGCGCCGCGGGCGAGATCCGGTGGCCCGCGGCCGCAGTGGCCACCGTGGCCCGCGACACCACGCTCGGCACCGCACCGGAGAGCCTCTCCTACGCGGTGACCCTGCCGGCCACGGTCGACCCCGGCCGCACCTACGTGAACACCGCCGGCGTGCGCCGCTACCAGACGGCGTCGAACGCGGCCGACTCGCCGTTCGTGTTCTACCCCTCGTCGAACATCGACGGGACGGTCACGCCCAACACGGGCCCGGCCCACGACACCGCCGCGTTCTCCGTGCCGGCCGCCACGAACGTGAAGCACCAGCAGTCGTCGGTGAACGACGGCGCCAGCAACCCGGCCAACGCGGTGCCCGGCACCGGCGCCGAGACGGCGACCATCGGCGAGCTGATCACGTTCACCATCACGGCCACCATCCCGGCCGGCACCACCGTGGTGGACGCTCGCCTCTCCGACGCGCTCGACACCGACCTCGTCCTCCACGCCACGCCCACCTGGACCGTCGACGGCGTGGTCGACGACCCGAACTGGGTGCTCACCGCACCGGCGCTCGGGAGCGGTGGCACGGTGCGCATCGACCACGCCGGCGCGTACACCAACGCCGCCGGCACCGGCCCGGACCTCGTGGTGCTGACGATCGTGGCCCGCGTGTCGGACGGCGCCGGCACCACGGCCGGCGACACGTTCCCCAACACCGGCGTGCTCACGTACAAGCCCGACCCCGTGCTCGGCACGTCGAACGTGACGGTCAACTCCAACACCACCACGGGCACGGTGCGCGAGCCCAACCCGACGATCACGAAGAACGAGGACGACGCCGACGACGTGGTGTCGCCGCTCGACCTGGTCACCTACACGCTGTCGATCGCGAACACCGGCGCCAACGTGGTGCGCGCCCACGACCTCGTCGTGGTGGACACGCTCCCGGCCGGCGTCACCCCCGTGAACGCGGGCGTGCCCGTGGCCGACGGCGGCGCCGTGGGCCCCGACGGCGGCACGTGGGCCCTCGCCGCGAGGACGATCACCTGGGACGCCACCACCACGCCGGCGAAGCTGACGAGCGTGGCCGCCGGCGGCTCGACGTCGCTGACCTACACGGTGGAGGTGGACAACCCGGCCGTGTCGGGCGCCTCGTTCACCAACAACGTCACCCTCGCCGCGAGCAGCCTCGCCGGCACGGCCACTGGCGAGCGCACCAGCTACGCGTCGAACGCGAGCGACACCGTCACCGCCCCGCTCGCGAGCGTGGCGAAGGGCGCCAGCCCGGCGAACGCCACGATCGGTGACACCGTCACCTACACCGTCGACGCCACCGTCCCCGCCGGCATCACCGCCTTCGACGCGACCGTGCTCGACACCTTGCCCGACGGCGTGGACTTCGCCGCCTACGGCTCCATCGCCTACACGGGTACGAGCACCGGCTGCCCGTCGCTCGCCGCGGCCCAGGGCTTCACCAACCAGACGGTCAACGGCAACGGCACCACCACCGTCGGGTTCTGGCTCGGCGACCTCACCGCTCCCGCCGGCAACAGCTGTGTGGTGCGGATCGTGTTCACCGGCCGCGTGTCGTCCACCTACGTGAACGGCGGCGGAGCCGTGGTCTCCGGGACCGTGCTCACCAACACGGCCAGGGTCCACTGGAACAGCTCCGACCTCGTGGCCGGGCCCGCGGCGAGCCCGCCGCTGCCCGGCACGTTCCAGCGCGGCTCGAACACGGCCTCGGCGGCGACCACGGTGCGCGAGCCGGTGGTGCGCATCGACAAGGACGTGTCGCAGTCGGGTTGCGACCAGGTGCCCGGCAACCAGAGCGACAACGACACCTGCCACACCGACGTGGGCGCCAGCTACACCTACACGCTGCGGATCACCAACGCGGGCAGCTGGCCGGCCCACGACGTGGTGGTGGTCGACACCCCCGACGCCGACCTCGTGAACGTGGTCGTGCCGGCCTCGACCGCCACGGTGACGGTGGTGGACGGCACCGCCCCCGGTCTCGAGTGGTCGATCCCCGGCCCGATTGCCGCCGGCGACTTCGTCGACATCACGTACACCGCCGAGCTGGCCCCGCCGTCGGCGCTGCACGACGGCGAGCAGATCGTCAACACCGCCGACGTGACGCACGCGTACGGCCAGCCCCTCGCCACCCGCACCGCCGACCCCACCGCCGAGTGGCGCACCTACGGCCAGGGCGGCGCGGGCGGCGACATCGCCGCCGACGTGGTGACGATGACGGTCGGGTTCCCGCACGTGACGGTGGACAAGGTGGCCATCTCCGACGCCACCGACGCCCGCGCGGGTGCCGCCTTCACGTGGCGGATCACGGCCACGAACCAGGCCGTGGAGCCCACCGCCCCGGCGTTCGACGTGGACGTGGACGACACGTTGCCGGCCGGCTGGGTGTTCGTGGCCGGCTCGGCCACCGTGACCACGCCCTACGGCAGCGCCACCGTGGCGCCGACCTGCACACCGGACTGCGCCACCGCCGGCGCCACCCTCGTCTGGAGCGACGTGGTGAGCGGCGGCGCCCAGCCGCTGGCGCCCGGCGCACAGGTGGTGGTGCAGTTCCAGGCCACGCCGCAGTCGTCGCTGCTGGCCGTGGGCACCACGGGCACGTTCGACCACACCAACACCGCCGGCGTGGCCGCCGAGGACGTGACCGGTGCGACCGGCAACCTCGACGGCGAGTACGTGGGTCCGGACGACACCGCGTCGGCGCGCATCCGCCGCACCGACCTGTCGGTGACCAAGACCGTGTCGTCGGGCCCGTACCCGTTCGGCAGCAACGTCGACTACACGATCACCCTCGCCAACGCCGGGCCCGACGGGGCGACCGGCGTGGTGGTGGAGGACGTCCTTCCCGCCGGCTTGGTGTACGTGATGACGGTGTCGGCGACGCAGGGCTCGTACAGCAGCGCCACCGGGCTGTGGACCGTGGGCGCCGTGGCCAACGGGGCCACCCACACGCTCGTGCTGCGCACGACGCTCAACCAGATCGGCCCGATCACCAACCGGGCGGAGGTGAAGGCCTCGAACCAGTGGGACGTCGACTCGTCGCCGAAGGACGTGGCCGCCGTGGCCGACGAGGACGACGACGACACCGTGGTCGTCACGGCCGTGTCGACCAGCATCGGCGACTTCGTCTGGTACGACATGGACGGCGACTCCACGGCCGACGTGGGCGAGCCCGGCATCCCCGGCGTGACCGTGCAGCTGGCGTCCCGCGGGGCCGACGGCACCTTCGGCACGGCCGACGACTTCTGGGGCCCCGACGGCGTGCTGGGCGGCGGCGACGACATCACCGTCACCTCCGTGGTCACCAACGGCACCGGCTTCTACGGGTTCCCGAACCTGCCGATCGGCGACTACCGCGTGAGCGTGGTGACCGCGTCGCTGCCGGCCGGGATGACGCCCACCTACAACGACGACGCGCCGAACCTCGCCGATCCCGACCTCGACCACACCTCGGGCATCATCACCCTCACCTCGTCCACCGGCTACCTCGGCGCCGACTTCGGCTACACGGGCATGGGCTCGCTCGGCGACACCGTGTGGTTCGACCGCGACGGCTCGGGCGGTGCCGTGCAGGACGCCGGTGAGCCGGGCCTCGGCGGCATCGACGTCACGCTCGTGTGGGGCGGCTTCGACGGGGACCTCACCACCGCGGCCGACAACGTCACCTACCCCACCACCACGACCGACGCGTCGGGCCAGTACGGCTTCCCCCGCCTGCCCGCCGGCGCGTACCGCGTGAGCCTCGACGCCGCGGACGTGCCGGCCGGGATGACGCCCACGCACGACCTCGACGGCACGGCCACCGCGCACGTGGCCACCACCTCCCTCACCGCCGGGCAGGCGCGCACCGACGCCGACTTCAGCTACACCGGCACCGGCTCGATCGGCGACCGCGTGTGGTACGACCTCGACGCCGACGGCACCGAGGACGCCGGCGAGCCGGGTCTCGGCGGCATCGACGTGACGCTGCGCTGGCACGGCCCCGACGGCACGGCCGGCAACGGCGACGACATCGTGTGGACGCTGCCCACCGGCGGCACCGGCGGGTGGCAGGTCCTCCGCCTGCCGGCCGGCGCGTTCACGGTCACGCTCGACGCGGGCGACGTGCCGGCCGGGATGGTGCCGACGGCCGACCTCGACGGCATCGGCACGGCGCACACGGCTGCCGCGGCGCTGACACCCGGCCAGGCGCGCACCGACGTCGACTTCGGCTACACCGGCGTGGCCTCGGTGGGCGACCGCGTGTGGCTCGACCTCGACGCCGACGGCGCCGATGCACCCCAGCCGGGCGACCCGGGCCTGCCGGGCACCGGCCTGTCCGTGCGCTGGGCCGGCGCCGACGCCACCTTCGGCACCGCCGACGACGTGGTGGTGCTGGTCACCACCGCGGCTGACGGCACCTACCTCGTCGAACGGCTCCCCTACGGCCATGTGCGCGTGGCCGTCGACCCGGCCTCGCTGCCGGGCGGCGTGGCGCCCACCTTCGACGGCGACGGCACCGGCACGGCTCACACGGTGACCGTGGTGCTCGCCGTGGACGACGCGGGCACGGCCGGCGTGGACGAGGCCAACGTGCGCACGGCCGACTTCGCCTACGCGGGCAGCGCCTCCCTCGGCGACCTCGTGTGGGAGGACCGCGACGCGGACGGCACCCAGGACCCGGGCGAGCCGGGCCTCGACGGCGTGACCGTGCAGGTGCTGTTCCTCGGCGCCGACGGCACCGCCGGCACGGTGGACGACGTGCTCCACACCCTCACCACCGCGGGCGGCGGGGCCTACCTCGTGCAGCACCTGCCCGCCGGGGCGTACCGGATGTCGGTGGTGACCGCCACCGTGCCGGCCGGGATGGTGGTCGTGTCGGAGCCCGACCCGGAGCGCGACGCCGCCACCTCCCTCACCCTCGACCCGGGGCAGGCCCGCCTCGACGTGGACATGGGCTTCCAGCTCCAGGCCGACCTGGCGGTGGACAAGTCGCACACCGGTGACTTCGCCGTGGGCCAGCAGGGCACCTACACCATCACGGTCCGCAACCACGGTCCCGCGGCGGCGACCACACCGACGCTCACCGACGTGCTCCCCCTCGGGCTCGGCTACGTCAGCGCCACGGGCACCGGTGCCACCTGCTCGGCCGCCGCGCAGACCGTGACGTGCAACCTCGGCACCATGGCCGTCGACGCCACCGTCACCGTGACGCTGGTGGTGAGCGTGGGCCACGCCGCGGCGCCGAGCGTCACCAACACCGCGACGGTGGCGTCCCCCACCTTCGACCCGCTGCCCGCCAACAACACCGACAGCGACCCGACGCTGGTGCCGCTCGCCGACCTGAGCATCACCAAGGTGCTGCAGGGGAGCCTCGTCAACGGCGCGAACGCGGAGTACCTGCTGACCGCCCGCAACCTCGGGCCCAGCCCGTCCGGCGGTCCCGTGACCATCGTCGATCAGCTCCCCGCGGCCCTCACCTTCGTGTCCGCAGCGGGGCAGGGGATGACCTGCACGGTCGCCGGGAGCACGGTCACCTGCGCGTCGGCGGGCCAGCTCGCGGTCGACCAGTCGGTGCAGGTGACGCTGCAGGTGCTGGTCACCGCCGCGGCCGGTGACACGGTGGTCAACACCGCCTCGGTCACCAGCCCCAACTCCGCAGGGCCCACGCCGGCCGTGGTGGACCCCGAGGCGGGCAACGACGCCGCGTCCGCGTCGGGCACGGTCACCGCGGTCGCGCCAGCTGGCGGGCTCCTGCCCTCCACCGGCATCGCCCTGCTCGACCGCCTGCTCCAGCTGGGTGCGCTCGTCACGCTCGCCGGCCTCGGCCTCGTCGTCATCCGGCGCCGCCTGCGGCCGGTGTGATCCGCGCGCCATCGCAGGAGTGGGTCGGTGCCTCCGGGGAAGATGAGGGCATGGACGCGGCGAGGCGACGGGCGACGGTGGTGGAGCACCTGCTGGTGACGGTGTCCGAGGACGACCGCGACGCGTGGCTCGACGCTGACGCGCGCACCTGGACGGCGTTCCTCGAGCGCCAGGGCGGGTTCCTCGGCAAGGAGGTGTGGACCGAGGAGGGCGAGCCCGACCGGGTGCACGTGGTGATCTGGTGGGCCGACGAGGCGTCGTGGAAGGCCGTCCCGCCTGAGGTGGCCGCCGAGGTGGACGCGCGCATGGGCCACCTCCACCGCCCGGTCGAGTGCGTCACCCACCGGGTGCTCACCCGCGCCGCGAGGCGCGCCTCCGGCTGACCTGGCGCCGGCTGGGCAGCGCAGGGCGCGTCGGGTCAGCTGGTGGGGCGGGCGGGGCGGTGCCCCACGTAGGCCCGTTCGAGGATGGTCAGCACGTCGCGGGCGTCGACGGGCCGCGGGTTGACCGGCGCGTCCCGCGCCACCTCCTCGGCCACCACGTCGAGCTCGTTGCGCTGCAGCCGACCGGTGCGCCCGCTGAGGGCGCTGAGCGAGGTGGGCACGTGGCTGGCGACCGCGAGGTCGACGAGCGCCGCCGCCGGGTCGTCGCCCGGCCGCCCGAGCGCAGCGGCCAGCCGGGCCATCTCCTCCGGCAGGTCGGGCGCGTTGAACCAGACCACGTGGGGCAGCACCACGGAGTGGGCGTCGGCGTGGACGAGGTCGTGCAGGCCGCCGAGCGCGTGGCAGATCTTGTGGTGGAGGCCCGGGGCGGTGGCGCCGAGCGCCATGCCAGCGAGCGCCGCGCCCACCAGCAGCTGGCCCCGCGCCTCGAGGTCGCGGGGCCGCTCCATCACCGCCGGGAGCGCCCCGGCGATGCACCGGACCGACTCGAGCGCCACCGCGGCCGTGACCGGGTTGGCGCCCGGCGCCCACAGCGCCTCCACGGCGTGGGCCAGCGCGTTGAACGCCGACGGGCCGGTCACGTCGGCGGGCAGGTCGAGCGTCAGCTCGGGGTCGTACACCACGGCCCGCGGCTGGACGAACGGGTCCTTCCCCGTCTGCTTGTGCAGGCCGCCGGTGATGCCGTAGACGCTGGTCTGCTCACTGCCGGCGTAGGTGGTGGGCACGGCCACGATGGGCACCCGAGACGTGAGCGCCACCGCCTTGGCCAACCCGATGGCGGAGCCGCCGCCCACGCACACCACCGCGTCGCATCCCGCCTGGCGGGCCGCGGCGCGAGCCCGCTCGGCGAGCTCGCTCGGCACGTGCTGGGCGACGTCGCCCCACCGCAGGGCGAGGCGCTCGCCGAGGTCGGTGGCGATCCGCTCGGCGGCGGCGCCGGCGGAGCGGCTGTGCACCAGCAGCACCCGGTTCGCGCCGAGGCGGCGCAGCTCGGCTCCCACGCCGGCGATCGCGCCGGGTGCGAACACCGTGCGCGCCGGCCACTGCTCCAACACGAACGCTCGCATCGTCCCCCCTGCGCCGCGAACTCTGCCACGTCGGCGGGTGGGGAGCACGCGATGCGCGGGCCGGCTCAGCAGACCCAGCTGTAGCGGATCTCGTCGTCGACCATCCACACGTCGAGGTCGCCGCTGTCGGAGCGCCACCTGGCCACGCCGTCGGACCAGATCGCGAGCGTGCCGACGTCGTCGCCGGGGCCCGGCGGGGCCACCCGCGCGAAGCCGTAGGTGTCGGACTCCGGGAAGGGCTCGCGCATCGCCGAGCGCACCTCGTCGGCCCGGTTGCGCAGCCGCGGGTCGACCGGGTCGTATCCCTCCTGGGCGATCGGGTACCACGTGGTGCCGTCGTGGTCGAGCGTCTCGTTGCCGCAGGCCGGATAGAAGGCCACGTCCTCCACCACCCGGAGCAGCGGGACCGGCTCCACGATCGCAGGCGGGACGGTCGATGCAGGCGGGACGGTCGATGCCGGCGGGACGGTCGATGCCGGCGGGACGGTCGATGCCGACGGGTCGGTGGTCGGCGCGGCCGGATCGCTCGTGGGCGGCCCGCCCGTCGTCACCGTGGCGTCCGTCGTGGCCGGCGGATCGGTGCTGGGCGGTGCGGTGCCGGCGGCCTCCTCGGCGGCCGCGCCGCACCCGGCCCCGGCGGCGACGAGCACCACCAGCAGCACGCCGCCGGCGAGGGCGGTGCGGGCGCGGTGGCTGTCCGGTGAGCGGCGGCGGCTCGTGCTGGTCATGGTCCTCTGACGACCTCACCCGGCTGATCGGTTCCGGCGGCGGCGACGTCGGCAGGCGCCGCACCGCCGCGGAGGTGCCGAGCGCCCACCGCGAGGGCGAGCACGCCGCACATCAGGTACACCGCCGCCTGCCCGTCGAGCAGGACCGCCAACGGCACGTGGTCCACCAGGAGGCCGGTGGCGATGGAGCCGACGCCGGTGCCGGCGGCGTCGGCCGCCAACCACACGCCGCCCACCCGCCCGAGCACCTCCGGCGGGCTCGTCACCTGCAGCGTGGTGGTGAGGCCCACGCTCAGCGCGCTGCCCGGGATGCCGGACAGCGAGAACAGCACGATGTACACCCACAGCGCCGTGGTGACGTGCGGCGCGTTCCAGAACACCAGCGCCACCGAGCCCATCCCGAGGAACCCGAGGCCGAACAGCGTCACGGGGTGGACGCGGCGAGCCACCTTCGAGATCAGCACCGCGCCGATCACGGCGCCGATGGCCATCGCCCCGCGGATCACGCCCACCTCGGTGCCCTCCCGGCCCAGGCGCTCCACCACGAACACCACGAACAGCACCACGAAGGCGCCCTGGGCGATCTGGGCGAGGCCCGCCACCGCCAGCACGTCGCGCAGCAGCGGCCGGCGGCGGATCTCCCGCAGCCCCTCGCGCACGCCGCCGGTCGCGCCCTGGCCCGCGTCGGGCGTGGTGGCCGCGTCGGCCGGGCGGGCGAGCGAGCGCGTGTCGCTGCGGATGAACGACACGGCGACGGCCACGGCGAGGAAGGAGGCCACGTCCACCGCCACCACGGGGCCCAGGCCGCCGACGGCCACCAGCAACCCGCCGAGCGGCGCGCCGACCATGCGGGCCAGGCTGCTGCTCGCCCCGAGGGCGGCGTTGGCCGCGGGCAGCTGGTCGCGGTCCACCAGCCGTGGCAGCAATGCCAGGTTCGCCGGGTTGTTCACCTGCGTGAGGACGGCCTGCGCGACCACCACCACGTACGCCGGCCACACCCGCTCGGAGGTGACCGCGAGCAGCGGCAGCAGCGTCACCGCCTGGAGGAGGTTGGTGGCGATCAACGCGCGGCGGAGGTCGAGCCGGTCGACGAGGCTGCCGCCGAGCGGGCCGAGCAGCGCCGAGATCACCACCTGGCACACGAACAGCAGCGCCGTGGCGGTGCCCGAGCCGGTCTCGGTGAACACGTAGACGGGCAGGGCCACGTTCAGCACCCAGTCGCCGGTGTCGTTGACCAGCCCCCCTGCCCAGGCGAGCCGGAAGTCGCGCCGACGCCACACCGACCGTTGGCCGCCGCTCACGCCCGGGAGCCTGCGCCCCCGCCGGGGCTCGTGTCAATCCACTTCCCCAGCCTGTGCCGAGTCCCGCGTCGCATGCGGAACTTCGCTCCGGGCAGCTCGCCTCGGGTGGGTCTGGGGCCCAACCGTGGCACCACGACGTGGCTCAGCCACGGTGTGGTGCCGAAGTTCGGCCGGGCGCGACGCGGTAGGTTCGGCGAGTGCGCGTGACCGGGTTCGACCACCTCGTCCTGTACTGCCGCGACATCGAGGCGACGCTGGCGTGGTACATGGACGAGCTCGGCCTCGAGCCGGTGCGGGTGGACGAGTGGCGGCGCGGCGAGGTCTTCTTCCCGTCGCTGCGCGTGGACGCCTCCACCATCATCGACCTCCTGCCCGGTGAGCGACCCGACGGGCGCCTCGACCACCTGTGCCTCGTGGTGGCGCCCACCGACCTCGCCGCCATCGCCGCATCCGGGCGGTTCGAGGTGGTGGACGGCCCGGCCACCCGCTACGGGGCCCGCGGTGACGGCACGTCGCTGTACGTGCGCGACCCCGACGGGCTGCTGGTGGAGCTGCGGTGGTACGCGGCGGACGCCGCCGCGGACGCCGCCGCCGTGGCTCAGGCCGCCGGCTGAGCCGACACGCCCGCGCCGGGGCGGGCCTTCGGCACGAACATCGTCACCGCACCGTCGTCAGCAACGGTTGCGTGCCAAGGTTCGCACGGGCCCACCGCGCCGGGCGGCGACGCAGGAGAGCCGATGCACGAGCCGTGGGCAAGGCGGTGCCGCCGATCAGGCGGCGCGGATCAGCCGGCGCGCAGGCGGGCGACCAGGCAGCCGGCCATCACGTTGCCCTCGTCGACCATCCGCGACAGGTGCTGCTGGTCGGCGTCCCACGCGGCGAAGCCGGGGTCGTCGCGGTAGCGCTCGCGCACCAGGAGGTCGATCGCCCTCGCGAGCGCCTGCCACTCGTTGGCGGGGGTGACGGCGCCGCAACCGACGTCGACCACGTCGAAGCCGGCGTGGCCCAGCGTGTCGAGCACGGCGGGGATGGAGCGGAACGTGTTGGGGCCCTCGCGGTGGACGTCGGCGCGGGCGGCGAAGAGGTCGATGACGCCGATGCACCCGCCGGCGCGCAGCAACCGACGCGCCTCGCACGCCGTCGGCCAGAGGTCGTCGAGCAGCGAGAACAGCCCGAGCGCGAGCACACCGTCGGCGGTGCCGTCGGGGAGGCCCGTGGCCTCGGCCCGGCCGGCCATCACCACGAGGTCGGGGAACAGCGCTCGCGCAGCGCGGCGGGCGTCGTCCTCCGGCTCCACGGCCACGACCGTGGCGCCGGTGCGTTCGGCCACCCAGGCGCTGGCGCCGCCGACGCCGGCGCCGAGGTCGACCACCACCTGGCCCTCGTGCAGGTCCATCGCGGCGATCACCGATCGCATCGAGGCCGGGAACATCGGCCCGGCGGCGAGAGCCGCAGCCCTGCTGTGCCCGTCGAGGGGGAGGTCGGCGACCACGTCGGCGCGCCACCGCGCCGACGAGCCGAACAACGCGGCACCGTCCACGTCGCCGGCTCGCCCACCCGTCGGCCGACCCGTCGTTCCACCCTGGTGGGGGCCGGCGGCGGAGGACACGGAGGGGACATCGGGGCTGGCGAGCTCGGTCACGAGGCCCCACCTACCCCGAGCGGCGGCCCCCGAACCTCACCCGGCAGAAGTTTTGGTGCTCAATGGATCGCACCCGGATGCGTCTGCCGAGAACCTGCCGGATGCGACGCGGGAGGCACCACACCGGTGCACGGGTCAGGCTGCGGCGGTGGCGAGGCGGCGGGCGCCGGCGCCCATCAGCTCGAGGAAGTTGTCGCAGTAGAACGCCTGGCGGACGTGCTCGGGAGCCTCGCCGAGGCTGCGCTCGAACCGCTCGATCGGGCGGCGGCCGCCCTCCACGTGCGGGTAGTCGCTGTTGAACAGCACCACCTCGTGGCCGGCCTGGTCGATGATCCAGCCGACGTCCTCCGTGGGGTACGGCGTGAACTTCATCTGCCGGCGGACGAACTCGCTCGGGCGCATCGACAGCGCGCGCACGCGCTCCTCGTGCTTGTGGAACGCCTCGAAGGCGCTCTCCATCTGGCGCATCCAGCTGGGCACCCAGATCGCCCCCTGCTCGATGACCCCGAGGCGCAGCCGGGGGAACCGATCGAGCACGCCGTCGAAGACGAGCGTGGCCAGCGTCTGCATGGGCGGGAAGGGGATGGCCATGTAGTCGACCGAGCGGAAGTTCTCCTCGCCGCCGTGGAAGTCGGGTGGGATGGGCAGGCCGTTCTGGAAGTAGTTCGGGTCGATCAGGTCGCCGGTGCCGCCCACGTGGAACACGACGGGGATGTCGGCCTCCTGCGCCCGCGCCCACACCGGGTCGAGGCTGCGGTGGCTCGGCGAGTGGCCGGGCGGGCAGCTGCTCGCGATCAGCAGCGCGGCGGCGCCCATCTCGATCGCCTCGGCGGCCATCGCCTCGGCGCGCTCGAAGTCCACCAGCGGCACGTACAGCGTGGGCAGCAGGCGCGGGTCGGCGCTGCAGAACTCGACCATCCCGCGGTTGTGGGCGCGGGCGGCGCCGTAGGCCAGCTCGAGGTCGCCGCTGTGCTCCCAGTCGCGCAGGCGCCGGTTGTGGAACGTGTTGAACACGAGCTGGCTGGCGAAGCCGAGGTGGTCGAGGGCGCGGCCCCGGTCCTCCGGCAGGAACGACCCGGTGGCCGCGAAGTTCTTGCGGGCCATGATCTCCTCCGCCTCGGCGGCGCGGTACTCGTCGCTGCGGTGCCGCTCGGCGAGGCGGGCGAACGCGGCGTCGAGGTCGCGCAGCTGCTCGGCGGGATCGCCCGTCTGCTTCAGCTCGTTGCCGCCGGCGAGGGCCAGCGGCTCGAGGCGCTCGCGCAGGTGCGGGTCGGCGTGCTCGCGCAGCCAGTGCGGCGTCTCCATGATGTGCGCATCGGCGTCGTGGACCACACGTCCGAGGCTGTTGTACGGCATGCCCTACGATGCCACACCCGTATGGAGGCCCTGCAGCGCTACCGCGCCCTCAGCTTCGACTGCTACGGCACCCTCATCGACTGGGAGGCCGGCCTCACCGCAGCGCTGCGCCGGTGGGCCGACCGCCGCGGCGCGGAGGCCACCGACGCGGAGCTCCTCGACGCCGTGGCCGCGGTGGAGAGCGTGGTGCAGGCCGAGCAGCCGTCGCTGCGGTACCCGCTGGTGCTGGCCGAGTCGCTCCGCCGGGTGGGCGCGGCGCAGGGCGCGGCGGTGTCCGACGACGACGCCCGCGAGTTCGGCGCGTCGGTGCCCGACTGGCCGGCGTTCGCCGACTCGGCCGAGGCGCTGGCCCGGCTGCAGGAGCGCTACCGGCTGATCATCCTGTCGAACATCGACCGCGAGTCGTTCGCCGCCAGCAACCGCCGCCTCGGCGTCACCTTCGACCTGATCATCACGGCCGAGGACGTCGGCTCGTACAAGCCGAGCGACCGCAACTTCGAGGTGCTCCTCGAGCGGATCGGCGAGCTGGGCGTGGAGCGCGGCGAGCTGCTGCACGTGGCCCAGAGCCTGTTCCACGACCACGAGCCTGCCAAGCGGTTCGGGCTGCCGACGGTGTGGATCGACCGCCGCCACGACCGCGACGGCTTCGGGGCCACGCCCCCGCCGGCCACGGACGTGCGGCCCGACTGGCGGTTCCCGTCGATGGCCGCCTTCGCCGACGCCGCCCTCGCCTGACCCACCGTTCGGTCACTCCGAACGGTGAGGTGGAGGTGCGATGGACCGCGCGCCTGACCCCGGGGGAGGCCGGGGTCAGGCGATGCGGACCCGCCAGTCGTCGCCGCCGCTGTAGCTGAGGTACTCCACCCGCCCGGTGGTGAGGCAGAGCCAGCGCCCCTGTTCGTACAGGTGCGCCTCGTCGCCCATCCGTCCCAGCACAGCGGCGGCGAACAGGAACGCGCCAGGCAGCGGCACCGACGTGCCGTCGCCCATGTCCCACAGGTCGACCGGACGGGCGAGGGCCGTGTTCATGGCGGCCTCCTCGTCCGGGGTCTCAGGGGTGGCGCTGGAGGTGAGCGTGTCGCCCGCTGCGGCCGCGGCCTGCTTGCAGTGGTCGAGGGCCTCGGCCATCCGCCGGTCGACGCCGTGCAGGTGGCGGTCGAGCGACGCCCGGTCGAGCGTGGCGATGTGGGTCCAGCCGGCGAGCGGCGGGGTGTGGATCACGTCGTCGACGGTGGAGTACGACGGCAGCATCCACCCGTGGCGCAGCGCCTCGACGATCTCGGCCAGCTCGACGGTGCACTCGCCGTGCGCCTCGCTCACGTAGTGCGAGCCCACGCGCACGCCGATGCCGTACATGAACGGCACGGTCACGCTGAGCACGCCGTCGCGCATGGAGATGCGCGCGCTGAGCCGACCGCCGTCCTCCGGCTCCACCATGCCGAGCACGTCCTGCAGCACCAGGTCGAACACCCTGCTGCGCAGCAGCTCCTCCGCCTTCAACCCGTTCATCCCGCCACCTCCTCGTAGGCCACACCGGACTGCGCGTCGAACTCGGAGTAGGTGAACAGCTGCCCGGTGTGCACGCAGCGGAACACGAGGACCACGATCGACCCGTGGAGCCGGTCGAGGGCCGGCACCTCCGCGGGGCCGACGTAGTAGCCGAGGCGGTCGCTCGGCACCTCCCGGTACGCCCGCCCCATCACGAAGTGGTCGGCCATGTGCCAGGCGAGGAGCGAGCCGGTGGTCGTCGCCCCGACCCCGGCCGGCCGGTCGGGCCGCGTGTACGAGGGCTCGGCCACCGCTGGGTGGCCGAGTGCTGCACGGCCCGCCCGGCCGGGGAACGCGATGATCCGCGCCGAGGGCTGCAGATCGGTGGCGTGCGGCGAGGTGGCGGTCGACATCGGGGGGCGCTCCTGGGCGGATCGGACCTCCACATGGTGCGCCCGGCGCGCCCCGCGCGCAGCCTCCGGTCGCGTGTTCAGCACTGACGCAGACGCGTCAGCCGCCGGGCATCGGTGGCCCGCCCGTCGCCTGTTCGGGTGGCTCCGTGGCGACGGGGATGAGCACCGGTTCCGGCGCTCCCTGGCCGCCGTCGCCGGGGTCGGTGAGCACCGGCGGCTCGGGCGGAGGCGCGGGAGCGCTGGTCACGGGCACCGTCGGCGTCGCGGACGTCGAGCCCGGGACGCCGTTCGCGGGCGGTACGGACGGCGCGGCACCGCCGGGATCGGCCCCGCCGGCCGTGGACGCCGAGGCGGTGTCGGGAACGAGCGGCGGCGCCCACAGGTCGTCGCGCTGGTCGGCCAGCGGCAGGGGCCGGGCGAGCACCGCCACCCCACCACCCGGCGCCGGGCCGGTGGTCGGCGGGGCCACCACCCCACCTCCGGCGAGCACGTCGTCCACCACGAGCCCACCCACGTCGACGGGCAGCGCGTCGGCCGGGACGTCGGTGGTGACCACGCCACGGTCGTCGTCGTCACCGCCCGCGCCCGGTGCGGCGGCCACGCTGGAGGCCAGGCCGATCACCATCGCACCCGTCGCCAGGAGCGCCATCACGGCGTTGCGCTGCGTGCGCGAGCTGCCCATCAGCGCGAGGAGCCGCTCGGCCACCTCGGCCGCCGACATCCGCAGGTGGCCGGCCAGCACCTCCACGTCGTCGCGGCGGAGCACGATCATCGAGTCGCGCTGGCGGCGCAGGCCGCGCACGAGGTCGAGGTAGGCGTCGAGCAGCGACACCTCGTCGTCCGGGCGGAACGCGCGGCTCGCCGGCCCGGACGTGATCACGCCGTGCGGGCCGATCTGCACCGCCAGCCGCTCGGGCAGGATGGCCCCGAGGTCGGCGCCGTAGTGGCTGGCCACGGCGCTCACCAGCTCGTGGTCGAGCGTCACCTCGCCGGCCTCGATCTGGCGGAGCAGACCCACCCCCAGCGCGCCGTGCGACGCCCTGGCGATGGAGCGGATCGAGTCGCCGGTGGCGAGGCGTCGCTCGCGCACGAGCGCGCCGAAGCGCCTGGCGAAGGCCGGCGTGGTGATGTCCACCATGCCGCACACGAGGGCGACGTCGGTCGGGGGCATGCGCTCCAAGGCTCTGCGAAAAGGTCGGCGAGTGCATCGGCACGCGACGAGCCGCCCTCCAGCTTTTCAGATTTTCCGGGCCTCCCGTCCCGTCGGACACCCATGGCCCGTCCGCTGCCTCGTCGCGGCTCCCGCCGAGCGTCCAGCGCAGTGCCCGCACGCTCGTGCCCGCCGACACGGCAGCGCGAGCAGAATGCGGGGGTGGACGTGCTCGAGCACGAGGGGTTGCGCTTCGAGGTGCGCGACGGAGGGCCGGCCGACGCGCCGGCGGAGCGGACCGTGGTGCTGCTCCACGGGTTCCCCGGTGACCTCGACTCCTTCGCCGCGGTGGCGGCCGCGCTGCACGCCGAGGGCCTGCGCACGTTGGCCCTCCACCAGCGCGGCTACGCCGACGGCGCCCGGCCCGGCGAGGTGGCCGCGTACGCGATCCCCCACCTCGTCGGCGACGTGGTGGCCCTGCTCGACGCGGCCGGCCTCGCTGCCGCCCACGTGGTGGGCCACGACTGGGGCGGCATGGTGGCGTGGCACCTTGCGGGGCGCCACCCCGAGCGGGTCCGCTCGGTGACGGTGCTGTCCACGCCCCACCCCGACGCGTACCGGCGGTCGCTGGTGCGCAGCGCGCAGCTCCTGCGCAGCTGGTACGCGGTCAGCTGGCAGCTCCCGTGGCTGCCGGAGCGGATGCTCCTCGCCCGCGGCGGCGCCGTGCTCCGGCGCGCGCTCGCCGGCTCGGGGCTGCCCGACGACGTGGCCGAGCGGTACACCGCCGGCATGCGCCGCCCGGGGCGCCTGACCGCCGCGCTCCACTGGTACCGCGCCGCAGGGCGCCACCCGCTGCGGGCGGGCGCGCTGGGTCCGGTGGCCGTCCCGACCACCTACGTGTACAGCAGCGGCGACGTGGCCCTCGGGCGGCGGGCCGCCGACGACACGGCGCAGTTCGTCGACGGCCCCTACCGCTACGAGGTGCTCGAGGGCGAGCCCCACTGGCTGCCGGAGGCGCTGCCCGAGCGAGTGGCCGCGCTCGTCCTCGCCCAGGTGCTGACGACCTGATCAGCCGCCGTCGACGTCGGAGCCCCCGGCGTCGCCACCCTCGGTGGCGTTGGTCTCGATCGACTCTCGGCCGCCGGTGGTCTGCACCTGCACCTTGCGAGCCTTGGCCTGCTTGGCCACCGGGATCACCAGGGTGAGCACGCCGTTCTCGTAGCTCGCCGACATCTGCTCGCTGTCGAGCGTCTCGCCCAGCAGCAGCTGCCGGCGGAACGAGCCCTGCAACCGCTCGTTGGCGATGAGGTCGTCGCCGTCCTCCGGCTCCCAGAACCGCTCGGCGCTCACGGTGAGCACGTTGCGCTCCACCTCCAGGTCGATCGACGAGGGGTCGACGCCCGGCAGGTCGAAGTGGACGAAGAACTGCTCGCCCCGGCGATAGGCGTCCATCGGGAAGCTCGGCCGCCGCGACTGCTGGCCGAGCGCCTGCTCCAACACACGATCCATGTCGCGGAACGGATCGAACCTGAGCAACATCGACATCGCTCTGCTCCTCTCCATGCTGGGTGCGACCGCCCGGCCGCACCACGGGCGGAGTTCCCCGGACAGGCGCCGGGTCACACGCCCGATCAGCCAGCCGCGCGCACCAGCCCGGCCAGCGCGTGCAGGCCGTCGTGCACCTCCACGTACGACGTGGTGAGCGGCGACATGCCGAGGCGGACGATGTCGGGCTCGCGGAAGTCGGGCACCACGCCCCGCTCGATGAGCGCAGCGGTGAGCGCCCTCGCGTCGGGGTGGACGACGCTGACGTGACCGCCCCGGCGGTGGGCCTCCCGTGGCGTGCACGTGCGCAGGCCCCACCGGTCGCAGAGCTCGATCGCCCACCCGGTGAGGTGACGCGCCTTGGCGGCCACGGCCGCGATGCCGGCCTCCGCGGTCAGCCCGATCCCGCACTCCGCGGCGGTGAGGGCGAGGATCGACGGGGTGCCGATCAGCATGCGGCCGATGTCGTCGCGCGGCCGGTAGGTGGGGCCCATCGCGAACTGGTCCTGCTGGCTGAACCAGCCCCAGATCGGCTGCGTGATCTCGGCCTGCAGCGCCCGCGCCACGTAGCTGAACGCGGGCGCGCCCGGCCCGCCGTTCAGGAACTTGTAGGTGCACCCGACCGCCAGCTGCGCGCCGGCGCCGTGGAGGTCGACGTCCAGCACACCGGCGGCGTGCGACAGGTCCCACACCACCAGCGCCCCGGCCTCGGTGGCCCGTGCGGTCTCGGACACCACGTCCACCACCTCGGCGCTGCGGTAGTCGACGACGGAGCGGACCACCACCGCCACGTCGTCGAGGCGATCGAACCCGTGGCGCACCTCCCGGCCGGTGGCGGCGGCGATGCCGTCCACCACGTAGCGGTCGCTCGGGAAGTCGCCGGGGTCGACGGCCAGCACCCGCCGCTCGGGCCGCAGCGCGCAGGCGCCGTGCACCAGTTGGTAGAGGTTGACCGTGGTGGAGTCGTGCACCACCACCTCGCCCGGGCCGACGCCGATCAGCGGGGCGAGGCGGTCGCCCACCCGCTGGGGCAGGTCGACCCAGTGGTCCCACGAGCGGATGAGGTCCGTGGCCCACTCGTTCTCCAGCACCTCGCGCAGCCGCACGAGCGTGCGCTTCGGCGTGCGTCCGAGGGAGTTGCCGTCGAGGTACACGAGGTCCGCGTCGGCGATCACGAACTCGTCGCGCCAGCGGGCCAGCGGGTCGGCCGCGTCGCGGGCGAGCGCCTCGTCGCGCGTCGCCGACGGCGCTGCCGCGGTGGTGGGTCCGGTGTCCATGGGAGAGATCAGCCTCGCAGGTCGTGGCCGGCGAGGGAGACGAAGCTGGCGTGGCGCACGTAGCCCTCGTTGGTGAACTCGGTGATGTCGACGTCCGCGCAGAGGTCGGGCCGCACCCATGCGGCGTGGCGCGAGTACTCCCGCGGCGGCACGGGCGTGAACGGGCACGCCTCGGTGCGCCGCTCGCGCAGCAGCCGGAGCAGGCGCTCGAGGGTGCGCTGCGAGAAGCCGGTGCCCACGCCGCCGGCGAAGGCCAGGCTGCCGTCGTCGCGGGGCACGCCCACGAGCAGCGACCCGAACGTGCTGCTGCGCGTGCCGGTGCCGCCGGTGTAGCCGCCCACCACCACCTGCACGCGGCGGCGGTTCTTCACCTTGCGCCAGTGGGGCGTGCGCTTGCCGATGAGGTAGCGGCTGCCGAGGCGCTTCGCCATCACGCCCTCCAGGCCTTGCCGGGCGGTGGCCGCGAGGAGGTCGGCGCCACCGCCCACGCGGTGGCCGGGCACGGTCCAGTTGCTGCCGGTGCCGAGCAAGGCGGTCAGCCGCTCGCGGCGCTGCTCGTACGGCTCGTCGGTGACGACGGTGCCGTCCACCTCCAGCACGTCGAAGGCCTGCAGCACCACCTGGGTGTCGTGACGCTGGAGGCCCTCGAACGACGGCAGCCCGTCGGGCCCGAACACCACGATCTCCCCGTCGAGCACGGCGCGGCGGGCCTCCACGTCGCGCCAGATGCCACCGAGCTCGGGGTAGGTGCGGGTGGCGTCGAGCCCGCTGCTGCTCTGCACGCGCACCGCCTCGCCGTCGACGAACACGAGCGTGCGGTAGCCGTCCCACTTGATCTCGTACGCCCAGTTCTCGTCGTCGGACTCGGGCGGCAGCGTGCCGAGGGTGGCCTTCATCGGCAGCACCGGGAACGTGAGGTGCCGGCCGACGCCGCGCCGCTCAGCCACGGGGCCTGGCGGGCGGGTCGACCCCCGCGGGCACCCGGCTCGACAGCACGCCGGTGGCGTCGAGGCGGGCCAGCTCGTCGGCGCCCAGGCCGAGCAGCTCCGCGAGCACCTCGTGGTTGTCCTCGCCGCGGTAGCGCGGCTCGCCGCGCACGCCCACTTCTCCCTCGGCCGCGCCGGCGAAGCGCCAGGGCGCCTCCGGCACGCGGATGGTGCCGCCGCCGCGGTCGCTCACCTCCACCACCACCTCGCGCGCTGCGGCCCAGTCGGTGTCGCAGATCTCGCGCACGCTGCGCAGTGCGCCGGTGGCCAGGCCCTCTGCGGCGAGGGCCTCCTCGATGGCGTCGGGGTCGGCCATCGTGGCCGCCCACCGCTGCAGCTCGGCCATCAGCTCGTGGCGGTGGGCGAGCCTGGCGGGAACGTCCACGAAGCGCGGGTCGTCCACCAGCTCGGCCCGCCCGGCGGCGCGCACGTAGCGCTCGAAGGTGCCCCGCTCGCAGGGATGGCCGGCCACGATCACGCTGCGCCCGTCGGCGGCGGTGAGCACCGGGTAGTCGCCCGGCTGGAAGCTGCGGATCCAGTCGTCGGCCACCGGGCCGTCCCACAGCTCGTCGTGGGTGTGCTCGTTCACGTAGAGCATCGTCTGCGCCATCGACACGTCGATCCGCTCGCCCCGACCGGTCCGCTCGCGCTGGAACAGCGCGGCGAGGATCGCCGACGCGCACTCCATCGCCGTGTACACGTCGGCGTGGCTGAGCGGGTCGTTCGCGTACTCGCCGCCGCGGGCGTCGCCCTGCAGCCGGGTGACGCCGCTCTCCGCGCCCACCACCGGCGCGTACGCCCGGCGGTGGACCCAGGGCCCGGTCTGGCCGTAGCCGGAGATGGAGGCGTAGATCACCCGCGGGTTTCGGGCGGCCACCGCGTCGTAGCCGAGGCCCATCCGCTCGGCCACGCCCGGGCGGAAGTTCTCCACGAACACGTCGCAGCGCTCGGCCAGGCGCAGCAGCAGCTCCAGCGCCTCGGGCTGGTCCATGTCGAGGCTGACGTTGCGCTTGCCGGCGTTCTGCTGCACGAAGTACGAGGCGAGGCTGTTCACCCGCGGGTTGGAGAACCGGGTCATGTCGCCGGCCGGCGGCTCCACCTTGATCACCTCCGCCCCGAGGTCGCACAGCATGCGGGTGCAGTGCGGGCCGCTGAGCACCCGGGTGAGGTCGAGCACGCGCACACCGGCGAGCGGAGCGGTCATGGCCGCCGAACCTAGCGCCGCTCGCCGCCGTCGCCGCCGGTCGGCGGTGGGTCAGGACAGCAGCTCGCGGCGCAGGCTGACCAGCGCGGGCGACGGGTCGCTCGCGCTCCACGGGTCGGCGTCGAGCGCACGCTCGTAGAACTCCCACTCGTGGCGCACCCCGGCCAGGTTGCCGCGCATCGCGTGGGCGCGCATCCGCAGCCCGATCAGCTCCTCGTGGCCGCGCAGCACCGCCAGCCCGCGCCCCGTGGCCCAGAACACGCCGTCGATGTCGCCGATGGCGAGGTGGTGCCGGGCCAGCTCGGCGGCCGCGCCGGTGGCCAGCACGACGAGGGCGGAGGTGATGCCCTCGGCGTCGGGCCAGAGGTGGTCGGTGCCGGAGAAGGGCATGCCCTCCACGAGCTCGAGCCCCGGGCGCAGGATCGCGATGGCCTCGCGGGGCGGCAGGCCGTCGGCGGCGCGGACGCGGGCGCGCAGGAGATCGGCGTCGGTGACCACCAGCGGGTGCAGCGGCAGCGCCTCGGTGAGCGTCCGCCCGATCCACTCGACGCCGGGGCCCCGCCGCCCACCCGAGCTCGTCGCCGCTCCCGGCCCGGTGGCGACCGGCTCCTCGTCGCCGTCGGCGTCGGCCTGGGTCGACGGCACGGCGCTGGCGAGGGCGCGGCGGGCCTCGCTGACCACGTTGGAGAACGTGGCGTCCCGCACCGCCAGCTCCCACAGGGCGGCGCGTGCCGCGCCGCGAGTGGGTGCGGTCCGGTGCAGCGCCAGCCAGGTCACCAGCTCCTGTGCCTTGCCCCGCTCGAAGCGGACCGTGGCGCCGGCCCTGGTCTCCACCCGCACGGGCCCGAGCACCCGCACCAGCACCTCCCACGCCGGTTCCTCGAACGCCGACACCGCCGCCGCCCGGTCGAGATCGGGTAGGAGTGCACGACTGTCGTGCACCCCTACCCCATCTCGGGGCTCGGGGGCGGGGAGCGGGTCGGCGTCGGCGGACTGGAGGAGCGCGCCGACGTCGGCGAGGTGTTCGGCGGTGACGCCCACCGGCACGACCACGAGGTCGAGGGGACGGAGCTCCCAGCCGTCGGCGCCGGCCACGAGCGAGGCGGGGGCGCCGGGGAGGCGGCGGCCGACCACCAGGGCCAGGCCGCGCCCCCCGCCGAGCGCCACCACGTCGGCGTCGGTGGCCAGGTCGCCCGTGGGCGCTCCCGACACCACCACCGCTGGCTCCCACGACTCCCCGCCCACGCCGCGGGCGCGCAGCTCGAACGTGCGTCGGCCGGATGCGAGGGCGGGTGTCGAGCCGATCAGCGACGCGGCGAGGTCGAACGCCGCGTCGAGGTCGCCGGTGGCGTCGAGGTGCGAGCCGGGCAGCGGCGCCAGCGGGTGCGGCCCACCGAGCTGGTGGGTGACCACGTGCAGCGTCTCCCCCACCGGCGACACCGCGAGCGACGCGGCCATGCCGCGCAGGATCGCCTCCACCGCCTCGGCCGGGCCGTCGACGGCGAGCGCGCCGAAGGCCTCGAGGTCGACGAACACGTCGCCGGAGGCCGCCCGCCCGCCGAGCCGGACGAGCGCGCCCACGTGGACCAGCGCCGGGCACGGTTGGCCGGCGAGGCGGGCGGTGTCGACGAGCTCGTCGTCGTCGACGCCGGCGGGCAGCACCCAGCGGCCGTCGTCGCCCTGCCGGTACGGCGGTGCCGGCGTCCGGCCGGCGCGGTCGAGCAGCAGCGTCACCTCGCCCTCGTCGGTGAGCAGCACGGCGCGCACGTAGCCCCCTGTGCCGGCGAGCTGGTGGCCGGCCACGCGCAAGGCGAGGTCGAGGCGTACCGCCCGCTCGGCGGCGCCGAGCGTGCGCAGCAGCCGCTCGGTGCGGACGACGTGGGGGCCGGGCGTCGGCAGTCGTGTGCGCAGGCTCGCCTTGCGGAGCTGGTGCCGACGACGGATCTCCACCAGGCTCAGCGCACCCGCGCACAGCAGCAGCGCGCCGCCGAGGCTCACGCTCACCGGGGCCTCCGCCGCGGGGGCCGGCGCGGTGGGCTCGATCGTCGCGGGCGGTGGCGCGGCCGGTGCGACGCCGGGCGTCGGCGCCGGCTGCGCCTCCGGTGGCCGAGGTGCGGCCGGCCCGGCGATCGACGTCGGCGCCTGCTGCGCGTCCGGTGTTCGAGGTGCGGCCGGGTCGGGCGCCGGCGGCGTGGTCGCGACCGCGGATGCGGCGGGGGCCGGGTCGGGCGCCGGCGGCGTGGTCGCGACCGCGGATGCGGCAGGGGCCGGATCGGGCGGCGCGGCCTCGTCGGGCGGGGCGCCGTCGGGCGCGACGGAGCCGACGGGAGCGACCGGCGGGGCGTCGGCGGGCTGCGAGGTGTGAAGGCCGGGGAGCACGAGGACGTCGCCGGGGAGGAGGAGCGTGGGGTCGGTGCGGGCGAGGCCGGAGGCGTTGGCGGCGATCAGCGCCTCGGTGAGGCGGTGCACCTCGGCCGGGTCGTCGGCGCCCACCACCTCCTCGGCGATCTCCCAGTAGCTCTCCCCCGGCTCCACCACGTGCACCCGCGCGTCGACGTCCGCCGGCACACCGGCCACCACGGGCGCGCCCTCGCGTGGCACGTCCAGCACCCAGCCGGGGCGGATGAGCGACGGGTCCTCGAAGAGTCGACCGTCTGCCATCGTGCGGCCGAGGTTGCGCTCGATGATCAGGTCGGCGATGTCCCGCACCCGGCGCGCCTCACCGGCCGACAGCGCCGCGGCGATCCGATAGACGGAGTCCCCCTCGCGCACCGTGTACGGCTCCCACGACACGACGGGCGCCGCCACCACCACCCCGTCGGGCACCACCACCATCATCCCGGCGGGGAACACGCCGCCCGTCCACGTGCCGCCGTCGGGTGTCCCCCGGCCGCGGTTGGCCTCGATCACGCGGTCGCGCAGGCCGGCGTCGCCGAGGCGCACGGCGATGGAGTACGGCGTCTCCCGCCCGTTCGACCGCAGCGCGGCCGCCCCCGTGCCGGCGTCGACCGTCGGCCCGTCGTCGGCCGGTGCGCCGGCGAGGTGAGAGCCGGTCGCCGCCGCACCCACGGCGGCGGTGCGCAGCCCGGGCTGGCCCACGGGCAGCAGCGGCCCGACCGCCACCCCCGACAGCAGCGCCACGCGCACGAGGCCGCGCACCCACCCCGTGGGCGTGGCCAACGTGGCCGGCAGCGGCGTCGCAGCCCCCCGAGTGCGCGAGCCGCCGTGCCCGCGAACGCCGCCGGCGTGCCACCGGCGCCAGCGCATCACCCGCACCGCTTCGCCGACGGCGCTGCACGCGAACCAGGCCCACAGCAGCACGAACACTGCGAGTCCCACGGCCACGACGGCGTCGGTGTCGAGCCGACCCGTGCGCCCCGCACGCCGCAGCGCCCCGGCCACGTCGGCGACGCCTCCTTCGCCGGCCACCAGCGCCACCGCCGCAGCGGGCACACCGGCGAGCAGCACGGCCAGCACCGCCCACGCGGCGGCGCGGGCGGCCACCCCGGGCACAGAGCGCAAGCGGCTCACGACGCCCACACCACCGACGCCACGCGCGAGCGGCTCACGGCGCCCAGACCACCGACGCTGCGCCGCGGGCCGTCACCGCCATCTCCTCGAGGGCGCCGAGCGCGAGGAACACGGTGCGGCGGCGCTCGGTGATCGTCACCACCACCTCCGGTCTCCCGTCCTCACCGGAGCGCACGCGCACGTCCACGTCGGCCGCCGGCACGCCCGACCGCTCGGCGTACGACCGGGCCACGTAGACCGCCTCGGCCTCGTCGAAGCCCCGTCGCAAAGACTGCCGCGCCACGGCCTCCCGAGCCGCGGCCTCGGCGGTGTTGGCCGCGTGCCGTCGGGCCGCCATCGCCCGCCCGCCGTCGACGATCAGCGCGCCGCCGGCGAGGGTCATCGTGACGAGCGCCATCAGGGCCACGCCCACGGCTCCGCGATCGGCGAAGGTCATCGTGCTCATCCCCGTCCTCCCACTGACCACCACGGCCGTCGAGCGCTCATCCCCGTCCCGCCGGCTGCCCAGCCCGGCCGTCGCACGCTCATCGCTGGTACCGGTCGATCGGCTGCGTGTCGCTCATCGAGACCGTGCGCGACCCCGGCGCCCACAGACCGGCGAGGCCGGCGTGGTCGAGCGTGCACCGCACGGTGACGGTGACCGCCCCGCCCTGCCACGTGCCGGTGGGCGACGGCGCCCACGACAGCTCGGCCGTCGGCGGCGCCGTGCACCGCTGCACGAGCCGTGAGCTGTCGACCACCCGCTCCGCCGCCGTCCGCGCCGCCACGCTGTCGCCCTCGAGCGACGCGGCCCGCGACGCCGCCTGGGCGACGGCCGTCACCTGCACACCTGCGGCGTGGAGCCGGCCGAGGAAGCCGAGGAACGCCACCGCCACCAGCGCGAACACGAGCACGAACATCGTCTCCACGGGCATGAGGAAGCCGGCGTCGGCACGCGGCCGCTCCACCACGAGCACGGCTCACCCCTCGCTGGGCTGCGACTGCGAGACGTCGATGGCCAGGCCCGCGCCGCGGGCGAGGATGCCGCGGGACCGCCCGTGGACCGTGACGGTGACGGTCGGCCCGTCGGTGCAGCTCACCTGCACCTCGTCGGCCCACCCGCCGTCGTGCACGGCGATCGCTGCGTGCACCTCGGCCACGCCTGCCGCGCAGCTCCCGCCGCGGGCGGCGGCCACCCTGGCCCCGTCGGCCGCGGCGTCGTCGAACACGTTGCGGGCGTGCCAGTAGGCGGTCACGTCCAGCAGCAGCAGGAACACGGCGAGCAGGCAGATCGCGCCGAACAGGAGCGTGACCGAGCTGTCGACGGCGCCACGGTCGCGCCCCTCGCGGCCGTCGCGACGGTGACCTCGGCGAAAACGGCGGTTCACGGCGTGGGGGCCACGGGGTCGGGCACCGCGTCCTTGGCCGAGTTGAACACGGTGATGAAGAACGTCGTGGCCGCCACGGCCACGGTGATGCCGACGGCGAGCCAGATCATCTTGGTCACCGCCTCGTCGAGGCCGTCCTCGTCGGCGCGCTCGAGCCAGGTGCGGCGCAGATGGGCGGCCACGCGGGCGACGAGCCGCGACCCCGCGCCGTGGACGTTCACGCTGAGCGGCAGCACCAGCTCGCCGACGGCACTGCGGGAAGGGGAAGTGGTCATGTGGGCGTGCCTTTCCGGATGGGCCTGGTGGTGATGGGACAGCTGGGCAGGGCGAGGGGGAGCACGTCAGCCACCGAAGGCCTCCGTGATCCGCATCGCCAGGGGGAAGGCGAGGAAGACGAGGGTGGTGCACACGAAGCCCACGGTGGGCGCCACGAGGTTGGCGTTGGCCCGGTCGGCGTCGCGCTCGAGCTGGTCGAGCGCCTTGGCCCGCATCGACGTGGCGAGCGAGGTGACGGTGTCGCTGATGGACACGCCGTGCGTGCCCTGCCTCTCGATCGAGGTGGCCAGCTCGCACAGCTCGCGCTGGTCGTGGCGCCGGCCGAGCCCGTCGAGCGCCTCCCACAGCGTGACACCTCGCAGCGGTGCGCTGGCGAGCTCGTCGCGGAGCAGGTCGAACATGTCGCTGTCGCCCACGCCGAGGGCGAAGTGCACCGCCTCCTCCACGCTCTGGTCGGTGGTGAGCCCGACCGCGATCAGCTGCACCACGTCGTTGGTGGTGCGCCGCAGCTCGCGCCGGCGGCGCTCGATGCGGGCGCGCACGTCGCTCCACATCACCACGCCCGCGCCAGCTCCGGCGGCCAGGCACAGCGGCAGCCACACCGGCGTGAGCGGCAGCGTCCCCGCGGCGACGAGCGAGCCGATGGCTGCGGCGGCGGTGCCCGTGCCCACGCCGAGGCCGACGAGCACGCGCGCCACCACGTCGGCGCCGGTCATCCCCACCAGCGCGAGCCCGGTGCCGAGGCGCCGCTCCACGTGATCGGCGAGCGGGGCGGTGATGCCAGGGCGCGTCGCGGCCAGCAGCGCGCGGCCGGCGCCCATCGGTGCCGTTGCCACCGCCGGCGGCCGGAGGATGGCCCGCACCTCCGCGATCGTGCGCCGCCGCGGGCGCAGCCCCCGCCAGAGGCACCACGCGGCCGCCACCGCGAGCGGCGCCACCAGCGCGGCGGTGGCGAGCGGGCTCACGCGGCCCCCACGGCGGCCGGGCCGAGCGGCGCCGTCCCGGCGATGCGGTACCGCGCGGGCACCTCGTAGCGGCACAGGCTGCGCAGCCACGCGATGCACCCCGCCCACATGGCCACGGGCAGCGCGAGGAACACCTGGCCGAGGGGCGTGCGGTAGGGGTCGAGCAGGTCGCCGGCACCGAAGCGCAGGTACGCCACGAGCAGCGCGGCGATCACCACGAGGCGCTGCATCGACGCGACGTACACGGCGCGGGTGCGGTCCACCCGCTCGCGGGCGCGCACCTCGTCGCGGGCGGCGGCGGCGAGGGTGCCGACCGTCGGGTGCAGGCGGGCCGCACCGGTGGAACCGGTCACCACCAGCCGCAGCGCGGCCACGGCCGCATCGGCCGTCGGGTGGGCGATGGCGTCGGCCAGCTCGCCGAGCGCGTCGTCGGTGCGCACGCCCTGGCGGCGCCGGTGCGCGAACGCGGCGAGCGGCTCGCGCAGGGCGTCCGGCGGGCGCCGGGCCACCTCCTCGAGCGCCTCCTCCACCCCGATCGCCGAGCCGCGCAGCGTGTCGCGGAGGTCCTCCAGCCAGCTGGCGATGCCCTCCACGCGCAGGCGCTCCTCGGCGGCCCGGTCGTCGCGCAGCAGGCGCCGCCACCATGCCACCCCGGCGCCGGCCACCACGGCCACCACCACGAGCTGCGTGGCGAACAGCACGAGCGTGGCCACCACCACGGCCGCCACCGCCCGCTCGTGGCCCGGCCACCACGGCGAGCCCCCCGGCCGCCGCGAGGCGTCGCGCGGCGCCGGCTCGCGCACGGCCAGCTGGGCGCACGCCATCGCCGCGCCCACCAGCACCGCCACCGCGAGCCCCAACGCCGCCGGCGGCACGAGCCCGCTCATCGGCCCGCTCCTCCCACACGCACCGGCCGGTACGTCTCGTGCGGCTGGTGCCACCACGCCGTGGTGAACGACGGGTCCGCCTCCGCCAGCCGCTCGAGCATCGCCCGCTGCGGCTCGTGCAGTGAGCGGGCCCGCCGATCGGGCGCGCCCGGCGCCTGGCCGAACAGGCGGTGCAGCACGTGGCGCGATCCGTCCTCCTCCACCGACGGCGCGGCGATCTCGGTGATCCACCGCCCGGTCTCGTTGCTGCCCGCCGTGTGCACCACGAGGTCGACGCTGCGGTACACCTGCCACCGGGCCATCCGCAGCTCCACCCCGCCGTGCGAGGTGTTCAGCTCCGCCAAGCGCTCCAGGCCGTCCTTCGCCGACCCGCCGTGCACCGTGGCCATGGCCCCCTGGCCGATGCTCATCGCCTGCACGAGCGCCGCGCCCTCGCCGCCGCGCACCTCACCCACCACGATCCAGTCGGCCCGGGTGCGCACCGCCGGCACCATCATCGCCGCGCACGACATGCCCGCGCCGTCGCTCGTGGTGGGGATGCGGCTCTGGTACGCGTGGACGAAGGGGTGGGTGCGCATCTGCGCCACGTCGAGCTCGAAATCGGTCTCGATGGTGACGATCACGTCGCCGGGATCGACCTCGGCGATGAGGGCGCGGAGCAGGGTGGTCTTGCCCGAGCCCATCCGCCCGGTGACCACGATCGACAGGTCGGCGGCCACGGCGGCGCGCAGCAGGGCCGCAGCGGCCTCGTCGAGCATGCCCCGCTCGACGAGGCCGGCGAGGTCGGCGCCGAATACGGCCGCACGGCGGATGGTGACGAGGGGGCGGGCGACGACGTCGAAGCCCTCGCCGTGGAAGCGCACGCCCGGCTCCAGCTCGAGGTCGACGAACGGGTGCTCGCGGTTGAACGGCCGCCGGCGCGCTGCGGCGGTGTCGTAGATGATCCGCTCGAGGTCGCGGTCGCGGCGCACCAGCGGGGCGAGCAGCTCGCGGGTGCCGTCGGCGCGCTCCACGCGCACGCGGTCGCTGCCGAACACGAGGACGTCGGTGACCATCGGGTCGCGCAGCACCCCGAGCAGCTTCGGCAGGCCGAAGATCTCCGACACGACCAGCTCCACCAGCTCGGCCTGCTCGGCGAGGGTGAGCGGCGCCTGGCGGGCGGTGAGGCGCTGCGCCTCCAGCTCCGGGAGCACCTGGTGCTCGAGCGCATGGCGGGTCATCTCCTCGCGCAGGTCGCGCTCGGCGAGCGCCTCGTCGCGCGGCGGCACCGGCAGCCGGTCGCCCCACGCGCGGCGCACCTCGGCCGCCAGCGCAACCAGGTCGTCGCCCGTCAGCGCCGTCGCTGCCGGTGGGGTCACGCCACGGCTCCGCTGGCGAGGCCGTGCGGCGCGCCGACGGTGGAGCCGGCGGCGGCCACGTCGCGCGGCATGCCGTAGCCGCTCGAGGCGTGGGCCGCCGGGTAGCCGTCGGTGGCGAGGCTCGGCACCCAGCTCGCCAGGCGGTGCGCGAGGTGCAACGACGCGTACGCGAGCTTGTCGCGGCGCAGCTCGCGGTCGGCCACGGCGCGCCCGGCGTGCATCATGGCCACGCCCTGCGGCGACCACGGCAGCCAGCCGGCGTCGCGCTCACGGAGCTCGGCCTGCACGTCGGCGCGGGAGACGGGCTCGGCCACCACCGGCGCGTCGACCACGACGATGCGGGTGATGTCCAGCGGCAGCGCCTCGGCACCGGGGGCCACACGTCCGTGGGCGACGGCCCACTCGAGCGAGGCGGCGAGCGACACGGTGTCGGGGTTGGCCACGAGGAGGAGGACGTCGAGCTGCGCGAGCAGCGCGCCGTGCGGGCCGGCGCCGAGGCGGCCGAGATCGACCACCACGGGCCCGTCGAGCTCGCGCAGGGCGGGCACCCACGGCAGCCGCGGCCGGTGGCACGACCACGCCCGGAACGGGTCGCCGGGGGCGAGCACCATCCGCACCGAGGCGTGCTCGCGGCTGGCCGCGGCGAACAGCTCCGGCACGGTGGCGCGTTGGGCGGGGAAGGCCACCCACTCGAGGCCGCTGGCCGCCGGCCCGCTGCCCGCCAGCCTGGCGGCGAGCACGCCACCGGCCGGGTCGGCCTCCACCAGCCAGGGGCGGTGCCCCGCCGCGGCGAGCCCGGCCGCCGTCGCCAGTGCGGTGGTCGTGCCACCGATGCCCCGCCATGTCCCGACGCCGACGATCACGGCGACACCTCCGTCTGCTGTGGCATCCCTGCCGATGTGGCCGCCTGGTCCGTGGGCGGCAATCCGATGAGCACGAGCCGGTCGCCGGCGGCGAGCTGCGCGAGGCGGACGGCGTCGGCGCGGGGCACGGCGAGCGTGACGCTGCGCGCTCCGGCGTCGGTGCGGGCGGCCTGCACCACGCGCACCTCCACCGGTGCGTCGCTGCCCTCGGCGGCCACGGCGAGGGCGAGCGAGCCCTGCGCCATCGCTTCGGGCATGCGGCCCGGGCGGAGCACGGCGCCGACCAGTGTCTCGTGCGCCGCCAGGCCGGTGCCGTCGGCCCACATCCCGGCCACCAGCAGCCGGCCGGGTTCGAGGTGGACGGTGGCGATGCGTCCGGCGAGGCGCTCGAGCGACGCCGCGGGCACGAGGCCGGTGGCGCCGTCGACGGCCACGCTGGCGATGGTGAGGTCGGCGGCGGTGATGGCGGTGCCGGCGGGCACGGGGCGGGCGACGGCGACCACCTCCACCCGGTCGGCGGCGCGGGCGAGGCCCCACGCGACGAGGACGCCGGCGAGCACGGTGAGGGCCGCGGCCAGCACGAGCCACTGCGCGCGCATGCGGGCCCGCACGGAGCCTCCGCTCGCGGGCGGCACCACCGACGGCGACGGGGGCCGGGACGGCGCGCCGGGGGCGGCACCGGGCGGGGCGCCGGGCGACGGCCGGCCCCGCGGCGCTACCAGCGCGCCGGCCACAGCGGTCCCCCCACCTGCACGGTCAGCACCGCCATCGACGTGGCGCCGACGAAGGCCGCCCACAGCCACGGCCCGAGGGCCAGGCACCGGCGCCTCGTGGCGAGGGCGAAGGCGCCGCTCGCCACGGCGGCGAGCCACACCACGCCGAGGCCGACGAGCGGGTGCACGAGCCCCCCGGCTGCGCCCAGCACGGTCGCGAACTTCACGTCGCCGATGCCGAGGCCGTGCCCGTAGCGCACGGCCCACAGCGGCAACCCGGCGACCGCCGCCCCCACCCCCACCGCGGCGAGCGTGGCCCGGGCGTCCACCACGGCCACGAGCACCACGGCCGCCAGCGCGAGGCCGAGCAGCCGGTTCGGGATCCGCCGCTCGTGCACGTCGACCACCGCCGCCGCACCCGCGAGCACGCCCACCAGCGCGAGCACTGCGGCCACGGGGCCGGCGACCACGCTGGTGGCGGCGAGCGCCACGGCGCCCGACGTGCACGCCCCGGCCACCGCCAGCGAGCGCCGGCGAGGCGACAGCGTGGCCCACGCCTCGTCCACGCGCAGCAGCGTGTCGACGCCGGGGACGGCGACGATGGTCTCGGTCGACGTGTCCGCCATGGATGACCTCGGGATGGGTGCGACGAGCGCCCCGCAGCGCTCGTGCGGGCGCCCGCCGACGCCCACGAGCATCGAACCTATTGCGCGCGCACCACGCTCCGCCGAAGTTTTGAGGGACTCTTGACACCCCATCGGCCCTGATGACGGGCATCGGGGAGCGCGGATCGGAAGGCGCATCCGGGACGTCGCCGCCGCGCGCTCACGGAGCGCGCCGGCGCCGCCCGTTCGCGGGGAGGGTGTCCACGAGCGGGCGGCGGGGCGGCGCCGCAGCCGGGCCGACCGGTGAGGCGGTCAGCCGACGGGTTGCGGCTCCTGGTGCCGAGCCGGCACCGAGGGCGGCGGCAACGGCCCAGCGCCGTCGCCTCCACTCCCACCGGTGGGTGCCGGCTCGGCAGGACCCTGGTCGAGGCGGAACGGCGGGTACCGGTCCGTCATCAGCGCCACGTAGGCGATCACCCGGTACACCCACCGGTTGAGCCCGACGGCCAGCTCGAACAGGCCCTCGGGGAAGCGGCCGGTGAACAGCAGGGCGAACCCGCCGATCACCACGAGCGCCGTCACCAGCCCGGCGCCCCAGCCGCCACCGCCGATGATCCCGACGATGATCAGCTGCGGGATGGCGAGCAGCCACCACTTCACCAGCACGAGGCCACGCGACAGCCGCTCCGGGTAGGCGATGTCGAGGGTGGCCGGGTAGTCGGCGGGGGCGAGGGTGAACGGCGGGTACCGGTCGGTGCCGATGGCGCTGGTGGCGTAGAAGCCCACCCGCCACGACCAGCGCAGCACGCCGACGTTGAAGTCGAACAGCGAGCGCGGGTAGCGGCCGGTGAACAGGATGGCGAAGCCGGCCACCACGGTCGTGACCACGAACGCGATCCACAGGAAGAACAGCACGAGGAAGTGCGGGATGGCGAGGAACCACTTCACCAGCCACATCCACCTGCTGAGCCCGGGGTCGAGGTGTCCCTCCACCCGCACCGGCTCCGGGGGCCGTGGCGGGCGTAGCCCGGCGGCGCCGGCCATCGCCGCGGGCACGGCACCGGTGGCGTCGGGTGCCGGCAGCGGCCCACCGGCCGCGGCGGGGGCGCCGGGAGCGGCGGCTCGGGTGCCGTGGTCGCGGGTGGCCACCACCACGATGGTGGTGATCCCGCCGGCGAGCAGCAGCGCGCCGACGATGGCCAGGCCGATCGCCAGCTGCGCGAGGTAGTCGATCTGGCCGCCGAACTCCACGTCGGCGGCCACGCCGGCGGTGCCGTCGGCGTTCATCATCACGATCGCCCAGTCACCGGGCTCCAGGTCCCACGTCAGCTGCTGGGTGCCCACGCCGGTCACCTGCGCCGCCCAGAACGCCTGCTCGGTCGGCGGCGCTGGCGTGCGCGTGCCGGCCGGGTGCTCACGGCGCTGCTCCACCCGGAACGGGTGGT
>VFQR01000800.1_pt1 | contig 32543 bp, 33 predicted proteins | sample 3512321 | NCBI WGS metagenome assembly VFQR01 (sample SAMN10412374, study PRJNA504923) | tailings metagenome | isolation source: Relicate 3 Philex TSF1 revegetated site | place: Philippines: Tuba, Benguet | collected 2017-08-29 | reverse complement strand
GATCGGCCCCGGCTTCTTCATCGACCACGGCATGGGCGTCGTCATCGGCGAGACCACCGAGATCGGCGAGGACGTGACGATCTACCAGGGCGTCACCCTGGGCGGCACGGGCAAGGACGTGGGCAAGCGGCACCCGACGGTGCGCGACGGCGTCATCGTCGGCACCGGGGCCAGCGTCCTCGGTCCGGTCGAGATCGGCGAGGGCGCCAAGGTGGGCGCCGGCTCCATCGTCATCCGCGACGTGCCGGCCAACTCGACCGTGGTCGGCAACCCCGGCCGCGCGGTGGTCGTCGACGGCCAGCGGGTGCGCGACCTGCACCACCCGGACATCGAGCACACGCGCCTGCCCGACCCGGTGGCCGAGGCGATGGCCTGCCTCGTGCGGCGGGTGGGTGAGCTGGAGAAGGACCTCGCCGACCTCCGCGCGGGGCGGGAGCCGGAGCTCCGGAAGGGCCCGGACGACGACTGCCTCCCCACCGTGCAGGAGGAGATCTCCACGATCCTCGGCCTCAACGGGGGCGCGGGGATCTGAGCGGGCGCGGCCGCCCCCGGGGGGACGGCCGCCCGCAGGGTGCTCAGGCGGTGGTGATCACCACGACCGGGATGAGCCGGTCGGTCTTCTGCTCGTACTCGGCGAACTGCGGGTACAGCCCGGCCTGCTCGTTGTAGAGCGAGTCGCGCTCGGCGCCGGTGACCTCGTTGGCCGTGCCGGCGACGGTCTTGTCGCCGAACTCCAGCTTCACGTCGGGGTTCGCCTTGAGGTTGTGGTACCAGTCGGGGTGGAGGTCCTCACCACCACGCGACGCGAAGAGCACCGTGTCGTCGCCCTTCGGCAGGTACATGAGCGGGTTCTGCCGCTGCTCGCCGCTCTTCGCCCCCGTCGTGTGGAGGATGACGAGCGGGGCGTCGCCGAACTGCTCGACCTTGCCGCCGTTCGCGCGGAACTCCTCCATGACCTGCTGGTTCCAGCCCTTGAAGTCCATGCCCATCGGCATCGCCTCCCGAGTTGCGTTTGACCTCACAACTATGCCGGGCGGATCCGCGCGCCGCCCTGCCGTCCGGGATGTGTTACCCGGTGGGGCTGTCGGGAAGCTCGGGTAGCATCCTGTCGGTGTCCGACCCGCTCGCCGGCCTCAATCCTCCGCAGCGCGAGGCCGTCCTCCACGGGGATGGGCCGCTCCTCGTGCTGGCCGGCGCGGGCAGCGGCAAGACGCGCGTGCTCACCCACCGCGTCGCCCGTCTGATCGGGGAGGAGGGCGTCCCGCCCGAGGCGATCCTCGCCATCACCTTCACGAACAAGGCGGCGGGGGAGATGCGGGAGCGGATCGGCTCCCTCGTGGGCCCCCGGGCCCGGGCGATCTGGGCCTCCACTTTCCACTCCGCGTGCGTGCGGATCCTGCGCCGCGAGGCCCCGTCGGCCGGGTACGCGCGCGACTTCTCGATCTACGACGCGGACGACCAGCTCCGGCTCATCCGGCGGTGCCTGGTCGAGGAGGACATCGACCCCAAGCGCACGCCGCCCCGCGCCGTGCAGGCCCGCATCTCGGACGCCAAGAGCCTGCTGCAGGGGCCGGAGGAGCTCGCCCAGGCGTCCGGCTCGTTCTCGGACGAGCAGGTCGCGCGGGTCTACCGCCGCTACGCCGACGCCCTCCGCGCCAACGGCGCGATGGACTTCGACGACCTCCTCATGGTCACGGCGCTGCTCGTGGAGGGCGACGACGCGGTCCGCACCCGCTGGCAGACGCGGTTCCGCCACGTCCTGGTCGACGAGTACCAGGACACGAACCACGCCCAGTACCGCCTCGTGAAGGCCCTGGCCGAACCGCAGCGCAACGTCGTGGCGGTGGGCGACGACGACCAGGGCATCTACTCCTGGCGCGGGGCCGACGTCCGGAACATCCTGGACTTCGAGCGCGACTACCCGGACGCCCACGTCGTCGCGCTCGAGCAGAACTACCGCTCCACCGGCACCATCCTGCGCGCCGCGAACGCCGTGGTCGCCCGCAACCCGCACCGCCACCCCAAGAACCTCTGGACCGACCTCGGCGACGGCGAGCCGATCACCGTCGTCTCGTGCCGCGACGAGCACGAGGAGGCCCGCGTGGTGGCCGCGGAGATCGACCGGGCGACGGCCCGGGGCGAGGCCCTCTCGGACGTGGCCGTCTTCTACCGCACCAACGCGCAGAGCCGGTCGCTGGAGGACCAGCTCGTGCGGCGCGGCGTGGCGTACACCGTCGTCGGCGGGCCGCGCTTCTACGAGCGGGCCGAGGTGCGCGACCTCCTGGCGTACCTCCGCACGGCGGCCAACCCGGCCGACGGCGTGAGCATGGCGCGGATGCTGGGCGCCCCCAAGCGCGGGCTCGGCCCGGGCTGCGTCGCCAAGCTCGAGGCCTTCGCGCAGGCCCACGACGTCCCCGTCACCGACGGCCTCATGCGCTCGATCGAGGTGTCCGGCCTGCAGCCGGCCCAGCGCAGCGCGGTCGCCGCGAGCGGGTCTCTCATCGCGGACATCCGCCTCCATTCCGAGGCGGGCACGCCGCTCGACCGCATGCTGGACGAGGTGCTCGACCGCTCCGGGCTGCGGGAGGCGCTGCGCGCCGAGGGCACCTTCGAGGCCCAGGGGCGCCTGGAGAACCTGGAGGAGATGGTGCGCGTGGCCGCCGAGTACGAGGCCACCGAGGAGGAGCCCACGCTCGCGGCCTTCCTGGAGGGCATCGCGCTGCAGGCCGACGCGGACCTCGTGGACGAGGGGAGCGGCGCGGTGACCCTCATGACGATCCACAACGCCAAGGGCCTCGAGTTCGAGACGGTGGTGATCACCGGGCTGGAGGAGGGCCTCTTCCCGCACATACGGTCGGACACCCCGGAGACGCTGGAGGAGGAGCGGCGCCTGTTCTACGTGGGGCTCACCCGCGCGCGGCGCCACCTCACCCTCACCCACGCCGAGAGCCGGGCGATGTTCGGCGGCCGTGACTACCGGCTGCCGTCGCGCTTCCTGGCCGAGCTGCCCGCCGACGCGCTCTCCGACCCGGAGGGCGGGCGCCGCGCGCGGCCGCGCTTCGCGGGGAGCTGGAGCGAGGCCGCCAAGACGAGCCGGGCGGTGGTGACGGCCAAGCAGGCCCTGGCGACGGGGGACTCCGTGCTCCACGCGACCTTCGGGGAGGGGGTCGTGACGGGCATCGAGAGCGGTGGAGAGCTGGTGCGCGTGCGGTTCGCGCAGGACGGTGCGGAGCGGCGGCTCATGGCCGGCGCTGCGCCGATGAGGAAGGTGGGCTGATGGCGGCGACGATCATCGACGGGAAGGCGGCGGCCGCGGAGCTGCGCGCCACCGTGGGCGAGGGGGCGGCGGCCTTCCGCGCGCGGCACGGCCGCGCGCCGGGCCTCGTGGGGATCCAGGTGGGGGACGACCCGGCCTCGGAGCTGTACCAGGCGGGCAAGGCGCGGGCCGCCGAGGAGGCCGGGATGGTGTCGCGGCGCGTCGTGCTGCCGGACACCACCACCCAGGCCGAGCTGGACGCGCTCATCGACGAGCTCAACGCGGACGACTCGGTCGACGGGATGCTCGTGCAGCTCCCCGTGCCGGACCAGCTCTCCGAGGTGCTGATCGCGAACCGCATCCACCCCGACAAGGACGTGGACGGCTTCGCGCCGATCAACCTGGGCCGCCTCATCCGGGGCGAGCCGGGCTCGCTGCCGTGCACGCCCGCGGGCGTCATGTGGCTGCTCGACCGTGCCGGGGTGCAGATCGAGGGGGCGAACGCGGTGGTCGTGGGGCGCAGCCTCATCGTGGGCAAGCCCATGTCACTGCTGCTCACCGCCCGGTCCGCGACGGTCACCGTGGCCCACTCCCGGACGAAGGACCTCCCCGCGCTGTGCCGCACGGCGGATATCCTCGTCGCGGCGGTGGGGCGCCCGGAGATGATCCGCGGGGACTGGATCAAGCCGGGGGCGGCGGTCATCGACGTCGGCATCAACCGGACCGACGCGGGGCTGCGCGGGGACGTTGCGGGCGACGAGGCGGCGGAGGTCGCCGGGTGGCTCACACCGGTCCCGGGCGGCGTCGGCCCGATGACCATCGCCTACCTGCTGGCGAACACGCTCGACGCGGCCCGACGGAGGGCCGGCGAGGACATCGAAACAGGGGACTGACAGGAATGAAGATCGCGATCTTCGGCGGCACGGGCGACCTCGGTCGCGGCCTCGCCATCAACTTCGCGGCCGCCGGCCACGAGATCGTCGTGGGCTCCCGGAGCCAGGAGCGGGCCGACCAGGCCGCCGCCACCCTGGCCGAGGCGCTGCCGTCGGGGACGTTCACCCCGCTCGAGAACGTCGCGGCCGCCGAGGCCGGCGACCTCGCCGTGGTGTCGATCCCGTGGGAGGGCATCGAGGGCACGATCCCGCCGATGGCCGAGGCCCTCGCCGGCAAGGTCGTCATCTCCGTGGTGAACGCGCTCAAGTTCGGCAAGAGCGGCGCGATCGCGGAGCAGGGCGAGGCGCTCGGCGCCGCCTCCTGCGCGCACCGCATCCAGGACCTCGCCCCTGAGGCGAAGGTCGTGGTGGCCTACAACAACCTCCCGGCCGCCGGGCTGCAGGCCCAGCACCACCTCGACGCCGACGTGCTCGTGTGCGGCAAGTCGAAGGAGGCCCGCGAGAAGGTGATCGAGCTGACCTCCTCGTCGATCCCGGGCACCCGTGCCCTTGACGCCGGCCCGCTCGCGAACGCCCTCATCCTCGAGGGAATGACCGCGATCATCATCAACCTCAACAAGAGGTACGGCGGCGAGGCCAGCCTGTCGATCTCCGGCCTGGAGAACGCCCCGGCGCGTCCCGCCTGATCCACCCTCCCGATCGTCCCGCCGGGCCGCGCGCCCGGCGGGCGGTCAGCGGGGGTCGTCCCCCAGCAGGTCGTCGGCGATGGTCCGCATGCGCCCGACGGCGCGGTGGGTGCGCGCGAGGTCCTTCTTCAGACCGCGCACCTCGCCCTCGAGCGCCGCGATGCGGCTGCGGGCCTCCCTGAGCGCCCCGGCGGTCTTCTTGTCCGGCCGCTCGCGTTCGTCGAGAAGCCACCGGGTGAAGCCCGCCGCGATGGCGTCGGCCTCGTCGTCGTCACCGAAGCGCCGGGCGGCCTGCTCGATGGTGGCCCCGGCCTCCACGAGGGGCAGCATCTCCGCGAAGAGGCGGGCGTCGGACGAACGGGCGGCGGGGCTCATGCGCCGACGCTACCGCCGGGTCACCAGCCGCGCCAGACCGTGAAGTCCGCGGCGGGGCGGCGGGGCGCGCCGCGGCCGTCCGGCGGGCCCACGGGGCGGCCGAGGTAGACGAAGCCCACCAGGTGGTCGTGCTCGCCCAGCTCCAGGGCCTCGCGCACCTCCGGCTCGTCGGCCATGACGCCGGTGCGCCACATGGCGGCGAGGCCACGGGCGTGGGCGGCGATGAGCAGGTTTTCGACGGCGGCGGCCACGGCGTCGCGGTCCTCGCGGGCCTCGACCGGGTCCTCGCCGCTGTGACAGACCGCGGCGATCACGACGGGCGCGCGGCGCAGGCGCCCGCGCTCCTTCTCCATCGCCTCCGGGGTCATGTCCGGGCGCCCCCGCGCGATGCACGCGGCGTGGGCGGCGCCCACCTCGTCGCGCGCCTCGCCGGCCAGCACGATGAAGCGCCACGGCGCGGTCAGGTGGTGGTTGGGGGCGGCGACGGCCGCCTCCAGCAGCTCGGCCACCGCCTCGCGGGGGAGGGGCTCCGGGCTCACCTTCCCGACGCTCCTGCGCCCGTGGATCGCCGCGAGCACCGCGTCGCCGTCAGCCATATCCCAGCTCCTCCAGTCGGTCCTCGTCGAATCCAAGGTGGTGGCCGAGCTCGTGCAGCACGGTGATCCTCACCTGCTCCACGAGCTCCTCCCGCGTGTGCACGTGGTCCACGAGCGGGTGGATGTACACGTCGATGCGCGCCGGCAGCATCCCGGAGGGCAGGAAGCCCTCGGTGAGCGGCACGCCGGTATAGAGGCCGTAGAGGGAGCCCATGCCCGGCGGCGCGTGGTCCTCGACGACGACGGCCACCTCGTCGAGCGCCGACGCGAACGGCTCCGGCACCTGGTCCATGGCCTCCGCCACCAGGCGCTCGAACTCGTCGCGTCCCACCTCGATCACATCACGATGGTACCCGGCTCCCCCGATCGGGGGGTTACACGGGCCGTCCCTCCGGCGGTTCCCCGCCGCGGGGCACCGCGCTTACCTCCGTCGTGAATCGGACGGATCCGAAGGGGGTGTGCGGTGCGGAAGCGCGTGTGGACGACGGCGACCGTGATGGTGTGCGTGGCGCTGCTGGCGGTGATGGTGCCGCCGCTCGGCGCGGCGGACGAGCCGGTGCCGGTGCCCCTGTCGCGGGCGCTCGAGATGCTGGAGGACGGCGCCGCGAGGTCGGCGAGCCTGACGGGCGGCCCGGGGGCGCAGACCCTGGTGCTGCAGGTGGGCGACGTCGAGCGGTCGACGCCCCTGCCGTCCGGCCTCACCGAGACGGTCATCCAGGCGGCGCAGAAGGGCGACGTGCCCCTGCGCGTGGTCACCCCGGCCGCCGACCCGGCCGAGGTCACCGTGACCGAGACCGGCGCCGACGCCGGCTTCGACTTCGCCTACTGGGCGCAGACCTGGGGCCCCCTCATCCTGCTCGCGGGCCTCGTGCTCGTGTCGGCCCTCGCCCTGCGCATGGCCGGCGGCGCGCGCTTCTCCCACCAGGTGAAGGCCGTCCGCTCCACCACGACCTTCGCGGACGTGGCCGGCATCGACGAGATCCGCGACGAGGTGGCCGAGATCGCCGACGTGCTGCGCGAGCCTGCCCGCTACGAGCGCGTGGGCGCCGAGCTGCCGAAGGGGATCATCCTGCACGGCGCCCCCGGCACCGGGAAGACGCTGCTCGCCCGCGCCGTCGCCGGCGAGGCTGGCGTGCCGTTCTTCAGCGCCTCCGCGTCGGAGTTCGTGGAGGTCTACTCGGGCCTCGGCTCGAAGCGCGTCCGCGCCCTGTTCGCGGCGGCCCGGAAGGCCGCCCCGGCCGTCGTCTACATCGACGAGATCGACGCCGTGGGCACGCACCGCACCGGGCACGCGTCCTCCGGCGAGCGCGAGCAGACCCTCGACCAGCTCCTCTCCGAGATGGACGGATTCGCGAACGACCCGGCCAAGCCGGTCGTGGTGCTCGCGTCGACGAACCGCCTCGACGCCCTCGACCCCGCCCTCGTCCGCTCGGGCCGCTTCGACCGCAAGATCGCGGTCGGCCTCCCCGGCCGCGAGGCGCGCCGTGAGATCCTGGACGTCCACCTGAAGGGCCGTCCCCTCAGCCCGGGCACGAGCTCCGCCGCCATCGCCGCCTTCACCGTGGGCATGGCAGGCGCCGACCTCGCCGCCCTGTGCAACGAGGCGTCCTTCGAGGCCGCCCGCGCCGGCACCGACGAGCTGGAGCTGCCGCACTTCCGCAAGGCGCTCATGCGCCTCGTGGGCGGGCCGGAGCGCCGCAGCCGCCTGCTCGACGAGGAGGAGCGCCTGCTCGTGGCGTACCACGAGATGGGCCACGCCCTCGTCGGCCACATGTCGCCGCGCTGCGACGCGGTGGAGCGGGTCACGGTGATCCCGCAGGGCCAGGCCCTCGGCGTGACGATCGCCCTGCCGACGGAGGACCGCTTCCTCGCGACCCGCGAGGAGTGCGTGGAGCGGATGGCGATGATGATGGCCGGCCGCGCCGCCGAGGAGCTCGTGTTCGGCGAGTTCACCAGCGGCGCCGCGGACGACCTGAAGCGCGCCGCCGGCCTCGCCCGCCGCATGGTCGGCGAGCTGGGCATGGGCGCCCCGACGACGGCCGGCTCCCTGGCCGCCGGCCTCCCCGGCGCCGACGGCGCCGCGGCCGCCGAGCGCACCGAGGAGGCCGCGCGGGCCCTCATCGACCAGGCCTTCGCGACCGCGATGGCGATGCTGGAGGAGCACATCGACCTCCTCCACGCCTCCGCCCGCCGCCTGCTCGACGCCGAGGCCCTGGAGAGCGACGACCTGCGGGAGATCTTCGGGCCCCGTCCGAGGGCCCGCCGCCTCGACCCGGGGACCGTCCCGGCCTGAGGTCCCACGGTTCCGGGCGACGGGGTCGGGCCCGTCGCCCGGGAGGTGCGCTCCGTCGCCCGGGTTCCACTTGGACCCGGGCGCCAGGTCCGACCGGGTCGACGCACGGCCGGCGGCACACCCCCGTCACGGAGACGGCACGGGTCGGCGTGGATCCGTGTGAGGTCTCGGGAGGAGCATCCCGTCCATGCCGCCCCGCCCCACGCTCCCGCCGCCCGCCTGCGCCATCTGCCGGTCCGAGGACGGGTCCTCGGAGCCCGTCGACCTCGGGTTCCGTGTCCACGTCTGGCTCTGCGCCGCCCACCGCGACCCTGTCTTCCTGACCGCCGGGGACGGCCACGACCTCGTGGAGGCCCTCACGGCCGTGTGGGAGTCCCTCGGCGCGATGAGCGCGTCCCGCCGGCGCGCGCTCGACGCCCACCTGGCGCTCCTGGGCCCCCGCGACCCGGTCGCCGTCCCGCGCCGGCGCGGCTCCTACGCCTGGCCCACGCTCCGGCTGGAGGCGCAGGCCATGCTCGCCCGCGGCGAGGGGCCGGGGGTCATCGTCGCCGAGATCCGCCGCGTGGCGGCGGCCCGCTCGGGACCCGACGGACCCACGCCGCCCAGCACGACGACGATCCGCCGCTGGCTGCGCGAGGACCGCCTCGTCGCCCTGGGGCTCGACGAGACCTGGCCGAACGGAGAGCCCGGTGCCCTCCCAGCGGCCAGCGCCGGAGCCGGATCCCGGCCGTACCGTCGCTGATGGACGGAGGCACCACACCACGGACGGGAGGCGGCGATGCGGAGGTCCATCGGCACGGAGCGGCAGGCGACGGGCGGGTTCACGTTCGTCGAGGTGCTCGTCGTGACCATCGTGCTCGGGCTGCTCGCGGCCCTCGCGATCCCCTCGTTCCTCGGCACGCGCGACCAGGCCACGGGCGCGACGGCCGAGGCGCTGCTGCGCACCGGCGCCAGCGCCGTCGAGACGGCCTCGGTCGACCACGAGGGCTACGCGGCCCTCACCACCGGCGCGCTGCAGACCGCCGAGCCCGCAGTGGCCTGGAGCACCTCCGCGGGGGCGTCCGCCCGTGACGACGCGATCACCGTCACCGGCCTCGGCCCGCAGGGCTACACCCTCAGCACCGTCTCCGAGTCCGGCGTCACCTACACCCTCGCGAAGGACCTGGGCGCCAGCCCCGCCGTCACACGGACCTGCGGGGCCGGCTGCACCTGGTGAGCGCCGGTCAGTCCGGCTCGGGGAGGAACTGGTCCGTGACCGCGTCGGCCACGACGACCGGCTCGGTGAGCAGGCCGTTCTCGCGCATCCAGGCCTCGAAGTCCTCCCACTCGGTGGGGTCGAGGGCGAGGGTCTCCTCGTCCGACGGCGACAGGAGCGGCGCGGTCAGATCGAGCTGATCGGCGACGGTCTCCCCGTCCAGGTCGGGGTTGGCCTCGACGAGGTGCTCCACGGCGCCGCCCTGGTCCGTCGCCGCCCAGTCCTGGCCCCGGCGCAGCCCGGCGAGGAAGGACTCGATCAGCTCCGGGTCGTCCTTGACCACCTGGTCGCTCGTCACGACGACGAGCTCGTCGTAGTCGGGGACGCCGTTCTCCTCCAGCCGGAAGGCCGTCGTCTCGACGCCCTGCTTCTCCAGGTCGATCTGCTCGATGTTCCAGTAGGCGCCGATGATCGCGTCCACCTTCTCGGCGGCGAGCGAGGGGGCCAGGGTGAAGCCGATGTTCCGGACCGTCACCTTCGACGGGTCGCCCCCGTCCGAGCGCACGACGGCGTCCAGCAGCGGGCGGTCCGACGGCGTTCCGGCGGCGCCCACGGTGCGCCCCTCCAGGTCGGCGGGACTGTCGATGCCCGAGTCGGACCGCACGATGACGCTGTTGAGCGGGTGGACGACGATCGCGCCCACCGCCACGACCGGCACGCCCTGCGACCGGGCGAGCAGCACCTCGGGCTCGTAGGAGATCGCGAAGGGCGCCTTGCCCGCGCCCACCTGCTTCAGGGCGGCGGTCGGGTCGCTCGGCACCTCGGGCACCACGTCGAGGCCCTCGTCGGCGAAGAAGCCCTCCTCCACGGCGCCGTAGATGCCGGCGTGGTCCGCGTTCGGGTACCAGTCGAGGATGAGGCTCACCCGCTGGTCACCCCCGTCGGGGCCGTCGTCGTCGCCGCACCCCGCCACGAGGGCGGCGCACGCGGCCAGGACGGCGGCGAGGGACAGGGCGGCACGGCGGCGGGTCATCGGCGTCTCCAGGAGGGTCGGGAGGGGTGACGGCGGTGGGGGAGCACCAGGCGCTCGGCCAGGCCCACGGCGGCGAAGAACGCGAGCCCGATCACGGCGAGCAGGGCGATCGCGGCGAACGAGCGGGCGGTGCGGAACTCGGCGGTCGAGAACTCCGAGAGGTAGCCGAGGCCCTGGTTCGCGCCCACGTACTCGGCCACCACGGCGCCGGTCACGGCGAACACGGCCGCCATGCGCAGCCCGGAGAACAGGCTCGGCAGGGCCGCGGGGACCCGCACCCGCCAGAACGCCCAGGCGCGCGAGGCGCCGAGGGTGCGGACGGCGTCGGCCAGGGCGGGATCGACGCCGCGGAGGCCGTCGACGCCGGTCACCACCACGGGGAAGAAGGCGATCACGAAGGCGACCATCACCTGCGCGGTGCCGTAGTCGAGCCACACGGCCACCAGCGGGGCGACGGCGAGAATCGGGATCGCCTGGCTCGCCACGACCCACGGGTAGACGGCGCTCTCGGTGTACCGCGAGGTCGCGATCGCCACCGCCAGCAGGAACCCCAGGCCGGCGGCCAGCCCGAAGCCGACGGCGGCCTCCGCGATGGTCGCCTGGGCGTGGAACCACAGGCGCGAGCGGTCGTCCCAGAGGACCTCGGCGACGTCGGCGGGGGAGGGGAGCAGCCAGGCCCGCGGGGACCAGATCCAGATGGCGACCTGCCAGGCGGCCAGGCCGAGCAGCGGAAGCAGGAGCAGCGGCAGGCCACGGACGAGGCGACGGCGGCCGTCCGGGGACGGGGCGACGGTGTCGGCCGGGGCCACGGGGGCCGTGCCCGCCGCGGCGGCGATGCGGTCGGTGGTCGTCACGCGACGGCCCCGGCGGCGCGGAGGGAGTCGAGGAGGTCGGCGCGGAGGGCGGCGACCTCGGGGTCGGCACGGTCCTCCGCCGACCGCGGGCGGGGCCGGTCGACGACCACCTCGGCCACGATCCTCGCCGGGCGCGGGCCGCAGACGAGCACGCGGTCGGCCAGCAGGAGGGCCTCGTCGAGGTCGTGGGTCACGAGGAGGGTGGTCGGGCGGTCCTGCGCCCAGGCCGCCGCCAGGACGCCCTGGAGGTCGGCGCGGGTGAGCGCGTCGAGCGCGCCGAACGGCTCGTCCAGCAGCCAGGCGCGCGCGCCGGCGAGCAGCGTCCGCGCGAGGGCGACGCGCTGGCGCATCCCACCGGAGAGGGCGTGGGGGTAGTGCTCCTCGAAGCCGCCGAGCCCGAACCGGGCCAGGGTGTGGCGGGCGCGGCGGCGCGCCTCGTCGGCGGGGTCGCCGGCAAGGGTGCGCGCGAGGGCGACGTTCTCGAGCACGGTGCGCCAGGGGAGGAGGGCGTCGTGCTGGGGCATCAGGGTCACGGCCCCGGGCAGGCCGGCGGCGGGCCGGTCGTCGATGAGGACGGCGCCCGCGTCGGGCTCACGGAGGCCCGCCAGGACGTGGAGGAGGGTGCTCTTGCCGGAGCCGGACGGCCCCACCAGGGCGACCATCTCGCCGGGGGCCACCCGCACGTCGATCCCGGCCAGCACCGGGACCCCGCCGAGCGTCAGGTGGACGCCCTCGGCGGCGAGGGCGGGGGCGGGCTCAGGCACCGTGCTCCCAGCCGAGCCGCTCGGGGACCACCTCGACGCCGTCCTCGTCGATCAGCTCGACGCCGGGGACGCCCTCGGCCAGAACGCCCACCGGCCAGAGCTCGCCGCCCAGCGCGAGGGCGAGGTCGGTCACGCGCTCGCGCGGGACGGCCGCCAGGAGCTCGTAGTCCTCGCCACCGGTCGCGGCGGCGACGGCGGGGTCGGCGCCCTCCAGGCCGGCGACCGCGGCGACCCCCGCGGCGACCGGCACGGAGGCGAGGTCGATCAGGGCGCGCAGGCCGCAGGCGCGGGCCAGGCGGGAGGCGTCCATGGCGAGGCCGTCGGAGAGGTCCATCATCGCCCGGGCCCCGCTGCGCGCCAGGATCCGGCCGGCCTCCACCCGGGGACGCGGGCGGCGCTGGGCGGCGATGAGCGCCTCGCGCTCCGCCAGGTGGGGCAGCACCCCCGGGTGCTCCAGCAGGACGAGCCCCGCGGCGGCGGCGCCGAGGGGGCCGGTCACGCACAGCACGTCGCCCGCCCGGCCGGTGTCGCGGCGGACCGGGGCGACGCCCTCGTCGGGGCGTCCCAGGGCCGTGATGCCGACGACGAGGACCGGCGACTCCGTCACGTCCCCGCCGGCGACGGTCATGCCGTGGGCGGCGGCCACCGCCTCGATGCCCGCGGACAGGGCGGCGACGTCGTCCTCGGACATCCCGGGCGGGACGCCGAGCCCCACCAGGGCGGCCACCGGCACGGCGCCCATGGCGGCGATGTCGGAGACGTTGACCGCGAGGGCCTTCGCGCCCAGGTCGCCGGGCGTGGTGGTCGAGAGGCGGAAGTGGACGTCCTCCACGAGCATGTCGTGGCTCGCGACGGTGAGGCCGCCGAGCTCGAGCAGGGCGGCGTCGTCACCGATCCCGAGCGCGGTGCCCGGCCGGATCGTGGTGCCCTCTGCGATGCGCTCGATGAGCGCGAGCTCCGACATCGGAGTCCGCCTCCCTTCGCTGGCATTACCCAGATCAGGTTCGAGGGTCGAGGCGTTCGCCTCCTCTCAGCCGCCGTCGGCAGCTCCCCTGTGCTGCGAGGACCCTACCACCCCCCGGGACGGGGCTAAGCCCCGGGCGCGGGACGCCGATAGGGAGGGGGCACGGTGTCGACGACGCGAGGTACCAGGGTGGGCGAGGACGAGGTGACCGGCGGGACCCGGCGGCTGGTGGTGTTCACCCTGGCCGACGAGGAGTACGGCGTGCCGATCACGATGGTCCAGGAGATCATCCGCCACAGCCGCCCGCGCCCGATCCCGGGGGGCCCGGCCCACGTGCAGGGGGTCATCAACCTGCGCGGGCGCATCATCCCGGTGGTCGACCTGCGCGCCCGCTTCGGCCTCCATGGCGAGCGCCCGGCCGAGGAGAAGGTCGTCATCGTCGCCCTCGACGAGCTCATCGTGGGCGTCGTCGTGGACGAGGTCCGCGAGGTGCTCTCGGTCGACCCCGAGGTCTGCGAGCCCGCCCCGCCCGGCACGGACGGCGCCGACTACGTGGACGCCGTCGGCAAGCTCGAGGGCCGCCTCGTGGTGGTGCTCGACATGGTGCGCCTGCTCGACGAGAGGGCGCTGGCCGCCTGAGCCTGACCGCGGCCGGTGGTGATCAGCCGGCCGCCTCCCGGGACCTCCGATAGCGCTCGAGCATGAGCTCACGGCGCTCGTGGTGGTCCACCCGCGGCGCCGGGTAGTCGCTCCCGAGGCGGCACCCGGCGCCGCGTTGCTCCTCCTCGGTCATCCGCCACGGCTCGTGGATGCGCTCCGCGGGGACGTCCCGTAGCTCGGGGACGTAGCGGCGCACGTACTCCCCGTCGGGATCGAACCGCTTCGCCTGGCGGGTCGGGTTGAGCACCCGGAAGTAGGGCGCGGCATCGGTGCCGGTGCCGGCCGTCCACTGCCAGCCGCCGTTGTTGTTGGCGGGGTCGCCGTCGATGAGGCCCTGCATGAAGACCGTCTCCCCGCGGCGCCAGTCGACGAGGAGGTCCTTCACCAGGAACGAGGCCACCACCATGCGGGCGCGGTTGTGGATCCACCCCGTCTCGGCCAATTGGCGCATGCCGGCGTCGACGATGGGGATCCCCGTCTCGCCGCGGGCCCAGGCGGCGAGGTCCTCCGGGTCGTCGTCCCACTCCACGGCCCGCAGCGTGGGGTTGAGCGAGATGCGCGCCACCTCGGGATGGCGTGCCAGGTGGTGGTGGTAGAACTCGCGCCAGCACACCTGCCGCCAGTACGCCTCCCGGCCGCGGGAGAGCCGCTCCGGCAGGCCCAGGGCCCGCCCGATCTGCGGCCCGGTGCACATGCCGAAGCGCAGGTACGCGGACAGGTGTGACGTCGCGTCGGCCGCGAGGTCGTTGCGGCGGTTCGGGTAGGCGTCGGCGCCGCCGTCGCGGATGAACGCCACCAGGCGCCGCCGCGCCGCCTTCGGCCCGGCCTCGAGGGGAGGGTCGCCGTCGGGCAGCAGGTCCAGGCCGTCGCCGCCCAGGGTGGGTCCGCGGATCTCGGACGGCGCGGGGACGTGCGCCGGCAGCGGCACCTCGCGCCAGGCCCGGTGGAACGGGGTGAACACGAGGTAGCCGTTGCCGGAGGACCCCGGGACGTCGTCCGGCTCGGCCACCAGGTCCCCACCGGTCTCCACCACTTCGATCCGGTCCCGTTCCAGGGCCTTCCGGACCCGCTCGTCGCGGCGGCGCCCCCAGGGGGACACCTCGCGCTGCCAGGTCACCTTCGCCGCGCCGGCCTCGGCGGCCACCTCCGGCACGATCCGCGACGGCGCCCCGGACCGCACGACGAGCCGCGAGCCGCGCTCGCGCAGCTCGCGGTCGAGCTCCTCCAGGCCCGCCCGCAGGAACCGCAGGCGCGGGGGCGCGTGGTGGTGGCGGCGGCGCAGGAGCGTCGTGTCGACCACGAACAGGCACACGACCGGGCCGGCGTCGGCCGCCGCCCGCAGGCCGGGGTGGTCCATCACGCGCAGGTCCCGGCGGAACCAGACGAGGGTGACCGGCGCGCTCACGCCGCCCGCTCCAGGATCTCGCGCGTTCGGGCGTGCCGTTCCTCCAGCGACGCCAGCATCAGCCGGCGCACCAGCAGGCGGTCGGCCAGGGCGCCGAGCGGGCCGGCGGGCAGGCGGTACGTGATCCGGTCCGTCATCACGGTGCGCTCCGGGCCCTCGGCGCGGAACAGGTGCTCGTGGTGCCACTCAGCGAACGGCGTCCGCTCGCCCACGTCCACGATGCGCCCCGGCGGCTCGACGGCCTCGATGCGCACCCGCCAGGTCTGGGTGAAGGGTGAGGGCCGGGGCCGCAGCCGCATCACCACGCGGGCGCCCTCGGTGACCGGGAAGATCCCCTCCACGCCGGCCACCTGCATCGAGCGCGGGGAGATCAGGGCCGCGTTGCGCGTGTCCAGGTGGAAGGTGAACACGGCCTCCACCGGGGCCGCGACCACCACCGAGCGCTCCACCACGGACGTCCCAGCCATCGGGCGATCCTAGGGGGGCCCGGTTCCCGGCGGACGGGGATCCGCCCGGGGGCGTCACGCTCCGGGCGGGCGGCGCCGATGAGAGGGGGACAGTCCCCGTCCCGGAGGGTCCGTGCGCCGTCTCCCCGTGCTCCCGCTCGTCCTGACCGCCGCCGCCCTCGCCGGCCTGCCGGCCGTGGCCCAGGCCGCGCCGATGTCGATCTTCTACGACGAGCAGGACGCGGTCCGCGCGCTCACCGACCCGGCGGGCCCGGGCGCGCCGATCGGCGCCGAGCGCGGCGCGTACCGCCAGGACCCGGGCGCGGGGGGCATCTTCGACTCGGCCGGCCGCGACTCCGCGCACCGCATCGCGAAGCTCTCGGCGTACGAGATCGACGACCTGGCGCCGGAGGCGATGGCCGACCGGATCCAGGAGGAGATCGACGACCCGGAGATCGCCAACACGTCCGGCCTCGTGGCGATCGACGAGATCGGGAACACGTTCAACGACGGGCGGGCGCGGATCACGTACTCGTGGCGCACGGTGCGCGGCAAGCGCATCCGGCTCGCGTCGCACAACCGCCTCGTGGTGACGAAGACCGGCTACCGCATCGCCCGCGGCGCCGCGCCGCTGCCGGTCGTGGACCCGGGCAGCCCCGGCGCCCGCCTCTCCGTGGCGATGGAGATCCTGGCCGGGCGGGCCCACCCCGCCGGCGGCTCCTACGCCGAGCGCGTGCACCTGTACATCGCCCCGGCGTTCAGCACCTCGATCGCCGCCGGCCGCGGCCCGCACCGGCACCTCGGCAACGACGGCAAGCCGCACCGCGCCACCTGGCGCGGCGTGATGCCCGCGCTCTCGCGCGCCGGCGGCGTCTGGCTCGAGATGTACCACCACTCCCGCGCCACCGGCGTCGTGACCATGACGGCGCGCGAGTGGCGGACGGTGCCGTCGGCCATGTCCGCCTACGCGGGGAGGTTCGGCGCCGACACGACCCGCATGCACCTGCTCTTCACGGCCGCCGGTGCGGGTCCCGCCGGGGCCCCCGCCACCTGCGGCGCGCCGATGGCCTGCCAGTGGGCCCTCGCGGCCGGGACGCCGGCCGGCGCGGCCCTGCTCGGCAACGGCCCGGGCGCCTATCGCCTGGGGTCCGAGGCCACCGCCTGGCGGGTCGAGTACAACCGCGCCCTCGGGGGCGCGTAGCCGCCGCCCTGCCCGCTACAGTCCCGCCCGGAGCGATGACCCCGGAGCGGGGCGGCGAGGGGGCCTGTGGCAACGACGGTCGATCCGCGGGAGGACACCGGTTCGCATGAGCGACCCGTGCCGCCGATCCCGGGGGAGACCCCGCCCGTCCGCCGCCCCCGGCGCCCCGATGCGCCACTCCTGATCGTCTGGGGGATGACCGCCGCCTACGCCGCGGTCTTCTCCTGGCTCTCGGTCATGCGGTACCGCGGCTTCTCCACCGGCCGCTTCGACCTCGGGAACATGGTGCAGGCCGTGTGGAGCACGGCCGAGGGACGGTTCCTCGAGACGACCGACGTCTCCGGTGAGCAGTTCTCGCGCCTGGGCGCGCACGTCGACCTGATCCTGGTCGCGTTCGTACCGCTGTGGTGGGTCTGGTCCAGCCCCGAATCGCTGCTCGTCGCCCAGGCCGTGATCGTCTCCCTGGGCGCGCTGCCCGCCTACTGGCTCGGGCGCCGCTGGCTGGGGGACACGCGCCTCGCCATCGCCGGCGCCGGGCTCTACCTGCTGTTCCCGGCCCTCCAGAGCGCGACCCTCTTCGACTTCCACCCGGTCACGCTGGCCGCGCCGCTGCTCATGTGGTGCATCTGGGCGGCGGAGGAGGCCCGCTGGTGGACGCTCGGCGTCTGCGCGGGGCTGGCCCTGATCACGCAGGAGCAGGTGGGCCTGCTGATCGCCGCCCTCGCGGTGTGGCTCTGGTTCCGCCACCCGGACCGGCGGAAGGCCGCGGGAATCCTGTTCGTGGGCTCGCTCGCGTGGGTGGCGATCGCGATCGGCGTGATCATGCCCCACTTCGCGCTGGACGGATCCAACCCGCACGTCTCGCGCTACTCGCGGCTGGGCGACGGGCCGGGCGACATCATGGTCACCTTCATCACCCGCCCCTGGGACGCGGCGGCGCTGCTGCTCACGCCGGGCCGCATCACGTACGTCGTGACCCTGCTGCTGCCGCTGCTGTTCCTCCCGCTGGCGGCGCCGCTGCTGGCCGCGATCGCGGTGCCCCAGCTGCTCATCAACCTGTTCGCCTCCTGGGGCCCGGCCCAGACCGTCGAGTACCACTACGCCGTCCTGCTGGTGCCGGTGCTCGTGGCGGCCACCTTGCTCGGGCTGCAGCGCGTCCGCGAGCGCCCGCCCACGGCCGCGATCGGCCGCCTCGTCTCACGCGGGGGCGTCATGGCCGGGCTGCTCTGCGGGCTCGTGGCCCTGTCCGGGGTGTGGCAGGGCCCCCTGCCCCTGTGGGGCTGGGTGCCCGGTGGGTGGGGCGGCAGCCCGCTCCACGCCTTCACGGTCACGGAGGACGCGAAGGCCATCCAGGGCGCGGTCGACCTCATCCCGGAGGGCGAGCCCGTCTCCGCGACCAACGACGCCGGGTCCCACCTGTCCGCCCGGCAGCGGATCCACCTGTTCCCGCACATGGGCGACGCCAACTGGGCCCTCGTGTCCGACGGCCGGCGCGCCCAGGCCATCGCGCGCGACCGCCCGACGCTGCGGCCCTCCATCCCGATCGGCATCAGGCCCCGCAGCCGGCTGCTCCTCCAGAGCACCAAGTGGAAGCTGATCTACGAGGAGCGCGGGATCCGCCTCTACCGCCGGCTCGCGAGCGTGCCGCCGGGCCAGCCGGTCGACCCGCGGGATCAGCCGGCGGAGGCCTCCCGGCCGCCCTCGTAGGCGCGCTGGGCCTTCTCGACGGCGGCGGTGCGCTGCTCGCCGGTGAGCTCGGCGCGCGCCCGGGCGACCCTGTTCGACGCCTCGATGCCCGCCAGCGAGCCCTGGAAGTGCGGGATGACGTGACGGGCGAGCAGCTCGTAGGAGCGGTGGACCTTCTCGCGCGGGGCCCACTCGTTGGCCCAGCACATGAGCCCGCCGAAGCCGCCCGACCGCTCCACCAGGCGCTCGATGGCGGCGATCGCGTCGTCAGGGGTGCCGACCACCCATGAGCCGGCCTGCTCGATGATCATGTCGCGCGGCCCGGGAACCGGGCGCGGGCGGCCGGTCACGGCCTCGGCGTAGTCCAGCAGGTAGGCCGCCGCGCCCCGGCGGGCGTCGTCCATGGCCTCCTTGCGCGTCTCGGCCAGGTGGATCGGCAGCGACAGGCGCCACTCCTCGCGGCGCACCGTGGTCCCCGCCTTCTCGGCCTCCTCCTCGGCCACCCGCCACTGGGCGGCCAGGTCGATGGGGCCCCGCGGCCCCTTGGCCACGGTGAGGGAGAGGACGCCGGTGCCGTGCCGCCCCGCGAGCACCATGCCCGCGGGCGACTCCATGCTCGTCACCGCGATCGGGGGGTACGGCTGCTGGTACGGGCGCAGCTGCAGCACGGCGTCGGTCAGCGAGAACCACTCGCTCCGCACCGTGAGCGGCTCGGTCTCGGTGAAGAGGCGGACGATGACGTCGAGCGCCTCGGCCATGCGGGGCCGCAGGTCGCCCGGGTCGATGCCGAGCATCCGCGCGTCCGTCAGGTGGCCGCCCGGGCCGACGCCGAAGTTGATGCGCCCGCGCGTGAGGTGGTCGAGCAGCACGATCCGGTCCGCCACCATCAGCGGGTGGTGGTAGGGGAGGGAGACGACCCCGGTCCCCAGGCGGATGTGCCGGGTCCGCTCGGCCGCGACGGCCAGGAAGAGCTCCGGGGAGGCGATCGTCTCCCAGCCGGTCGAGTGGTGCTCACCGACCCATGCCTCGTCGAAGCCGAGCTCGTCCAGGCGGACGATCAGCTCGAGGTCCCGCTCCAGGGCCAGGGTGGGGTTCTCGCCGGGCTCGTGGAACGGCGCGAGGAAGACACCGAACCGCATTCGCACGGCGGGCAGCCTACTCCGGCAGGGCCGCCTCCGGGGGCGGTGCGACCGCGAGGCGGGCCCGGAGCACGGGCGTCGCCAGGCATCCGGCCACGGCGAGCACCACCATCACGAGGCCCATGCCGCTCACGAACGACGCCACCGCGCCCGCGCTGCCGATGGCGTCGAAGCCCTCCGGGCCGAGCACGAACGCCCAGTCGTGGTAGCCACCGATGAGCTGGAGCGCCTCGTATGGGGCGTCGGCGACGTAGACGCTCACGTCGCGGGCCGACGTGCCGGCCCAGGCGAGGCAGAGCATCGCCGAGAGCGGTTCCCGGCGGTGCAGGAAGTGCGCGCAGACGAGCAGCGGCAGCAGCACCTGGGCCACGGAGCCCGCCATCGCCGTGGCGACCTCGGGCAGCCAGGCCGTGGCAACGTGCCCGAACTCGTGCACCGCCAGGTCGATCCACCCGAGCAGGGGGATCCGCTCCCCGCGCCCGAAGGACAGGACCCCCAGCAGCACGCAGACCGCGGCGGCGGCCACGGCGCGCCAGAGATCGGAGGAGGGGAGGACGCGGGCGATGCCGCCTGTATCGGCACCGGCGGGGGTGTCCGACACGGGCGGCAGTGTCGATACTGCGGCCATGCGCCCCCTCCGCGTCCTGCTCTGCGCCGCCTCGATCGCGCTCGCCGCGACCGGGGCCGCCGTCGCCGCACCGCTGCCCGGTGCCCCCGGGTGCCCGGTGCTCCCGCCCGGGAACGTCTGGAACACGCCGGTCGACACGCTGCCGCGGCATCCCGACTCGGACCGCCTCATCAGCGGCATCGGCCTGGGGGAGGACCTCCACCCGGACTTCAGCGACGCCGGCCGCTACGGCATCCCGATCAACGTCGTCGGGAAGGCCACGCCGAAGCGGGCCGTCCGCTTCGAGTACGCCGACGAGTCAGACCGGGTGCGCTACCCCATCCCGGCGCGGCCGCGCATCGAGGGCGGCGGCGACCGCCACATCCTGATGCTCGACCGCGACACCTGCCGCCTCTACGAGCTGTTCGCCGCCGAGCGGTCCGGCTCCGGGTGGTCGGCCGGCTCGGGCGCGGTCTTCGACCTGCGCTCCAACAGGCTCCGCCCGGCGGGCTGGACGAGCGCCGACGCGGCCGGGCTGCCGATCCTGCCGGGCCTGGCGCGCTTCGACGAGGTGAAGCGCGGCGTCATCGACCACGCCCTGCGGTTCACGGCCCCCGAGACGCGCAAGGCCTACGTCTACCCGGCGCGCCACTTCGCCTCGTCCAGCCTCGACCCGGGGCTCCCGCCCATGGGCCTGCGGGTGCGGCTCAAGAAGGGCGTGAGCCTGGCGGGCTACGGACCGCAGGCGCGCGTCGTGCTGACCGCCCTGAAGCGCTACGGGATGATCCTGGCCGACAACGGGTCCCCCTGGTACGTGACCGGGGCGCCGAACGCCGGCTGGGACGACGACGACCTCCACGACCTCGGAAGGATCACCGGGGCCGACTTCGAGGTGGTGGACACCCGGAGGCTGCGCAACCGCTGACCGACCCCTCCCCGGCTCCCGGCTTACAGCGTATGCTTACGCCGTAAACCGACTCATGGGGGTGGGGGATGTCCGAGGGGCTGTTCGACCTGACGGGGCGCGTGGCCCTGGTGACCGGGGCCTCGTCGGGCCTCGGCGTGACCTTCGCCGAGGGGCTCGCGGCCGCCGGCGCGGACGTGGTGTTGGCGGCGCGGCGCGTGGACCGGCTGGAGGAGGTCGCGGAGCGGATCCGGGCGACGGGCCGCCGTGCGCTGCCGGTGGCGTGCGACGTGACCGACCCGGAGCAGGTGGAGGCGGCCGTCGAGGCGGCGGTGGGGGAGCTCGAGCGCATCGACGTCCTCGTCGCCAACGCCGGAGCGGTGCCGGACGGCTTCTCGATGCCCGAGAAGATCCCGCACGAGCTGTTCGCGCAGTCGATCGCGGTCAACCTGACGGGCACGTGGACGACGCTCCAGTCGGTCGGCCGCCGGATGCTCGCGCAGGGCAGCGGCTCGATCGTGGTCGTGTCGTCGTACACCGGGCTCGCCGGGGTCCCGCACTTCCCGCCGGCGTACCAGGCCGCGAAGGCCGCGCTCCTCAACATCACCCAGCAGCTCGCCGTGAGCTGGGGCGACCGCGGCGTGAGGGTCAACGCCATCGCGCCGGGCTGGTTCCCGAGCGAGATGACCGAGGCCGTGCTGGCGGCGCCGGTCTTCCGCGACCGCATCGACTCGCAGGCCCCGCTCGGCCGGGCCGGCCGCCCCGAGGAGCTCGTGGGCGCGCTGCTGCTGCTGGCCTCCGACGCCTCGAGCTACATGACGGGGTCGACGATCGTGGTGGACGGCGGCACGTCGGCCTCGGTGGGCGCGGCTCCGTACTCGGACGAGCTGTTCGGCCTGCACGACGCCGTGATGCCGCACGGCCTGGGCGCCCGGGTCATGCCCTCCTGAGGCGGGCCTCCAGGCCGTCCAGGAGCACCGCGAGGCCGAACTCGAACAGGTCCTCCGGCTCGTCCGCCGCGATCTGGGCGAGCACCTCGTCCATGCCGGGGGGCCCGGCGCCCGGGCCGGGCCCCAGGGCCACCCGGGCGGCCTCGGCCAGGGTGAAGCCCAGGACGTAGCGCGTCACGGTGCGCCCGGCGCGGATGGTGGTGTCCCGGTCGAAGCCGGCCGCCTCCATCCGCGCCATGCCCGTCTCGGCCATCCGGCCGAGGGCGGCGTAGGTGCCGAGGGGGCGGGCGGCGATGAGGGAGACCGCGTTCGGGTGGCGCAGGATGACGGCCCGCAGCGTGCCGGCGAACGACTCCATGCCGACGCGCCAGTCGGGGGCGTCGCGCAGCTCCGCCGCGACCTCCTCCAGGATCTTCTCGGCGACGCCGTCGAGGAGCGCCTCCTTGCCCGGGACGTGCCAGTAGAGCGACATCGCCTCGACGCCCAGCTCCGCCGCGACGGCGCGCATCGTGCAGGCCTCCAGGCCCGCCTCGTCGATGACGGTCAGGGCAGCGGACAGGACGGCGTCGCGCGAGAGTCGGGGGCGGCGTGATGCCACGGCGGTCAATCCTCCCAGAATCCCCCGACCCGGCGGGGGACCCGTCTCACCCTGTGAACACGACCTCGCCGTCGTCGGGGACGAGGACACGGCCCGTGAGCCCGGCGGCGTCCACGGACGCCCGCAGCTCGTCGCGCAGCTCGAGGCAGTGGTTGATGGCCTCGAGGTGCACGGCCACGACGAGCGGCGCGGGCGCCGCGGTGCACACGGCCACCACGTCGTCGGCCTCCATCGTGATCGTGCCGCCCTGCAGGAAGCGCGCGCCGCCGGCGTTGAGCACGACGATGTCCGGGGCGTGCTGCGCCAGCGCCGCCTCGACCTCCGGGCACCAGACCGTGTCGCCGGCGATGTAGAGCGTCGGCTCGCCCTCGGCGGCCACGACGAACCCGCTCACCGGCCCGAGCGCCTGCACGGCCTCGGGCTCGCGCCCGTGGCGGCCGCCCGTGCGCGTGATCGTGAGGCCCTCCCAGGTGACCGGCGCCCCGTCGGGCACCGGGTGCAGCTGCCCGATGCCGATGCCGCCCAGGTCGTCCATGTCGGCCGGCTGGCAGAACCAGGGGACGTCCATCGGCATCAGCACCGTGACGCCCATCGCGTCCATGTGGTCCACGTGCGTGTGGGTCAGCAGGACGGCATCGACGCCCTCGACCGCCTCCTGGGGGCTCACGGGGAGCTCGACGAGGGGGTTGGGCCGCTCCTGCGGGGTGCCGCGCACCGGGGCGCGGGCCGCGGCCGGGTCGAGCATCGGATCGACGATGAGGCGGTGGCCGCCGGTCTCGACGAGCAGGGTCGCGTGGCGCAGGAGGGTGATCTTCATGCGGCCAGGCTATCCCGGGGCACCCTCCCCGGGACGGTCAACCGCCCGCACGGCGGCGCCGCGGGGGGAGAGGCGGTAGCCGACCTCCAGGCTCTCGGTGAGGCCGAGCTCCTTCAGGCGCCGCACGTCCCGCTTGAACGGCAGGGTCTCGCGGCCCGCGGCGGCCGCCAGGTCGCCCGCCCGCACCCCCGGCCGCGCGGCGATGAGCGCCAGCGTCGCGCGGGTCCACGGGCCGCCGCGGGCGCGGCGATCCATCGCGTCGAGCCGCGCGATGACCTCCTCGGCCTCACCGGGGTCCAGGTCGGCGCGCTCCCGCAGGGCGTCCCGCGGATCGGGGCCCGCGAGGTGGAGGTCGATGCGGTGGACCCGCCCGGTGTCGCGGCGGGCGAGGAAGGCCACCAGGGCCGCGCGGTCCCCGAAGCCGGCGGCCCGGGCGTCGGCGTCGGTGAGCGACGGCTCCTCGACCGGCGTGACGCCGTCGATCGCCATGACGCCCGCGGTCGTACGCAGCGTCCCCCCGGCGCGCACCGTGGGCCGGGTCCAGCGGCGGTACAGGGCCGTGATCCGCCCCGCGGTGATCCCCTCCAGCTCCGCGCGGTCGATGAGCACCGCGCCAGCCTACGCCGGGTCGCCGCCCACCCGGTCGGCGTCGCCGGAGACCCGCACCATCTCGTGGAGGAGGGCCCGGTTGTCGCCCGGCCGTCCCACACCGGTGATGTCGAGCTCGTCCGCCAGGCGGTCGGCCCACTCCAGCAGGGAGTCCACCGGTGCCGCGTTCGCGTCCATGAGCGCCTGCTCGTAGACGAGGGCGGCGAGCGATCGCAGCTCGGCCCGCACCTCCACGTACGGACGCGCGGCCTTCGGCGCGGCCCGGCTCTTGCGCACGCGCCGGCGGGGGCCGGTCTGGATGCGCTGCGGGGGCCCGGTGAAGCGCAGCGCCACCCAGCGGCGCTCCATCTCGACGCGGACGACCTCGGCGGGGATCTCGGCCGCGCCGCCCTCGAGGTCGATGCGGACCCGCACCTCGGAGTCGGGGGTGATCCACGCCATGTCGGCGGCCTGCACGAGCAGCCCGCGCTCGGAGGCGTTGACGGCGCGGGCCGGGCTCCGCCCGCCGACGCCGCTGATGGTCACGGAGGCGTCCATGGCGATCCGCGGCGCGCGGCGGCGGTCGTCGTGGACGAGGGCGCTGGAGGCGGTGGTGGCGTTCATCCCCCTGAACACAAGCACGTCCGGGGGACACCTTCACGTGGTCGATGTCGCACCGGCACCCGGTCCCGGTGGCCCGGTCGCCTGATTGGGTCCCGTGGATGTCACGAAAAACCACGATCCCGGCCGTGGCCGCGATCCTCGCGCTCGCGGTCGCCTGCGGCGGAGGTGACGCGGGCGGCGGATCCACGGCCGGGCCGCCGGCCGACCCGGCCGCGCAGGCCCGGTACGAGGCGGCCTACGAGACGGCGTACGCCGCGGCCTGCCGGAGGATCCTGGCGCGCGCGCCGGGACGCGCGCTACCGGGCCTGGACGGGGTGACCGAGGTCCGGCTGGACGACTGCGTGGCCGCGCGCCCGGATCCCGGTGACTGGGACGGACTCGACCCGCCGGCGGTCAGCGGGCGCCTCCGGGGGGCGAGCATCGCCTGCGAGGCCGTCGAGGGCCTGGCCGGCGCGCGCGTGGCCGCCGACGGGATCGCGGACGACCCGCTCGTGGACGACGACGGGCAGGCCGTCTTCGACGGTCTCCACTGCTTCCTGACCGAGGCCTACCGGTACGGCTGACCGGCGGGGCGGAGGATCCCGTCCCCGAGACCTCTTCCCATAATCGACATAACATCAGTTCCCGTGCGCAAGAGGCGTACGGCGCGAGGAAGTTGCGATGAGCACAGGCACGACCAGCAGCGCCACGACGCCCCCGATCAGGCAGAGCGCCCCGAAGTCGGCCGCCGCCACGACGAGGCCGGAGACCGCGCCGCCGCCGGCGCCGGCCAGCGCGACGCCGACGTCCGCGGCGCCCTGGGTGCGCGCCCGCGTGGCCGGCGGCGAGGCGTCCACGATCATCGCGGTGCCCGAGATGAGCCCGAGGTTCCAGCCGAACCCGAGCAGCGCCAGCGCCAGGATGAGCAGCGCCAGCGAGTCGCCCGCGAGCGCGCCCACGACGCCGGCCAGGAGCAGCACCGCGCCCGCGGCCATGGCCATCGGCGTGCGGCCGATGCGGTCCACGAGCACGCCGGTCACGAGCGACGGCAGGTACATGGCGGCCACGTGGATGCCGATCACGACGCCCACGTCGCCGAGGCCCAGGCCGTGGTCGCGCATGTGCGGGGGCGTCATGGTCATGATCGCGACCATCGTGAGCTGGGTCAGGATCATCACGGTGGCCCCCGCGTAGACGCCGGCCCCGGCGCGGACGGAGCCCGCGATCGCGGGCGCGCCCTGCGCCTCCGGCTCCGCCGCGGCGACCTCGCGCGCGACGAGGAACGGGTCGGGCCGGAGCGTGACGAAGAGCGCGGCACCCGCCGCCAGGTAGCCGGCGCCCGCGAGCAGGAACGGGCCGGCGAGCTCGGGGACCCCGATCGCCTCCGCGAGCGAGCCCAGCGGGTCCACCAGGTTGGGCCCGACGACCGCGCCGACGGTCGTGGCGACCATCGCGACGCTGATCGCGAACCCGCGCCGGGACGGCTCGGCCAGGTCGGTCCCGGCGTAGCGCGCCTGGAGGTTCGTCGCGGTGCCGGAGCCGTAGACGATCATCGCCGCGAAGAGCAGCGGGACGTTGTCCGCCGTCGCGGCCAGCACCACGCCCGCCGCGCCCACGGCCCCGAGCAGGAAGCCCCCGGCGAGGCCGGTGCGGCGACCCCAGCGCTGCGTGACCCGGCCCACGAGGAGCGCCGCCACGGCCGACCCGAAGGTGAACAGGGCCACCGGCAGGCCCGACAGGCTCTCCGAGCCGAGCATGTCCTCCGCGAGCAGCGCCCCGACGGTGATCCCGGCGGCGAGGCCGGCCCCGCCGAGCACCTGCGAGATGACCACGGCCCGCAGCGTCCGCCGCTGGATGCGGGCGATCTCGGCGGCGTCGTAGGGGGTCCCGGGGTGCGGCACGTGTGAACCGTAGGGGTCCGGCCGGGCCGCCGTCCGCGGCTCCCGGTAGCGTCCCCCCGGTCCATCCGCACGGCGAGGTCCCCCGATGACCGCACCCCTCCCGAGTCCCGCGCCCACCGGAAGCGCGCCGCGTCCCGCGCCGGCGCCGTCCGGCCCCGTGCCCGCGCCCCCGTCCGGGTCGGCGCCGAGCCCCTGGCCGGACGACACCTACCGGGGGTGGTCGGGCCTCTGAGCCCGCGCCCCGGGGGCCTGTCCCCGGGGTTCACCGTCCTTTTCCCCGCCGTTTACCCGGCGGCGGGCGGCGCTTGGCAGGATGCCCCGCTCCGGGCCGTGCCCTGCGCCCGTGAGCGACCCCCCGCGATCCCCGAGGAGTGCCCGTGAGCGACCACCGGCAGCTTGACCACCGCCACGAGGGCCTCCTGTCCGCCCTGGGCCGCTGGTGCGCCCGTCACGCCTGGCTGACGATCGGCATCTGGGTCGCGATCATCGTCGCCATCGGTGCCGCGACCGCGACGGTCGGCGGGACCCTCGTCGACGAGTTCAAGATCCCGAACTCGGACGCGCAGCGCGCCACCGACCTCCTCGACCAGAAGTTCCCCCAGCGCTCGGGCGAGGCCGCGCAGCTCGTGTTCGCCGTGGACGAGGGAACCCTCGAGACCGGCGAGACGAAGGCGGCGCTCGACGAGGCCCTCGCCGCCGCGGCGGAGATCCCGGGCGTGGAGGACGTGGGCGACCCGTTCACCGGCGCAGGCGGAGCGGTGAGCGAGGACGGGCGGATCGCGTTCGCGGACGTCCAGTTCTCCGAGGCCTCGTTCGACGTCCCCAAGGAGGACGTCGACAAGCTCAAGGAGGACACCCTCGCGGCGGTGGACGGCTCCGGCGTGGAGCTGCAGTTCACCGGCCCGGTCATCCAGAACTCGGAGCCGCCGGCGACGGGCACGAGCGAGCTGCTGGGCCTGCTCGCGGCCGTGATCATCCTCGTGATCATGCTCGGCAGCGTCATCGCCGCCGGGCTGCCGATCGTGATGGCCCTGCTCTCCGTCGGCCTCGGCCTGTCGCTGCTGACGCTCGCGGCGGCCGTGACCAACTTCAACACCATCACCCCGGTGCTGGCGACGATGATCGGCCTGGGCGTCGGCATCGACTACGCCCTCTTCATCGTCACGCGCTTCCGTCAGGGCCTGCACGACAAGCTGTCCCCGGAGGACGCCGCCGCCACCGCGACCGCCACCGCCGGGCGCGCCGTGCTGTTCGCCGGCATCACCGTGGCGATCTCGATCTCCGCGCTGGCCGTGATCGGCCTGGACTTCATCACGAAGCTGGGTCTCGGGGCCGCGATCACCGTCGTCACGGCCGTCGCCGCGGCGATCACGCTCCTCCCCGCGATCCTGAAGCTGCTGGGCCACCGCATCGACAAGGGCCACATCCCCGGGACGATGGAGGTGGACGACTCGCCGGAGGCGATCGACGGGCGGCTCACCGCGCGCTGGGGCCGGTTCGTCACCCGCCACGCGGCCATCCTCCTGACGGTCGCGACGACCGTCGTGATCATCCTGGCGCTGCCGGTCCTCGGTGTGCAGCTCGGCTCGAGCGACGCGGGGTCCAACCCCCCGTCATCGACGTCACGGCAGGCCTATGACCTCCTGGCGGAGGGCTTCGGGCCGGGCTTCAACGGCCCGCTGCTCGTGACGGTGGACCAGACGGCCGACCCCGGCTTCGCGGAGGGCTTCGCGGAGACCCTGGAGGACGTCGAGGGCGTCGCCTCCGTGCAGCCGCCCGTCGTGAACGAGGCCGGCGACACGGCGGTCATCACCGTCTTCCCCACCACCTCGCCCCAGTCGTCCGAGACCCAGGAGCTCGTGCGGGACCTGCGCGACGACGTGGTGCCGGCCGCGGTCGGCACGAGCGGCGTGAACGTCTACATCGGGGGCCAGACCGCGGCCTTCGAGGACATCGCGACGCGCATCTTCGAGCGTCTGCCGATCTTCCTGCTCGTGGTGATCGGCATCACGTTCGTGCTGCTCTCGATGGCCTTCCGGTCCATCGTGGTGGCCCTCAAGGCCTCGATCACCACCCTGATGTCGGCGCTCGCGAGCTTCGGCATCCTGGTCGCGGTCTTCCAGTGGGGCTGGCTCAACGGCCTCATCGGGCTGGACCGCACCGGACCGATCGAGTCGTTCCTGCCCGTGATCGTGTTCTCGATCCTCTTCGGGCTCTCGATGGACTACGAGGTGTTCCTCGTGAGCCGCATCCGCGAGGAGTACACACACGGCCACGGGGCACGTCCGTCGATCACGCGCGGCATCGCCGCCATCGGCCGCGTCGTGGTGGCCGCGGCGCTCATCATGTCCGTGGTGTTCCTGTCGTTCCTGCTCGGCGAGGACCGCCTCATCAAGGAGTTCGGGCTCGCGCTCGGGATGGCGATCCTGATCGACGCGTTCATCGTCCGGCTCATCATCGTGCCGGCGGTGATGCACCTGATGGACGAGCGCATGTGGTACATGCCGCGCTGGCTGGACAAGATCCTGCCGCGCCTCACGATCGAGCCGCCGACGTCGCCGCAGGACGAGGCCGGCACGCCCCCGCCCGCGGCCGGCAGGCCGACCTCCGGAGAGGGTTGATCGACCGGGAGGGCTCACCCCGCCGTGATAGGAGGCAGGGGTGAGCCTCTCCCGGCAGATCGCGGCGGTCGGCGCCGTGGCGCTCGTCGCCGCGGTGCTCGGATTCGCCGCCATGGCGTGGATCACGGGCGGCGGGGGGAGCACGCCGGCCGTCGCTGCGGGACCGGCCCCGGCGCCGCCCGCCGAGGCGCTGCCGCCCCCCACCCCGCCGGTCGCCCCGCCGGTGACCACCGGGACGCCCGTCGCGCCCCAGGCTCCACCCCCGGTCGAGCCCGACCCCGCCCCCGCGCCGGACCCGGCTCCACCTGTCGTCGAGGCTGAGCCCGCGCCCCCCGTCACCGAGGCGCCGGAGCCGCAGCCCGCCCCGGGCGAGGGCACCCCCGCGGAGCCGCGTGAGCCCACCCGCACCCGCTCCACCCCCGCGCCGGCCACTCCGGCCCCCTCCCCTCCCCCGGCCTCGGCCACCGCCCCGCCGCCGGCACCGCCCGAGGGCGTGCGGATCCCGGCCGGAGAGCTGCCGAGCGGCGTCGATCCGGCGAAGCGCGCGCTGGTGGAGGCCCTGCGCAGCGCGGCACCCGGCTCGACGGCCGAGGCGGACATCCGGCGGATGCTCTCCCTGTGGGCCGCGTACGCGGGGCCGGACTCCGCCGGCACGCCGCCGGCGCGGCGGGCCACGATCGCGCGGGCGCTGCGCGCGAACGCCTGGTGGTTCGCCGGGCGTGACGCCCCCGCGCGGCGGGTGCTGCTGGTGGATCCCGACGGCGTGATCCTCACGTACCGGGCCGGGCAGGGGTTCGCGGTGAACCCCGTGGCGACGACGGGCCGCTGGCGCGACCTCAACTCCGACGTCCCGCCGCAGGCGCTGGCCGAGGCCCTGCTGCCGATGGGGGTCCCGCGCACCGCCGCCGGCAGATCGTTCCTCGTCTGGGAGTACTACGACGTGCCGGGCGACCCCACCGCGATCCGCCCGGGCGCCTCGGGGATGGCACAGGCCCGCGTCGCCCTGCTGATGGCGCACGCGGACAACCGCACCGGCGACCCTCGCTTCGCCGACGCCGCCGCCGGGGCGCTCACGGCCCTCACGGTCGACGTGGACCTGGGCGGGGTGCGGAGCATGGTCACGACGTCCGCCGGGCAGGAGCCGATGCCCTGGTACGTGGAGCGCGCCTACCCGGGCGAGGACCCGTGGACCGGCGGGGCGCTCAACGGGTTCATGGTGACCCTGCTCAACCTCCGCGGCACCGGCGCCCTGCTCGACCGCGCGCCCGACCCCGGCCCCTCACGCGCCGCCGGCGCCGCCCTCGCCCGCGACCTGGCCGACCGCGGGTCGCAGACCCTGGTGCGCCACCTGCCGGACCACGACACCGGCACCTGGAGCCTCTACGGGCTCCTCACCCCGGGCCGGCCGTGGAAGACCTACCTCGCCGACCTGAACTACCACTGCTACCACGTCCGCCTGCTCACCCAGCTCGCCACCCCCTACCCCGGCCTGGGCTTCGGGACGACGGCCGACCGGTGGCAGCGCTACGTCGACGACGCCGGCGCCACCTGCCCCCCGAGGGCGGGCGACGCCGACTGACGCCCCTGTGCAGGGGTTTCGCGCGAATGTTCCACTTGGACCACCTCGGGAGCCCCAAGCGACGTATGAGCGCGGGGGGCAGCGCGGGGCCGGCTCGTCAGACCAGGAAGGCGACGAGCCAGACGACGCCCCAGAGCCCGAGCACGATCGCCGTGATCGCGGCCCACGTCTCGCCGGGGTACCTGCGGCCGGAGTTCCGCTCCCTCTCCCGGTCGACGAGGACCCGGACGCCGAGCCAGATCGCGACGGGGAAGATCCCGATGAGGCCGAACAGGACGCCCAGCCACGGACGCCGCCTGAGGCGCGTCAGCTCCTCAAGGGCCGGATCGTCCGGCGCCGTGTCGACCGGCCCGTACGCCTGCGTGACGGTCGCGGGCGGCGGCGGGACCGCTGCCCCGGCACGCGCCCTGATCGCCCCCGGTGGTGGAAGGCGGTCCCGGTCCTCCGCCAGCACCTCCGCGACGGCGGCCTCCACGCGCGCGTCGTCGAGGTCCGCGAGGACCTCGAAGTACACGTCCCGGCGCACCCGGAACATCGGCTGCTCGGGCCACGCGGCCTCGAGCCGGTCCGCGAGGCGTCCCCAGGTCTCCTCGGTCACCCACCCTGCATCGGCAGCCGCGACCGTCCCGTCGACCGCCCGGACCCTCTAGCGGAGGACGGACCTCAGGGAGGTGGGCCGCCACTCGGCGCCGCCGCGGGGGGTGGGGATCCCCTCCTGGTTGAGGAGGTCGCAGATCGCCTGGAGGGTCATGCCCTCACCGCGCAGCTCGCGGATGCGCGCCGCCACGGCGGGCGGGGTGGACGACGGCCGCCCGGGGCGCCCGGCCAGCGCGCGGCCGGCGCTCGCGACGACCCTCGGCTGCCACGTCGCGGCCTCGGCGAGCACCTCCCCCACCGCCCGTCCGCCGTCGCTCCAGAGGTCGACGTCCGGCGCCAGGGAGACGATCGTGAAGCCCCCGTCCACGGCCTCGCGCACGATGTCGGCGAGGTCGGTCAGGGAGTACGTGAGCCGGTCGAGCCGGGACACGGCGACGCCCTCGGCCTCGCCGGCGCGGCAGGCGGACAGCGCGGCCCGCAGGCCCGGTCGGCGCATGGTGCGCCCCGAGCGGACGTCCTCCTCGATCCGCACGAGATCCCACCCGCGGGACGTGGCCGCGGCGCGCAGCACCTGGCGCTGGGCCTCCAGGCCGGGCCGCTCGTCGACCTTCTCCCGGGGCGCCACGCGGACGTACCCGATCAGACGTCTCCCGCTCACGGCGGCGACTTTACACCAAATGCCGTTTGGTGTAAAAACACTCACGACATTCGTGTACGAACGACCGGCCCGAAGGAGTGAGCGCGAGTGAGCGACACCGTCAACGTAGCGATCATCGGGGTGGGCAACTGCGCCTCGTCCCTGGTGCAGGGCGTCCAGTACTACAAGGACGCCGACCCGGACCAGTTCGTCCCGGGCCTCATGCACGTGGACCTCGGCGGCTACCACGTGCGCGACATCAACTTCACCGCGGCGTTCGACATCAACGCCACCAAGGTCGGCAAGGACCTCTCGCAGGCGATCCTGGCCGAGCCGAACAACACGATCCACATGGCCGACGTGCCGGAGCTGGGCGTCGAGGTCCACCGCGGCATGACCCATGACGGCCTCGGCAAGTACCTCACCGAGGTCATCACGAAGGCCGACGGCCCGACCGCCGACATCGCGGGCATCCTCCGCGACACCAACACGCACGTCGTCGTCTCGTACCTGCCGGTCGGCTCCGAGAACGCCACGAAGTGGTACGTCGAGCAGATCCTCCGCGCCGGCTGCGCGTTCGTGAACTGCGTGCCGGTCTTCATCGGCCGCGAGCCCTACTGGCAGGAGCGGTTCCGCGAGCGGGGCCTCCCGATCGTCGGCGACGACATCAAGAGCCAGGTCGGCGCGACCATCGT
>VFQR01000799.1_pt1 | contig 32555 bp, 26 predicted proteins | sample 3512321 | NCBI WGS metagenome assembly VFQR01 (sample SAMN10412374, study PRJNA504923) | tailings metagenome | isolation source: Relicate 3 Philex TSF1 revegetated site | place: Philippines: Tuba, Benguet | collected 2017-08-29 | reverse complement strand
CATCGGCCTCGATGGCGACGTGGACGGCATGGTCCATCTCTCCGACCTCGACTGGAATCGTCCGGGCGAGCAGGTGATCGAAGAGTTCAAGAAGGGCGATATGGTGAAGGCTATCGTTCTCGACGTCGACGTCGAGAAGGAGCGCATCTCGCTCGGCATCAAGCAGCTTGGCGGCGATCCGTTCGCCGAAGCCGGCGATCTCAAGAAGGGCGCGGTCGTGACCTGCGAAGTAACGGCAGTGAACGACGGCGGCATCGAAGTGAAGATCGTCGACACCGATATGACCGCCTTCATCAAGCGCTCGGACCTCGCACGCGACCGCAACGATCAGCGTCCCGAGCGTTTCGCGGTCGGCGAAAAGGTCGATGCCCGCGTGACCCTGTTCGACAAGAAGGCCCACAAGGTCGGCGTGTCGATCAAGGCGCTCGAAATCGCCGAAGAGAAGGAGGCCGTCGCGCAGTACGGCTCGTCCGATTCGGGTGCGACGCTGGGCGACATCCTCGGCACCGCGCTGAAGCAGCGGGACGGCAAATAAGCCTCCTCGCTTCCAGACTTGGCAAACGGCTTGTTAACGGCGGACCAAAATCCGCCGTTAACTGCTTTTTGAGTGGCGTGAACTGGAATCGCGGCCCATAGACCGCTTTCGCTCTTTCGAACCGGAGAAACCGCTATGTCCCTCGATGTTGATCAGGCCATCGACCGCCGCCGCATGCGGCGCAAAGTGACGTTCTGGCGGGTGTTCGCCGTCGTGGCCGTGCTGCTGGCTGCAGGCGGGCTGCTCGCCGCCGCGGGCGGCGCCAACTACATCGAAAAGTCGGGTGCTCATGTCGCGCGCGTCACGGTCGGCGGCCTGATCCGCAACGACCGCAAGCGCGTGGAATTGCTGGAAGAGATCGGCAAGTCCGGCGCGAAGGCTGTGCTCGTCGTCATCGACAGCCCGGGCGGCACCGTCACCGGCTCCGAGCAGCTCTTCAAGGCGCTCCGCAAGCTCTCTGAGAAGAAGACCGTAATCGCGGTGGTCGAAGGTTCGGCAGCATCCGGCGCTTATATCGCAGCACTTGGCACCGAGCGCATCTTCGCGCCGCGCAGCGCAATCATCGGTTCGATCGGCGTCATCTTCCAGTATCCGAACTTCCACCAGCTCCTGCAGAAGATCGGCGTCGACGTGGAGAGCATCAAGTCGTCGCCGCTGAAGGCGTCGCCGAACGGGCTCGAGCCGACATCGCCGGAAGCAAAGGCTGCGGTCGCCGCACTCGTCGCCGACAGCTATGGCTGGTTCAAGGGACTCGTGCAGGAGCGTCGTGCGATGGACGCGCCGACGCTTGCGAAGGTTTCCGATGGCCGCGTTTTCACCGCATCGCAGGCGCTGCCGTTGAAACTGATCGACGAGATCGGCGACGAGCAGACCGCACGTGAATGGTTGGCCAAGAACAAGGGTGTTTCGACCGACATGAAGGTCAGGGACTGGCGAACCGGGCGTGCGGGTTCCGAATTCCGCTGGCTTGGTGCCGCGTCGTCGCTGCTCGAACTTGCGGGTTTTCACTCGCTTGCGTCGGCGGTTGCCAATGACTCGGTCTTGCGCGCCGCAGCGAGTGCGCAGCTTGACGGGCTTTTGGCGCTCTGGCACCCTGAATTGCGTAATTGATAGCTGACGCAAGTCATTTTGATCGTTCGGCTTTTCGCGCTTCAGCCGGACGGTTGCAGAAACAGAAGTTTCACAGCGGCGGATCAGAAATTTGTCGATGATCAAATCCGAACTCGTGCAGCGGATCGCGACAGCGAACCCGCATCTCTATCAGCGCGACGTCGAAAACATTGTCGATGCCATCCTGGACGAGATCACGCTCGCGCTTGCGCGCGGCGATCGCGTGGAACTGCGTGGCTTCGGCGCCTTCTCGGTCAAGAACCGGCCGGCTCGGCTCGGCCGCAATCCCCGCACCGGCGCGCAGGTCAGCGTGCAGGAAAAGGTGGTTCCTTATTTCAAGACCGGCAAGGAAATGCGCGACCGGCTGAACAAGCCGCGCACGCCGGCGAAATAGTTTTGTCCCTGTCGTCACAAACGAACGGAGCCCGCTGAATGCGAAAGCTCCTGCGCTGGCTCGTACTCGTTCCGCTCGCGATTCTGCTCGTGCTGCTTGCGGTCGCAAACCGTGCGCCCGTCACTCTTTCGCTGGATCCCTTTTCGCGCGAAGCGCCGGCCTTCGCCTTCACGCTTCCGTTGTTCGTGGCGCTGTTTGCCGCCGTCGTGGTCGGCGTGGTGATCGGCGGGGTTGCCGCCGGTATTGGCCGTATGCGCTGGCGTTACCGGGCGCGGAAAGCCGAGCGGGAGGCCGAGAAATTGTCGGCGGAAAACGACGCGTTCTTCCAGGCATCGGCTGCGCGCGGCCAGCCGGCCGAAACGGCTTCGCGCGAGATCGCATTGCGCCAGTAGCACCGAAAAGCCTTGCAAAACGGCCGGTTTGCCGGAAGTGGACAGGACCGGCAGCCCATGGCATCGGAACACGGCATCGAAAACGCCAAGGACCGGCAAAAATGATCGTCAAAATCTGCGGGATCAAGGACTTGGCAGCGATGGATGCTGCGCTCGAGGCGGGCGCGGACATGGTCGGGCTTGTCTTTTTTCCGCCAAGCCCGCGCAACGTGACGCTTGCCGAAGCCGAAAAACTGGCCGCGCACGCGAAAGGCCGCGCGAAGGTGGTGGCGCTTTCGGTCGATGCCGACGATCAACAGATCGACGCGATTGAAGCGAGCATCGCCCCCGATCTTCATCAGCTTCACGGATCCGAAGCGCCTGCGCGCGTGAGCGCGTTTCGCGTGCGCACCGGCAAGCCGGTGATGAAAGCGATTCCGGTCGCCAGCGCTGCCGATCTCGCGCCGCTCGGCGCGTATGAGGACGTTGCGGACTGGATTTTGTTCGATGCCAAAGCGCCGAAAGACGCCACGCGCCCCGGCGGTCACGGCCAGACCTTCGACTGGTCGCTGCTCAAGGGCATCAAGCGCACCAAGCCGATGATGCTGTCGGGCGGCATCAACCCGGCGAACGTGGCGTTGGCGATCGAAACGGTTCGTCCCGATGCGGTCGATGTTTCCTCCGGCGTTGAAAGCGCGCCCGGCGTGAAGGACCGCGAGAAGATTTTTGCGTTTGTGCGTGCCGCCCGAAGCGCGGCCATGGAGAAGGCATCGTGAGCGATCGCGTAAACTCGCTGCGTACCGGGCCGGATGAGCGCGGCCATTTCGGCATTTTCGGCGGCCGCTTCGTCGCCGAAACCCTGATGCCGCTCGTGCTCGACCTTGAGAAGGCCTACGAAGAGGCCAAGAAGGACCCGGCCTTCAAGAAGGAGATGGACTACCATCTCAAGCACTTCGTCGGCCGGCCGAGCCCGCTCTACTTCGCCGAACGTCTCACCGAGCATTTCGGCGGCGCGAAGATTTACTTCAAGCGCGAAGACCTGAACCACACCGGCGCGCACAAGGTGAACAACGTGCTCGGCCAGATCATGCTCGCCAAGCGCATGAAGAAACCGCGCGTGATCGCGGAAACCGGTGCCGGCATGCACGGAGTTGCGACCGCGACGCTCTGTGCGAAGTTCGGTTTGAAGTGCGTCGTCTTCATGGGCGCCGTCGATGTCGCGCGCCAGGAGCCGAACGTGCTGCGCATGCGCGCCCTCGGCGCGGAAGTGCGCCCGGTCGAGAGCGGCTCGAAGACCTTGAAAGACGCGATGAACGAAGCGCTGCGCGACTGGGTCACGAACGTGCACGACACGTTCTATTGCATCGGCACGGTTGCCGGTCCGCATCCCTATCCGGCCATGGTGCGCGATTTCCAGTGCGTGATCGGCGAAGAAACGAAAGCGCAGATCATGGAGCTCGAAGGCCGGCTACCGAACGCGCTCGTGGCCTGCATCGGCGGCGGCTCGAACGCGATGGGTCTCTTCCATCCGTTCCTTGACGACCGCGATGTCGAAATTTTCGGCGTCGAAGCGGCGGGTCATGGCCTGCATAACCTGCACGCGGCTTCGCTTGCCGGCGGCAAGCCCGGCGTGCTGCACGGCAACCGCACGTATCTTCTCATGAACGAAGACGGTCAGATCGAGGAAGCGCATTCGATCTCGGCGGGCCTCGATTATCCCGGCATCGGCCCCGAGCATTCGTGGCTGCATGAAATCGGCCGCGTGAAGTATCTCTCGGCGACCGACGACGAAGCGCTCGACGCCTTTCAGCTCTGCTCGCGCATGGAAGGCATCATTCCCGCGCTTGAGCCCGCGCATGCGCTCGCGAAACTTGAGCAGCTCGCCCGCGGCAAGCCGAAGGATTATCTGATTGTCGTGAACATGTCCGGCCGCGGCGACAAAGACCTCGCGTCGGTCGCGAGCTACATCAACAAGAAGATGTCGGCATGATCGCGCGGACGTTTGCGAAAGCCGTTCTCGTGCCTGCGCTGGTCGCGGGCGGCGCGCTCGCGGGTTACGCGCAGGAACGCTTCAGCGAGAACCCGATCAAGGAAGGGGCGTGGGTCTATCCGACCGAAAAGATCGCGCCGGCCATCATCGAGGCGTTCTGCCAGTCCGGCTTTTCGATGCATTATGCGGATGGCGGCTTCTTCACCGTGCTCAACCAGCCGATCACGAAGCTGAAGAAAAAGCTCTCGGTGGACACCAGCGGCACCTGCACGTTCAACGTCGAGAAGCAGACTTCGACCTGCAGCGGCACCGAAACCGACGGCCGCCGCAAGTTCGCGCTGAACGAAGAGAACATCTTCGAGCGCGACGGCACCTATCTGAAAGTTACGACGAGTTTCATCGACCGCGATACGAAGGAAAAAGTAACGCTGGTCACCTATCCGATGCGCTGCCCGGACAGTGTCGTGCGCAAAATTCTGATCGAGGCCATTCCGCCCAAATGACCGTCACGACCCGCATCGATAGCCGATTCAAAGCACTCGCCGCCGAAGGCCGCGCAGGGCTCGTCACCTTTATTACCGGCGGCGATCCCGACTACGACACGTCGCTCGCCATCCTGAAGGCGCTGCCGAAGGCGGGCGCCGACATCATCGAAGTCGGCGTGCCCTTCACCGACGCCATGGCGGACGGCCCGCCGATCCAGGCGTCTTCGCTGCGGGCGCTCGCCGCCGGCCAATCGCTGAAGAAGACGATCGCGATGGTGCGCGCGTTTCGCAAGGACGACAACGAAACGCCGATCGTGCTCATGGGTTACTACAACCCCGTCTACATTTACGGTGTCGAGGCGTTTCTCAAGGACGCGAAAGACGCCGGCGTGGATGGGCTGATCGTCGTCGATCTTCCGCCCGAGGAAGACGAAGAACTTTGCATCCCCGCCATGAATGCGGGCGTCAATTTCATCCGGCTCGCGACGCCTACGACCGACGACAAGCGCTTGCCTGCGGTGCTGAAGAACACCTCGGGTTTCGTCTATTACGTTTCGATCGCCGGCGTATCCGGCGCGGCGGCGCCGCAGACTTCGAACGTGATCGACGCGGTGGCGCGCATCAAGCGCCACACGAAACTGCCGATCGCGGTCGGCTTCGGCCTGAAGACGCCGGAGCACGCACGCGCCATTGCGCAGGGCGCCGATGCCGCGGTCGTCGGATCGGCACTCGTCGAGGCGGTCCGCACGAGCCTCGATGAAAAGCAGCGCGCGACGCCGAAAACGGTTAAAGCCGTCACCGACCTCGTGTCGGCGCTTGCCGAAGGCGTGCGCTCCGCGCGGCGCAAGGCCGCTGAATAGGCGGTTTCGGAACCGCCGCCAGCACCTATATAATGTTTTGCAGCATTCGACCGGAGCCCCGGCCATGAACTGGATCTCGAACGTCGGCCCGAAAATCCGCTCTTTCCTCGGCCGCCGCGAAGTACCCGAGAATCTCTGGATCAAATGTCCGGAGACGGGACAACTCGTCTTTCACAAGGACGTGGAAGCGAACCAGTGGGTGATTCCCGGTTCGAACTACCACATGCGCATGGGTGCGGCGGCGCGCATGAAGGCGACCTTCGACAACGAAACCTGGCTCGACATCGCCGTTCCGGGCGTTCCCGCCGATCCGCTGAAATTCCGCGACGAGAAGAAGTACGCCGACCGCATCAGGGACGCGCGTTCGAAAACCGGCATGCAGGATGCGGTCAAACTCGGCTACGGCAAGCTCGAGAGCGTTCCGGTCGTTGTCGCCGTGCAGGACTTCGATTTCATGGGCGGCTCGCTCGGCATGGCGGCAGGCGAAGCCGTCATCAAGGGCCTGGAAACGGCGGTTGAAAAGCAGGCGCCGTTCATTCTTTTCGTCGCCTCGGGCGGCGCACGCATGCAGGAAGGCATTCTTTCGCTGATGCAGATGCCGCGCACCACGGTTGCCGTGCAGCGTCTGCGCGAAGCGAAGAAGCCGTACATCGTCGTGCTGACCAACCCGACGACCGGTGGCGTCACCGCATCCTACGCGATGCTGGGCGATGTGCAGGTCGCTGAGCCCGGTGCGCTGATCGGCTTCGCGGGACCGCGCGTAATCGAACAAACCATCCGCGAGAAGCTTCCGCCCGGATTCCAGCGCGCGGAGTATCTGCGCGACCACGGCATGGTGGACATGGTCGTGCATCGCCACGACATGCGCAAAACGCTCGCGCGCATCTGCCGACTGTTGACCAAATCGCACGGCGCGGGCGGGCAGCCGGTGCTGACCGCACCCGCAGGCGCCTGAATTGAGCGGTTCGCCGCCCGATCCTCTTCCAGATATCATGTCCTCTGCTGATCTGGTCCTCGCAAGGCTCGGCGCGCTTCATCCGAAACGGATCGATCTTTCGCTCGGGCGCCTGAACCGGCTGCTTGCGGCGCTCGGTCATCCGGAGAAGAGCCTGCCGCCCGTCATCCATGTCGGCGGCACGAACGGCAAAGGCTCCACCGTCGCCTTTCTCCGCGCCATGCTCGAAGCCGCGGGCAAGCGCGTGCATGTCTATACGTCCCCGCATCTCGTGCGCTTTCACGAACGGATCCGCATCGCAGGCCGTATCGTCGACGATACGGCGCTCGCCGCGGCGCTCGAAGAAACCGAGCGTGCGAACAAAGGCGGCGAGATCACCTTCTTCGAGATCACGACGGCGGCAGCCTTCCTGTTGTTCGCGCGAAACGCGGCGGACGTGCTGCTGCTCGAAGTCGGTCTCGGCGGCAGGCTCGACGCCACCAACGTCATCGAGCGCCCGCTTGCGACCGTGATCACGCCGGTTTCGATCGACCACACCGAATATCTCGGGCCTACGATCGCGGACATCGCAGGCGAGAAGGCCGGCATCTTCAAGCGCGGTACGCCGGCGATCCTTGCAAGACAGGAACAATCGGCGCTCGACGTGCTGGAGCGCGCCGCACGCAAGGCGGGCGCACCGCTTCACGCCTCCGGCGAGCAGTGGCACGCGCACGAAGAGAACGGCCGTCTCGTTTACGCGGACGAGCAAGGCTTGCTCGATCTTCCGCGTCCGCGCCTCTTCGGCCGGCATCAGGTTGAGAATGCGGGCACCGCGGTCGCGACGCTGCGCGCGGTTCCCTCGCTCGGCATCCCGGCGAGCGCGATCGAAGCCGGCGTGCAGAAAGCCGAGTGGCCTGCACGTATGCAAAATCTTTCAGGCGGCAAACTCGCCGCGCTGTTGCCGGACGGCTCCGAACTCTGGCTCGATGGCGGGCATAACGCAGCCGGAGCCGATGCGGTATCGGCGGCGGCCGGCGAGATGGAAGAGCGGGTGCCGCGCCCGCTCGTGCTGATTACCGGCATGCTGAACACGAAAAGTGCGGAGGATTTCCTCGCGCGCTTTTCCGGAATCGCACGCTACGTTTTCGGCGTGTCGCCGCCCGGCGAAGCCTCGCGGCCGGCCGCGGAGATCGTCGCTGCGGCACGGACCGCGGGCATCGCCGGGGAGGCAGCAAGCGGCCTGCTCGACGCGCTGACGCGCGTGAAGAAACTCGAACTTGCTTCGCCGCCGCGTGTTTTGATTACCGGCTCGCTGTATCTCGCAGGCGAAGTGCTCGCCGCAAACGAAACGCCGCCGCAATAAGCATGATCCGGAAAAGTGGATACCGGTTTTTCGACACGATCATGCTTCGATAAATAAACAGAGCGCTTCTCTTTCAAGAAGCGCTCTGGGCTGTGGTTTTATTTCTTCGGAGACGGCGGGCGGGATCAGACGGTCGTGTCGACGATCCACTGTTCGATCTTCGCCTTCGGATAGGCGCCGATCAGGCGCGAGGCCATTTCGCCGTTCTTGAAGATCATGAGGGTCGGGATCGACATGATTCCGTATTTCGACGCGACGTTCGGATTCTCGTCGACGTTGAGCTTCACGATCTTGACCTTGCCACCGTTGGCGCCTGCGATTTCCTCGAGCGCCGGTGCGATCTGCCGGCACGGGCCGCACCATTCGGCCCAGAAGTCGACCAGCACGGGCTCCTTGGCTTTGAGCACGTCGTTTTCGAAGGAAGAGTCGGAGACTTTATCGACGGCCATTGCGGACCTCTCGGGCAAGTTGGAATCAGAGGGGACATCCCCGTTCGCGCATAGGTAGGAAGCGCCCGCGGCAGGGTCAAGCCACGATCAGGAGAACGCAGGGCTCATCTGCGTTTTCAGCGAAAGCCAGCGGGATTCGAGCGATTCTTGCGCGATTTCAATGACACGCGGGGCGGCGGTGTAGACCAGCAGCGCCCGGATCTTCCGGCCTGGAAACACGCCGCCGAGTGCTGCGTGGTAAGCCGCGAGTTGCGAAAGGTAGTGGGCGGGAATTTCCGCGAGCGAGCCGGGAACCGTCATGTCGGATTTGAAGTCCCCGAACAGGATGCCGTCGCCGGTCAGCACAAGACGATCGATCCGTGCCGGAATTTCGATCTCTCTTTCTCCGTCGCGAAGGTGCGCGATCAGTTCCGGCTCGGCGCGGCTTCCCGGCGCGAAAAGCGGCGCGCATTCCGGATGCTCGATCACGTTGATGGCCTCGCGTGCGAGTTTGGCCTTCGCGCTGTCGTCGAGTTGCGGCGCGGCCTGCGCGAGGTAGCGGACCGCAGCGGCTTCGCGTTCTTCGCGTGCAATCTCCGGCAGGGACTGCAACAGGCGATGCAGAAGGATGCCGCGTGTCTTGCCGCCTTCGCTGGCGTGCATGCTTCCTCGGGAGACCTCGCCGGACGCATAGGACGGACGCACGCGGACGCGTGCATGCGAAGGTTCGCTCCATGCTCCGCCGAGCCAGCCCGGCAAGGCTTCGGAAGCAGGCGGCTCCAGCGCGCGTTCCATCGCAAGCGGCGGGAACGCGGGGGTGCGCCAGCGCATCACCTCGTCGTCGCTGTAAGGCACCTTGTGCCGCGTGATTTGTGCGGCGTCGCCCGCGAGCGCGGTCTCGGCCAGATCGTACCAGGAGCCCGGCTCGGCGCGTCCCTGCTTGTGGTTCTTGTTGAGCGCGCCGCACACCACGAGCACGTCGGCGGCGCGCGTCAGCGCCACATAGAGCAGGCGGCGATATTCCTGTTCGCGCAAATCTCTCGCGGCCTTGCGGCCCGAGAGCAGCGCCTGCGACGCCTCCTCTTTTCGTCCTGCCCAGATCAGTGGCGCGCTTTCTCCGCTGCCGAGCGGCACAAGCCGCGGCTCCTTCTGCTTTGGCGGCAACGTGGTCGTGTCTGCGAGGACGATCACGGGGGCTTCGAGACCCTTTACGCCATGCACCGTCATGACACGCACAGACGCGCCTTCGGCTTCGAGGTCGCGTTTCACTTCCGAATCGGCGCGGCGGAGAAAAGAAAGAAAGCCGTGAAGCGAAGGGGTCTCCGTCGACTCGTAAGAAAGTGCGGCGGAAAGAAACTCGTCGAGGGCGTCGGCGGCTTCCGGGCCAAGACGGGCGACCATTTTCTTGCGTCCGCCCGCGCGTCCGAGCACGCGCGAATAAAAATCGAATGGCCGCAGGTGCAGTGCGCTTTCGCGCCAACGCGCGAGCGTCTTCGCCGCGTCGGCAAACCGCGGCTCGCCTGAGGCGGCGAGACTCTGCGCGAGCGTCCCGCTGCGGCCCTGGCAAAGCGCAAACAGGTCGTCGTCGCCGAAGCCGAAGAATGGCGACTTCAGCACGCAGGCGAGCGAAAGATCGTCCTCCGCGAGCAAAAGCGCATCGCCCAGCGCGAGCAGGTCCATGACGGCGATGTTCTCGGTAAGCACGAGCCGGTCTGCGCCAGCGACCGGTACGTCTTCCCGTTTCAATGCGCGCAGGATCGCTTCGAACAGCGCGCCGCGGCGCTGCACGAGCACGATGATGTCGCCCGGAGTAACGGCGCGCGGCCGGTCGCCATCCGCGCGGTCGCCGACGGAAAGCCCGCCGTTGATCCAGACCTTGACCGCGCGTGCGATCTGGCGTGCGAGCCGCATGTGCGCGGAGCTTTCGCGCATCCGGTCGAGCGGTTTGTCCCAGCCGTCGTCTTCGCTTTTCTCTTCGTTCGCAGGAATCGCAGGCCAGATTTCGACCATGCCCGGTGCGGTCTGGCGCACGGCCTCGTGCAGCGGGCCCTTGGCGTCGTGCGCGGAAAGTCCTTTGCGCGCGAGTTCGGCGTCGAACACTTTATCGACTGCGCCGAGCACGACGGCGGTCGAACGGAACGAGCGCCGGAGCCGCGGCTCCTCCAGCACGTGGCCTGCCGCTGCAATTTCAGCGGCAAAGCGGATTCGCATTTCGTCGAAGCGCACCGGGTCGGCGCCCTGGAAACTGAAGATCGATTGCTTCTCGTCGCCGACCGCGAAGATCGTGCGCGTTCTCTCGGACGCGCCCTTGCCCGCGAAAAATTCCTCCGCGAGCCTGGCGATGATGCGCCACTGTTCGGGGCTCGTGTCCTGCGCCTCGTCGACGAGGATGTGCTCGATGCCGCCGTCGAGCTTGAAGTGAACCCAAGCGGACTCTTCGCGCTCCAGAAGCGCAACGGTGCGGGTCACGAGATCGGCGAAGTCGAGCACGCCGCGGCGCTCCTTCGCCTGCTCGTAGCGGCTCACGACCTCGCTCGCGATGACCAGCAGCGCGCAGGACCGCTCACATTCGCGAATGGCATGCACTTTATCGCGGTAGGGATGAAGCCGCTCGCGTTCTTCAAACAGGCGATCCCGGAGAGCGGACATAGCCGCAAGGGCCTTCGCCGCACCGAAGCCGCCATCGGCCCTCGGTTCGCCTTCATCGGTGAAAAAAACCGAAAGATAGGCATCGATCGCGGCGCTCCCCGATTGGGATGCGGCTTCGCGAAGTCTTCTGGCGGTAGCGGCGGCGTTCCCGCCGAGCGGCTCCAGCGCGGCGGCGACGCTCGTCCATTCGCTTCGCGCAATGGCGCCGCGCTCCAGCACTTCGCCCTCGATCGATTCGAGCGTGTCATCGGGCGCAAGGCCGAGTGCGGCGAGGATTTCCATTCGCGCCGCATCGAGCTTGAAGTCGCGCAGGGGCTGCCGTGCGCGGACGGCTTCGCCGATCACCTGCTCGATGGTTTCGTCGCCCGCAATCTCGATGCAATGTGCAAGCGCCCGGCCGAGCGGCGAATCCGGATTGCGTCCGGCGTCGGTGAGCACCTGCAGCCGCGCGGTCTCAATCATGTCACGCTCACCGAGATCGTCGAGCACCTCGAACCCCGCAGGCGTCTGCGCTTCCACCGGAAACATGTGCAGCACGCGATCGCAGAACGCGTGAATGGTCTGCACCTTCAGCCCGCCCGGTGTTTCGAGTGCGGCAGAGAACAGCCGTCGTGCGCGTGCGCGCCGTGCCGGCGAAACCGTTCCGGGCTCGATCTCGGCAATCGCCGCGTCAAGCGCGTCGTCGTCGAGACGCACCCATGCGGAGAGCTTCTTCAGCACCTCGTTCGCCATGTGGGCGGCGGCGGCTTTGGTGTAGGTCAGGCAGAGAACCCGCCCGGGCGGCACGCCGTCGAGCAGAAGACGGATCACGCGCCACACGAGCACCGTGGTCTTGCCCGAGCCGGCATTTGCCGAGACCCAGGCCGAGCGCCGCGGGTTCGATGCCTGCGCTTGCGGCGATGGCTGTGCGGTTGCGGCGTCGCTCATTCGCCCTCCGACCATTCCTTGAAGCGGGCGAGATGCTCGTAGTCGTTGTAATCCTTTTGCCACTGCACGCGCGGCGCAAAGAGATAGGGCGTGCCTTCCTTCATGTATGCGGCAAGCAGCTTCTTCGCGCCTTCGAGCGCGTGGTCTGCGGCCTTGTCGAGATGATCGTCGCCCGCGATGCCGCGCGGCTCCGCGACGGCCTTGAAGTCGCTGCGGTTCGAAAGGGCGAAGAGCCGGAACTCTCCCGGGGGCTGATCGCCCGTGATCCGGATCGGCCCGACTTCACGCAGGCTCGCATCCTTTTCGATGCCCGGAAATCCGCCTTCACGGACAATCGCCGCCTCCAGCAGCAGTTGCGGTTCGAAACCGAGGATCGCTTCCTTGTAGGTCGGCGGATTGCCGGTCTTGAAATCCAGCACCGCAACGGAGCCGTCCTTCTTCGTTTCGATGCGGTCCGCGCGGGCAGTGAGCGTGAAACGCGCTTTGCCCGCGGAAAATTCATGCGTTCCGGAAACCTCTGCATGGATTGCCGCGATCTCGTTGCGGCGCTCGCGTTCGACCTCCACGAACCATTTCGCGGCGCGGACGAAGCGCGGCCACCAGATCGCGCGTGCGGCCGGAAAGCTCTCCATGGATGCGAACGCCTGGTGACCGATCGCAAGCAGATCGTCGAGCGCTTTGGCGTCGAGTGCCGCAGGATGCTTTTCCGTGAAGCGCGACAGGATCTCGTGCAGCAGCGTGCCGAGGTTCGCCGCACCCGGTTCTTCGTCGATGGCATCGAGCTTCCGCAACCCGAGGATCTTGCGCGCATAGATCGAATAAGGATCGCGCGTGAGATCGCGCATATCGCTCATGCTGAAGCGGAGCGGCCGTGCCGCAAGCGGAGGCCGCGGCTCCGGCGGCGCGGCGGGCGCGACACGCGGCGCATCTTCCAGCGCGCGTGCCCAGTGGAGATACTGGTTCTTCCCGCGCTCGCTTGCGGCCTTCCAGTCGCGCTCATCCGCGACGGCGGCGACCCGTTGCAGGAAACGCGAGGCGATGGTCTCGACCCCGCCCTGCTTGCGCGCACGAACGAGGAAGAGTTCGGCCGCGCTGGCCGCCTGCACGAAGTCGTGTGCAGAAAGGCCGATCCTTCGCTCGGGAAGATCGAGGCCCATTTCCTTCCGCATCGGGCGATTGAGCCAGGAATCCGTCTGCGCTTCCGGCGGCCACACGCCTTCGCACAAGCCGCCGAGCACGATGCGGTTGGCGGAAATCATGCGCGCCTCGAGCGGTCCGAGAATCCGAAGCCGCTCGTTCTCGGCGCGCGAGGGCCGCAGTGTATGCTCGCGAATCGAAGCGGAGAAGGATTGCGCATAATCCGAAAGCGTCATCGTCGGCGCGTCGTGACCGGCTTCGGCGAGGCTTTCGAGCGCGGTGAGCATGGCTTCGCGGTCGTCGCCTTGCGTGCCCTGAATCACATCCGCAATGACCTGCCGATGCGATTCCGCAAAACGAGCGAAGTCGTGTTCGTTCTCTGCGAGCGCAGTAAGCGGTGCCAGCATTTCCGAAAGCGTCTTTGCAACCTTCGCGGCGCGATCCCAATGTGCCGCCTCGAAACTTTCGCGGCGGTCGCTGCGGTGAAACTGGTCTTCGCGGAGCGCACGGATCACCGCCGGCAAGGCCGGAACGCCGCCTGCGGGCCGTGTGCCGCGCAGGCAGGCGATTTCGAACAGCGCCACGTCATCCGTGGCGAAGACCGTGCGCATATAGGGATGATTGAGAAACGCGAGGATCGTCGAGGGTGCGGCATCCATGACCGCGGCCATCGCGGCGAGCCGCGCGAGACGGCCCGCTTCGCTATCGGCGAGCGGCAAGCCGGCGGAATCGTCGATGTCGATGTTCCAGCGTGTGAGTTCCGCGCAGACGCGCCGCGCGAGCGAACGATCCGGGGTTACCAGCGCGGCGGTCTTGTTCTCGTGCAGTGCTTCGCGCAGCACGAGTGCAATCGAAAGCGCCTCCTCGCGCGAATCCGCGGCTTCGATGATCGTGATGCCGTCGAGCGAATGTTCGGGAGCGAGTCTTCGCGTGGCGTCGCCGTCCGTCTGCGGGCGGAACGCGAGCGAAAAGGCCTGCTCGCGTTTCACGAAGGACGGTTCGCCGAGCGGCGTGACGGCATCGCGCGCCACGCCGATTTTTTCGATGAGCCGCTTCAGGCCGAACTGCGGATGGCCCGGCATCGGCTCGTCGCGTGCGCCGATCAGGGCGAAAGCCTCGGGATCGAGCGAGCGGTCGAGACCCGGCAGCACCACGGCTCCGCTTTCGTGGTGTGCGATCGCACGCAGCAGTTCTGCGACCTTCGGCAAGGTACCGGTCGAGCCTGCGGCGATCAGCGGTCCGCCTTTCGTGCGCGCAATGCGCTCCGCTTCGCGTTGCAGGAGCTGGTCCCGGCGATCCGCGGCATCGATCCGGCCGCGTTCTGTGAGAAATGCGCTCCAGCCGCGATCGACGATGGCAAGAAAGTCGCGCGAGCGTTCCCAGTACGTGTCGAAATCCGAGAATCGTTCCGCGACGGCCTTCTGCGCGTCCGCAAACTTCAGGCCTGCCGTGATGAAGTCGTCCATGAGATGCGCAAGCTCGTCGGCGAGCGCAATCGCAATCGCCGGCGAAGCGGGAAGGAGCGGCGTTTCCTTTCGTGCGAATCCGGCGATGAGGCTGGCGAGCGCGAGACGGCGCTCGCCGACGGAAATCGCGGACGGAAGCGGCGCGAGCCCCTCCGGCTCGAAGGCAAAGGCATCTTCGTCCACGTCGCCGAGCGGGACGATGCGCGGCAGCAAGAGCGCGGGCGAGCCGGTCTCATGCAGGAACACCGTCGCGAGCGCGCGCGCCGCACGCCGCGTCGGAAGATAGATGGTTGCGTCGGCGAGGCGTTCGGGCTCCGTGCGCGGCACGAAGCCCGGGATCACCGCGCCGTCCAGGATGCCGCGCGCAAGCGTCCGCAGAAACGGCGTGCTGGGAGAAATCGAGAAAACGCGGGGACGGGCGCTCATCGGCAGCGAGATTACTCGCTGCTTCTCCGGATGGCATCCTCCGCGTCGCGAATCGCATCCGGCGTTCCGACGTGCATCCAGGTTCCGTCAAGCCGGAGTCCGAACAGCCGGCCGGCCGTTTCGGCCTTTTCGAAACTGCGTACGAGCGAAAACGCACCTTGCGGCGCGTCCGCGAACAGCCGCGGGTGCAGGATCGATGCGCCCGCATAGACGAAAGGTGCGATCTCCCGCTCGCCACGTTTGCGGAGCGCGCCTTCGGAGGTCATGGCGAAGTCGCCCGGTCCGGAATAGCCGACGGCACCGGCAACCGGCGCGAGCAACAGCAGTGCATCCATGCGCGCTTCGTCATAAGCGGCAGCAAGGCGCGGCAGGTTCGGCGATGTGCCCTCGATCCAGAGCGTATCGGAGTTCACGAGAAAGAACGGCCTCGCGCCGAGCAGCGGCAAGGCGCGAACGACGCCGCCGCCGGTATCGAGCAGCGCGTCGCGTTCGTCGGAGATTTCGATCTTCGGCGAAATCCGGCGCTGTAGATGCTCGATCAGGACTTCGCCGCAATAATGCACGTTCACGACCGCGCGTTTCGTGCCCGCCGCGGCAAGGCGGTCGAGTACGCGATCGACCAGGGTTTCGCCGGCTACCTTCACCATGGGTTTCGGGATGGATTTCGTCAGCGGCAGCATTCGCTTGCCGAAGCCTGCGGCGAGCACCATCGCGGTATCGATTCCGGCCGGGGTCAAGACGCTTTTGATTCCGGTTCGGAAGGGTTCGTCTCCGGCGGCGGCACGTTTTCCGCATACCAGCCCTTGATCGCGGACAAGGACGGGTGTTCGACCGCGCGCATCAGGTAGTCCCATACGCGCGGGATGTGACGGAGGTATTGGGGCTTGCCGTCGCGCTTGTTGAGGCGTGCGAAAATCCCGAGAATTTTCGTGGCGCGCTGCGCGCCCATCGCAACGTAATGCGTGACGAACTTCGCATGATCGAAGGACGGATCGGCTTTCAGCCGTGCCATCGCATAGCGCGACAGCAGCCGTACCGCAGTCTCCTGACTCACCGTGCAGCGCGCATCCATCAGGAGCGAGGCGACATCATAGGCGGCGGGACCGATGAGGGCGTCCTGAAAGTCCAGCAAGCCGATCCGCTCGGTTCCCTCGCGTTCCGCGAGCCAGAGCAGGTTCGGCGAATGATAGTCGCGCAGCACCCACGTCGGCGGATGGTTCAGCGGCTCGATCAGCACGTCGCGCCACAATGCGCGGAACATTTCGCGTCCGACCGCATCGACCGGCTTCACCCCGCGATGGGGCAGGTACCAGTCGATCAGAAGCTCGGTCTCGATCAGGAAGGCGTCGAGGTCGTAGCGCGGAATCGCATACTCGATCCGCGGCACCACGGGCAGCGCGGACGGCAAGTCCATCCCATGCAGCGCCGCCAGCAGTTCGATGGCGACGTGATAGCGCTCTTCGATCGGCTCCGCGGGGTCGCCGGCGACAACCGGCTCCGTTCCGAGATCTTCGAGCAACAGAAGGCCGTTGTTGAGGTCCGCTGCGTAAATCTCCGGCGCCGAAAAGCCGCGCGCACGCAGACCGCGCGAAAGCGCAACGAAGGGCTCCATGTTCTGGGCGAGTTTGGCGATCTCGCCGTAGGTCTTGCCCTGCCGGATCGGCGGTCCATCCTTGCTGGCGGGGGCCTTCATCAGGATTACGGAGCTGCCGTCGTCGGATACCAGCCGCTCGTAGCTGCGCGTCGACGCGTCCCCCTGAATGTGATGGCGGCGCGCGTCGCCAAAGCCAGAAGTTTCGAGAAGCGTATGCTCTGCGCGCAGCCGCGCGAGTTTTCCGGCCCAGACGCCGATGCCGGTCAGGGCGATGCGGCGGCTTTCGGTGCCGAGGTCCGGCGCGAGTTCGATGTGAATTTCGAGACGCTCCGTCTGCAGAAGCGGTCCGGCTTTCTCGGGCCATTCGACGAGCACCGCGGCCCCGGACGACGCCTCCTCCCAGCCGAGTTCGGAAAGTTCGGCGAGCGTATTCACGCGATAGAGATCGGCGTGCACGATGGGGAAGCGCGGCAGTTCATAGACTTGCATCAGCGTAAACGTCGGGCTTGGCACTTCGAGCGCGTCGTCCCCGGCAAGCGCGCGGATGATCGCACGCGCGAGTGCGGTCTTGCCGGAACCCAGTTCGCCGCCGATGGCGATCACGTCTCCGGGTGTAATCGCAGACGCGAGTTCGCGCGCGAGTTCCCGGGTCGCGAATTCGTCGGGTGCGACGATCTCCCAGGTTTTTTGCGGAGCAATCATGACAGCGGCGTCGGGGTGTTTTTCGTGTCCGGCGGCGTTAACGGAAAGACGCAGGTGACGACAGTACCGCGGTTTGGCTCGGAGTCGATGATGACGTCGCCGCCCTGCAGCTTCATGGCCGAGCGCACCAAGGATAGCCCTAGGCCCGCGCCACGATGCGTGGAATCGATCGGCAGGGTTTCCAGGTTCTGAAAGAGCCGCTCCTGCACGTCTTTCGGAATTCCGGGGCCGCGATCGGAAACATGAAACAGGACCGCGGTCTGCCGGCGTTCCACGGAAAGGCCGATGCTTTCGCCGCGCGGCGAATGCAAGGCGGCGTTGGCCACGAGATTCTCGAGCACCTGCCGCGCCCGCGACTCGTCCGCGGCAAAGCTGCCGATCCCGGCCGGAACGTCGACCACGAGCGAGAGCCGCTTCTCGGCGAGACGTTCCCGCACACCCTCCGCGACATTGTCGAGCAGTTTGCGGATTTCCACCTGCGCGGGTCCGACATTCTTTCCGCCGGCATCGAGGATCGCGAGTTGCAGGCCGTCGATGATCGAAAGCAGCTCCGCGCTCGACGCCTGGACATGGCCGAGATACTCGCGCTGCCGGTCCGTGAGAGGCCCGGCTTCGGAGGTGGCGAGGAATTGCGCGTAGCCGCTGATGTTGTTCAACGGCGAGCGGAGGTCGTGCGAAATGTAGCGGATCACGGTATCGCGGATGGCGTCGGCGGCAATCAGCGCGGCATTGCGCTCGCGCAGGATGCGTTCGGCGCGAACGGCATCGCTGATATCGCGGAACGTGACGAGATAGCCGCCGTCGGGCAGCGGCATCACCGCGCTGTCGAGGGTTCGCGCACCCGAAAGTTCGAGCCGGTTCGTGACCGGCCTCCGCTCGCCGGATTCGGTGATCGCTTTCTCAATCTCCTGCCAGACGTCGTTGCTTGCCGGTTCGATCGCACGGCAGAGGCGGCGGATCGCGTCGACCGGCGGCTTGTCGGCGAGATCGACGTCGGAAAAGCGCCAGAGGTCCTGAAACGCGCTGTTGTGCAACTGCAGCCGGCCGTCGATCCCGAACACGGCGACCGCTTCGGCGAGAGTGTCCAGCGTTTCGCTTTGCGTGTTCTCGAGCGAAGAGAAGCGGCTCGCCAGCGCATATCCTTCGGAGACGTCGTCGAAGAGATAGGTGATGCCGCCTTGGGCATTGGGGCTGATCGCGACACGAAGCGAACGTCCGTCGGCGAGATGCCACATCGTCTGCTTCGGTTCGACCGACGAATAGGCCTCGTGCAATTGCGCCTTGAAGCCACGGAAGTCGGCCATCTCGGGCAGGCAGCGTTGTGCACGGAGCTTGTCGAGCACCATGGAGTCGTCCGGCATGTCTTCGAGGAATGCCGGATCGAGCTTGAAGAGCGTGAGATAAGCGGTGTTGTAGAACGAAAGCCTGCGGTCGGCGCCGAAGATGGCGACTGCGGTCGGCATCTGGTCGAGCGTGCGCCGATGCGCTTCGTTGATGCGGGCGATCTCGCTGCGGGCGATTTCCGCTTCGGTCACGTCGAGTGCGATGCCTGCGGCACCACGCTTGGTGCCGGCTTCGAACACTTCGAGCGTGCGGCGCTTGCCGGCGACGATTGCGCCGACGCGCCGGTGAAAGGGTGTATCCTGCGCACGCACGCGCGCGGCTTCTGCGCGCACCGGCTGGTCGAGGAGTTCGAGATTGCGCGCGGTCGCTTCATCGGGATCGGACAATTCGACAGCGCTCGCATAAGCGCGGTTCGCAAACACGAGCTTGCCTTCGGCATCGCGGATCCAGACCGGAGCCGGCATCAGTTCGAGCAGGTTGCGGACGAGTTCGATCTCGTCCTCAAGCTGTTTGTGTTTGGCGGCAACCGCCGCGTAATCCCGCTTGGCGCCGGTGACGTCGCGGAGCCGCACCACGGCAACGCCGCCGACCGGTCTTCCTTCCGCTTCGATGTGCTTGCCGCGCGGCGTCAGGATCGAAAAGCCGAAGGCTTTGCCGCGTTTGCGGAGCGCGTCGACCGCCGCTTCCATGGTCGCCGCAGGTTCGGCGCCGAGCCATAAGCCGAACGCAAGCACCCTGCGCGAAGATTCAAGCCCGCTGATGCCGGCGACATCGCCGAGCACGACGGGTTCGGCATTGAGGCTGCGCCAGATGACGACGACCTGCGGCTCGGAAAGCAGGAGTGCCGTCATGCGGTCGGCTTCCGCGCGGAGCCGTGCGATTTCGCGCCGCGATTCGGCGCGTTCCGCGGCGGCGTTTCCGCGCGAGCGCAAGAATGCGATTGCCGTCACGACCGCGAACAGGAGGATGCCGAGCGTCAGCGCCAGCGACGTTACTTCTTGCCGGTTCAGCGCTTGCGCGAAATCGAGCAGACGATCGGCGAGGGTGGCTTCGGCTGCCGCGGGGGTCGCGCAAACGACCGTCAGGACAAGCGTCAGGGCAAGCGCGAAGCCGGAACAAGCCGCGCATCTTTCAGGCCGGTTCGCCCGCAAGAGTCTGCCTCTTGGTAGCGATGTGCCGGTTCCCGCCGCTTCCGGCATGCCGCAGATTTCGCCCACGTTTGCGGCCGCCGCGGCCGCGAATCAGGCCACTTTACCCCGGTAGACTCCGGAAAGAAGAGGGCTCGCGCTCAGAGCCCTTCGAAGAGCGCGGTCGACAGATAACGCTCGGCAAAGCTCGGCAGGATCACGACAACATTCTTCCCGGCGTAGTCGGGCCTGCTGCCGACTTCGAGTGCCGCAGCGACGGCGGCTCCTGAAGAAATACCGCCCGGGATGCCGTCGAGTTTCGCGAGCGCCCGCGCGGTTTCGAACGCGGTCTGGTTGCCGACGGTGACGACCTCGTCGATGACGCTCCGGTCCAGCACTTCTGGCACGAAGCCCGCGCCGATGCCCTGGATCTTGTGCGGGCCGGGCTGGCCGCCGGAAAGAACCGGGCTGTCTTCGGGTTCCACCGCGATGATTTTGAGCGAAGCCTTGCGCGGCTTCAGCACCTGGCCCACGCCGGTGATCGTGCCGCCGGTGCCGACGCCGGCAACGAAAGCGTCGATTTCGCCGTTCGTGTCGTTCCAGATTTCTTCCGCGGTGGTCTCGCGGTGAATTTTCGGATTGGCGAGGTTGCGGAATTGCTGCGGCATCACCGCGTTCTTGAGTTGCGCGATGATTTCCTCGGCCTTGCCGACCGCGCCGCGCATGCCTTGGCCGGCTTCCGTGAGCACGAGTTCGGCACCGAGGAGGGAAAGCATCTTGCGCCGCTCCAGCGACATCGATTCCGGCATCACCAGAATCAGACGATAACCGCGGGCGGCGGCGACGAAGGCGAGCGCAATCCCGGTGTTGCCCGAGGTCGGCTCCACGAGCACGGTGTCCTTCTTCAGAACGCCGGCTTGCTCCAAGGCGTCGATCATCGAAACGCCGATCCGGTCCTTCACCGAAGCGATCGGATTGAAGAATTCAAGCTTGGCGAGAATATTGGCCTTGATGCCGCGCGACTCCGGCAACCGCTTCAATTTCACGAGCGGCGTGTTGCCGATGGTTTCGGTGATCGAGTTGAAAATTTTTCCGCGGCCCGGCTTCGCCATGCTTCGCTCCACGCGCTTTGCAGTTCTTCGTGCGCGCGGCGTAGCATATTCACGTTTTGAAGTCGATGAAGAGAAATAACAACATCAATCAAATGTTGAAATCGGCGCTGGCCTTGGTCTCGCCCATGCCTTCGCGCTCGGCCTCGCGGCACAGCGCATCGATCGTGATTTCCGAAAGCGCAGCCTCGAAGGCGCGCTCGGCCTTGGCCAGCGCCGGCGCAATCACATGCGCGACCACTGCCGGCTTTTTGCCTTTGCCTTCGCTGTCCGAGCTTTCGGCCACTTGCGAAATTTCAGCGACGGAAATGCGCCGGCGTTCGCGTGCGAGTTCATAGCCGCCGCGCGGGCCGCGCACGCCTTTCAGGATTCCCGCATGCACCAAAGCCTGCAGGACCGGCTCGAGATGCCGTGGCGGAAGATTGTGACGTTCGGCAAGCGCCTTCGCGGCGACCGGCGTGCCGCGCGAATGAATTGCAACATCGACGACCGCCGCGACGGCGAGCAGACTTTTTTCGGATAAACGCGCCATGACCTCAAGCACTCTTTCGTGACGACTGAACACCGGTCGAGCCGAAACCGCCGCTGCCGCGGGCGGTATCGTCGAGCGAAACGACTTCCTGCAACTGCATCGGTTCGACACGCGCAAACACGATCTGCGCGATCCGCATTCCGCGTGCGATCTCGAACGGTTCGCGGCTCGTGTTGACGAGAATGACTTTCACTTCGCCGCGATAATCGGAATCGATCGTGCCGGGCGCATTGAGCACGGTGACCCCGTTCTTCAACGCGAGCCCCGAACGCGGGCGGATCTGGCCTTCGAAACCCTGCGGGATGGCGAAGGCAAGACCGGTCGGAACGGCCGCGCGTGCGCCGGGCAAAAGCTGCAAGGGCGCATCGGCGGGCAAGGCCGCCACGAGGTCCATGCCGGCTGCGCCGGGCGTTGCATATTCCGGAGCCGGCAGATCCTTGCCGTGCTCGAAACGGCTGAATGCGATGGCGCTCATCGCGCACCTCCGAGGGTCGCTGCGATTTTCTTGACGAGGCCGGCCGCGACCGCGTCCTTGGATTGCATGGGCCAGCTTTCGACGCCCGCGGCACTCACGATATGCACTTCATTCGAGGTGCCGCCGAATGTGGACGTGCCGGTGGAGACGTCGTTCGCGACGATCCAGTCGCAGCCCTTCTTCAAAAGTTTTGCGCGGGCGTTTTCGATGAGGTTCTCGGTTTCGGCGGCGAAGCCGATTACGAGCCGGGGGCGCAAATTCGAATGGCGCGAAACGGTCGCGAGAATGTCCGGGTTCTCGGCAAAAGACAGCGTCGGAAGTTTTCCTTCCTGCTTCTTCATCTTCTGCGAGGCTTCTTTCGCGACGCGCCAGTCCGCGACGGCGGCAGCGAAAATCGCAGCATCGGCAGGCAACGCCGCTTCCGAAGCGTGCAGCATCTGCTCGGCCGTTTCGACATGAATCGTCTTCACGCCCGAAGGATCGGGAAGATTGACCGGACCGGAGACGAGCACGACTTCCGCGCCGGCTTGCGCCGCCATGCGCGCGAGCGCGTGTCCCTGCTTGCCGGAAGAATGGTTTGAAATGTAGCGCACCGGGTCGATCGGTTCGCGCGTTGGACCGGAGGTGACGAGAATTTTCTTGCCGAGGAGCGCGTCGCGCGCCGGTATTTCGAAGAGATTTTTTTCGGCCGCAGCCACGATCGAAAGCGGCTCGCTCATGCGTCCCAGCCCGCGCTCGCCGCTTTCGGCCATTTCACCGGCCTCGGGCCCCACAAACGCGACACCATCGGCCTGCAGCCGTTCGACGTTTCGCCGCGTCGCGGCGTTCATCCACATTGCCGGGTTCATGGCGGGCGCGAGCAAAATCCGCCGCTCGGTGGCGAGAAGTACGGTGGAAGCGAGATCGTCGGCGCGGCCCTGCACCATCTTCGCCATGAGATCGGCGGTGGCGGGCGCGACGACGACAAGATCGGGCTCACGCGCGAGCCGGATGTGCCCGATGTCGAACTCGGCGGAGAGGTCAAAAAGTTCGGTGAAGGGCCGCTCGCCCGCGACCGCGCCGACCGCAAGCGGCGTCACGAATTCCTGTGCCGCGCGGGTCATGATGACCCGCACTTTTGCCCCGCGTTCCCGCAGGCGGCGGATCAGGTCGAGGCTCTTATAGGCCGCGATCCCGCCGGCGATGATGAGCAGAATTTTCTTGCCCTGAAGCGGCATGGCCTACGCAGAACTCCGGCGCCGCCTCTGCGAAACGGGCCAATTATCAGAACTCTTCTGTATAATTGCATGCCGCGCCGTGGCTGCCAATCGCAGGCGCAAACAGCGTTAATAAGAGTGTCGGCTAGCGGAACAGCCAGAAGGCGAAGAGGCCGGCGATCACCCAGAGCGCAAGGGTCGCCCAGCGCCAGTGCCGGGCTTCCGCCCGCCCGATCGCCTCGACCGTTTCCGGGGCGAGTACGAGGCCATCCCGTGTCTGTTCGTCGAAGCGGGCGAAGGCCGCGGAAGCGCGTGTGATCAGCTGCGGCGCGTCGCCGACGATGCGCGCGATCCCGCCGAGTTCGCTTGCGGCATTTTCGATGCGGCCGACGGGCCCGAGATGCCGCTCGATCCAGTCGCGGACCACAGGTTCGGCGGTCGACCACATGTCGAGTTGCGGATCGAGCGTGCGGGCGACCCCTTCGAACACGACAATCGTCTTCTGCAGGAGCAGAAGCTCGGGCCGCGTGCGCATGTCGAACAGCGACGTGACTTCGAACAGCAGCGTGAGAAGCTTTGCCATCGAAATTTCATGCGCGGGCCGGTCGTGGATCGGCTCGCCGATCGCGCGGATCGCCTGCGCGAAATCCTCGATCGAATGATGCGCGGGTACATAGCCCGCCTCGAAATGAATCTCGGCGGTGCGGTACCAGTTCTTGGTGATGAAGCCGTAGAGGATCTCCGCCAGGAAGCGGCGCTCTTTCAGGCCGAGGCGTCCCATGATGCCGCAATCGACCGCGACTAGGTTGCCGTCGGCGTCGACGAAGAGGTTTCCGGGATGCAGGTCCGCGTGAAAGAAACCGTCGCGGATCGCCTGCCGGAGAAAACTCTGGATGATGACTTTCGAAAGCCGAACGAAATCGTGGCCGGCGGCGCGCAGCCGCTCGCGGTCGTTCAACGGAATGCCGTCGATCCATTGCGTGGTGAGCACCGTGCGCGCGGTGTGCTCCCAGTTCACCTTCGGAACGCGGAAGTCGGGATCGTCCTTCGTGTTTTCTGCAAGTTCGGAGAGGGCCGCCGCTTCCAGCCGCAAATCCATTTCCATGGTCACGGATCGCGCGAGCGTCTCGACGGTCGCGACAAGGCGCAGCCGCCGCGCTTCCGGGTCGCGCGCTTCCGCCATCCGGGCTGCGAAGAAGAAGGTCTCCAAGTCGCGTTTGAAGCGGCCTTCGATGCCGGGCCGCAGTACCTTCACGGCGACCGGAATGATCACGCCGTCCTTGCGCAATTCCGCGCGGTGCACCTGCGCGATTGAGGCCGCAGCCACCGGCGGGCCGAAGCTCACGAACAATTCCGAGACCGGCTTGCCGAGCGCATCGGCAATGATCTTCTCGGCGGTTTTCTGCTCGAACGGCGGCATCTTGTCTTGCAGCGTTTCGAGGTCGCGCGAAATCTGGCTGCCAACGACATCGGGCCGCGTCGCCAGAAACTGTCCGAGCTTCACGTAGGAAGGCCCGAGACGCGTGAGCGCGGCGGCAAGCCGTACCGCGTTTGAACCGGCGCTGCGCCGCTCGAGCATGCGCGCGATCCGCACGAAGGGAGCGGCCCCCGGCGGCAGCATCGCGGGATCGACCAGCGCGAGCACGCCTTCGCGTGCGAACACGAAGCCTGCGCGGGCGAGCCGGGAGAAATGAACAAGCGAGGAAAGCAACGTCAGAGCTTCCAGCCGGAGTGAAGCGCCACGATGCCGCCGCTCATCGGAGTAGCGGTGACGCGTGCGAAGCCCGCCTCCCGCATCAGCTTCGAGAACGCCTCGCGATCGGGAAACTTGCGGATCGACTCGACGAGATACTGATAGGCCTCACGGTCGCCGGTCACGAGGCGGCCGATTTCGGGAATCGCGCGGAACGAATAGGCGTCGTAGATCGCGTCCAGTCCCGGCAGGTCGACATTGCTGAATTCGAGGCAGAAGAACTGCCCGCCGGTTTTCAGTACGCGGAACATTTCCTTCAGCCCGACCGGGATGCGCGGCACGTTGCGGATGCCGAAGGCGATGGTGACCGCGTCGAAATGCTTGTCGGGAAACGCGAGCGCTTCCGCGTTCACTTCGGCGAAGCGGACGGCATGATCGATGCCGCGCGAAATCGCGCGCTCGCGTCCGACTGCCAGCATTTCGGCATTGATATCGGCGACCGTGACTGCAACGCCGCTGCCGCCGGCCTCGACGATGCGGAATGCGATGTCGCCGGTGCCGCCCGCGACGTCGAGCACGGAATACTTCTGGGCCGAAAGCGGGGGCCGCAGCTTGGAGATCAGCGCGTCTTTCCACGCGCGGTGCATGCCCGCCGACATGAGATCGTTCATCAGGTCGTAGCGGCCCGCGACCGAGTGAAAGACTTCGTCGACCATGCGCTGCTTGTCGCCGAGCGGCACGTCGCGAAAGCCGAAATGGGTCGAATTCTCTTGCGTCGTCATGATGTTCCGTGAGGCCGCCCGGACCATAGCGCGGGCGTTCGGCTTTCGCTATCACGCCAGCCGGTCCAGCGAAAACAGCGTTACCGCATGCCCGAGTTACCCGAAGTCGAAACCGTACGCCGGGGCCTCGTCCCCGTGATGGAGGGCGCCACCGTCGAGCGGCTGGAAGCGCGCCGCGCAGACCTGCGCTGGCCGCTGCCCGAGCATTTCGCGGAGCGCATGAAAGGCCGCAGGGTCGAACGGCTGCGCCGCCGCGCGAAATATCTTCTGGCCGACCTCGACCGCGACGAAACCTTGATCATGCATCTCGGCATGTCGGGTTCGTTTCGCGTGTTGCTCGGCAACGAAGAGACCGCACCCGGCGAATTCATGTATCCGCGCTCGACCGCCTCGAACCACGACCATGTCGTGTTTCATATGCATCCGCGCGCGACCGTGACCTTCAACGATCCGCGCCGTTTCGGCGCCATGCTGATGAGCGGCACGGCGCGCCTTGCCGAGCACCCACTTTTCAGGGGTCTCGGGCCCGAGCCTTTGGGCGACGACCTGAACCCCGCATATCTCGCGCGGAAATGCGCGGGGCGGAAAACGAGCCTCAAGGCCGCACTGCTCGACCAGCGCATCGTCGCGGGTCTCGGCAATATATATGTCTCCGAGGCGCTGCATCTGGCGCATCTGTCGCCGAAGCGGCCGGCGCGCGTGCTCGCCGGCAGGAACGGCGATCCGACGGATGCCACGAAGCGGCTGGTGCCCGCGATCAAGAAGGTGATCGCGGCCGCGATCGAGGCCGGCGGCTCATCGCTACGTGATCACCGTAAAACTGACGGCGACCTTGGCATGTTTCAGCATCGCTTCCGCGTCTATGACCGCGAAGGCACGAAATGCCCGACACGCGGCTGTACGGGAAAGATCAAGGCGATCGTCCAGAATGCCCGCTCGACCTATTATTGTCCGGTCTGTCAGCGTTGAGATTGCGGGCGTCCGCGCGCTTGGCTAGCAAGAAAGAAGACGGAGGAGCGCCATGTCCGAACCGAAGACGGCTTACGAAGCCATTCTCGTCGAAACCAAAGGCCGCGTCGGCGTTATTACGCTGAACCGTCCCAAGGCGCTGAATGCGCTGAACCGGCAGATCGTAGGCGAGATCTGCTCCGCGCTCGATGCCTGGGAGCACGACGCGAATGTCGGTTGCGTCCTCATCACCGGTTCGGAGAAGGCCTTCGCGGCCGGTGCCGACATCAAGGAGATGGAGCCGCTCCAGTTTCCCGCGACCTATGTCGATGATTTCATCACGGCCTGGGATCGCGTCGGTCGCTTCCGCAAGCCGATGATCGCGGCGGTTGCAGGGTATGCCCTCGGCGGCGGCTGCGAAGTCGCGATGATGTGCGACATGATCATTGCCGCCGACAACGCGCAGTTCGGCCAGCCGGAAATCAAGCTCGGCGTCATTCCCGGCGCGGGCGGCACGCAGCGCCTGACCCAGGCCGTCGGCAAGGCGAAGGCCATGGATCTCGTGCTCACCGGACGGATGATGGGCGCGGAGGAAGCCGAGCGCGCAGGACTGGTCGCGCGCATCGTTCCGCTCGCCGATCTGCAGAAGGAAGCGTTCAAAGCGGCCGAGACGATTGCCGGTTTGTCCCTGCCGGCGGTCATGATGGCGAAGGAAAGCGTTAACCGCTCGTTCGAGCTTTCGCTCACCGAGGGCATCCGTTTCGAGCGCCGCCTGTTCCAGTCGCTGTTCGGCACCCACGACCAGAAGGAAGGCATGAACGCCTTCGTGGCCAAGCGTCCGCCCGGCTTCAAGCATCGGTAAAATATAGGGATTTTGCCGCCCATTCTTTGATTGACGGGGCTATGCGTCCCGCCTATAGGAACGCGCGCCGTAGCAAGACCGGCTTTCGCGGTCGCTTTCGGCTTTCGAACAACGAAACTTACGGTTCAGGCTTCATGGCCAATACGACTTCTGCGAAAAAGGCGTCGCGTAAAATCGCCCGCCGCACCAAGATCAACACCAATCGCCGCTCGCGCATGCGCACCCTCGTGCGCAAGGTCGAGGAAGCGATCACCGGCGGCGACGCAAAGCTGGCGCGTGCCGCGTTGCAGGCGGCGGAGCCCGCGATCGTTCGCGCGGCACAGAACGGCGTGATCCATCGGAACACGGCTTCACGCACCGTTTCGCGTCTTACTGCACGCGTAAAGAAGCTCGGTTAAGCGCTCGCGCTGAAATCACGGCGAGAATTTTTGAAAAGCCCGGTCGCAAGCCGGGCTTTTTGTGTTTGCGTTCCACCGCACGAACATTGTCCGGGCCGCTGAGAAATTTTTCAAGAAATTTCCGCGCGGACCAAGCGCGCCAGGTGCGGGACTACATCAGTTACTTTGAACGAAAATCGCAAAGATTTACAAAACCTTGCCAGCAAAGCGCCGGCATGGAGTTGGAAATTCCGGTATCGCGCGCGAACGCATGCGGATTCCGTGTTTCATCGTTTCGTTGTCGAACCGTCATGCATGGAACTTTTGCGTGAAGCGATTCTGGTAGAAGAGTCAGCGCGTTGCGCGCCGGACTGCAAGATCGAATGAACGTTCGCAACGGGCATGCGTCACGGCGCAGAAAACAATCTCAGAAAAGTCCGTTGCGCACTCCGCAAGCGCTGCTATCGTCAATTTGTCTTCCGGAACTTCCGGCGGACTTCATCTTCAGGGTTCTGATGTGTCGCACTCAACTTTTTGAGGCGGGGACGTTTTTGTCTCTGTAGACACTGTCGCCGCATCGTCTGCAGCGCAGAATTCAGGGATGACGTTACGGCAGGCAGCGTACCCGGCGGTAACGCCGGGCAGAAGAACAACAGAAATACGAGCGCGGAATTATTCCGCGCGCCGAGCGGGGCGGCAATGAAGCAGGAATTCGAGTTTCTTCGACATCAAATATTCTCCATTCGCGATAGGGTTTCGTCATGCTGGAGCCCGCAGTCGCGATGTTTGCGACGAAACTGATCCAGCCCTCACGCCTGACGACTTTCTTTCCTCAATTCCGGCGAAGCGATCTGGTGCGCAATCGCGCATCACGCAGCGCCATCCCCAATGAAGGTGGAGCGAAGCATGAACGTTCCGAGCAAGAATTCCGAAACGGTTGCGGCAGACCACGGCGCTGAGGATTTTGGCGCGCGATGGGAGCGCATTCGCAAAAAGCTCCGCGCCGAACTCGGCGAGGAAACCTACATGAGCTGGTTCGCGAGCGTGCATCTCGTCGATTGCGACGGCGCCCGCGCCCGCCTCTCGGTCCCGACCCGCTTTCTGAAGTCGTGGATCGAAGAGCATCACTTCCAGCGTCTTCTCGGCCACTGGAAAGCCGAACTCGTTTCGGTCGAGAAGATCGAGTTGATCGTTCGCACGGCCGTCATGCGCTCACAGGTCGCCGATGAAAAGACTGCGGCCTCCGCGAACCCGGGCTCCGAAAGCGACCGCTTCGGCAAGCGCAGCGTCGTTCGCACCGGCGGCAACATGCGGGCCGACGGTCCGGGCGGCTCGCCGCTCGACGCGCGGATGACCTTCGCCACGTTCATCGTCGGCAAGCAGAACGGACTTGCCCACGCTGCCGCGAAGCAGGTCGTCGAAGCAGGCGTTGGCGCGAACGGCGCCCCGCGCTTCAATCCGCTTTATATCCACGCCTCGGTCGGTCTCGGGAAAACGCATCTGCTGCAAGCCACCGCGCATGCGTTCGAAGCGCAGGGCAAGCGCGCGATCTATCTCACCGCCGAGAAGTTCATGTACGGCTTCGTCGCGGCGCTGAAGAACCAGTCGGCGATCGCGTTCAAGGAAGCGCTGCGCGGCATCGACGCGCTCATCATCGACGATCTTCAGTTCCTGCAGGGCCGCGCCGTGCAGCAGGAGTTCTGTCACACGCTGAACGCGCTGACCGACGCGGGCCGCCAGGTCGTGGTGGCTGCGGACCGTCCGCCGGTCGAGCTTGAGAATCTCGAAGACCGCGTGCGTTCGCGCCTGGGCGGCGGCCTGACCGTCGAGGTCGGACCCATGGATGAGGAACTGCGCCTCAACATCCTGATGGCCCGCGCTGCGCTCCTGAAGGCAGAAGACGCGCGCTTCGATGTGCCGATGCCGGTGCTCGCGCACATCGCGGCGCAGGTGACCCAGTCCGGCCGCGATCTCGAAGCGGCGGTGACCCGGCTTCTGCATCACAGCCAGTTCTATAAAAAAGCCGTGACCACCGATCTTGCCGACGAAGTGATCCGGGATCTCGTGCGTCCGACCGATCCGCGCCGCATCCGCGTTGAGGACATCCTTCGCGTGGTGTCAAAGCATTACAACGTGACCCGCGCCGACCTCCTGTCGTCGCGCCGTACCGCCAACGTCGTCCGCCCGCGCCAGATCGCGATGTACCTCGCCAAGGTTCTGACGCTGCGTTCGCTTCCGGAGATCGGGCGGCGTTTCGGCGGCCGCGATCACACCACGGTGCTGCATGCCGTCCGCAAGATCGAAGGCCTGGTCCAGGGCGATAAGGCGCTGGCCGAGGAAATCGAGGTCCTGAAGCGGATGCTGATGGAGTAAGGCCGGGCTTGCGCCTCTGGCGCAGACCCTTAATGTGACGTTCCCGGCGGCGTCCGGCGGCCTCTGAACGGGGCTGGCCCGCCGCCGGAATAGTCTCGAAAAGGCGTATTCCGGGTTCTTTCCATGAAGGTCACGATCGAACGCGCGCAGCTCGCGAAATCCCTCGCCCACGTGCATCGCGTGGTGGAGCGCAGGAATACGATTCCGATTCTGGCCAACGTGCTCTTGCGCGCCGGCAAATCGAATGTGGAACTGAAGGCAACCGATCTCGACCTCGAAATCGTCGAGACCGCGCCGGGCGAAGGCAAGCAGACCGGCTCGACGACCGTGCCCGCGCACATGATCTACGACATCGTGCGCAAGCTGCCCGAAGGCGCGCAGGTCGAATTGCAGAGCGCTGCCGACGGCACGCAGTTGCAGGTACGCGCCGGCCGCTCGAAGTTCACGCTGCAGGCGCTCCCCGAGACCGACTTTCCCGATCTCGCCGCCGGCGAGATGACGCATAGCTTCGGCATCGCCAGCGCCGATCTCAAGCGGTTGATCGATCGCACCCAGTTTGCGATCTCGACCGAGGAGACGCGTTACTATTTGAACGGCATTTACCTGCACGCCATCGACGACAAGCTGCGCGCGGTTGCGACCGACGGGCATCGTCTCGCGCAGGCCGAGATCAAGGCGCCGAAGGGCACCAAGGGCATGCCGGGCATCATCATCCCGCGCAAGACCGTCACCGAAGTGCAGCGCCTGATCGACGACGCGGGCGAAGAGGTGAAGATCGAGCTCTCGGCAACCAAGATCCGTTTCTCGCTCGGCAATGCCGTGCTCACCTCGAAGCTGATCGACGGCACCTTCCCGGACTACGCACGCGTGATCCCGGCGGGTAACGACAAGACGTTGGTCGTCGACAAGGGCGAGTTCATGTCGGCGGTCGACCGCGTCTCTACCGTTTCGAGCGAGCGCGGCCGTGCGGTGAAGCTCGCGCTGACCGACGGCAAGCTCATGCTTTCCGTGATCAATCCGGATTCGGGATCCGCGACCGAAGAACTCGAAGTCGAATACGGCGCGGAAGCGCTCGATATCGGTTTCAACGGCCGCTATCTGCTCGACATCCTGCAGCAGATCGAAGGGGAAAAAGCGCGGCTCAAGCTCGCCGATCCCGGTTCGCCGACGCTGATCGAGGACATGGAAGCGGCCGGCGCGCTTTACGTGCTGATGCCGATGCGGGTGTGAGCGGGCTCGCCCCGCAGAACGACGTGACCCCGCACGCCCGCATTCTCAAGCTCAAGCTTTCGAACTTTCGCTCATACCGGCAGACGTCCCTCGATCTGGAAGGGCGTACGGCGCTGTTTCTCGGTGCCAACGGTGCGGGCAAAACCAACATTCTCGAGGCAGTCTCGTTTCTGACGCCGGGCCGCGGGTTGCGCCGCGCGACGTTCGAAGACGTCGCCGCCACCGAAGGAGACGGCTCCTGGGCGGTCGCCGCCGAGATCGACGGCGCGCTCGGCCGGGCGTCGCTGGGCACGGGGATCGACGCGCCCGCGGGCGACGAGGGCCCGCAACGCAAGTCGCGGATCGATCGCGAGCCGGTTTCGTCGGCGGCCGCCTTCGCCGAGCACCTGCGTGTGGTGTGGCTGATCCCCGAAATGGACGGACTGTTTCTCGGGCCCGGTTCGGAGCGGCGGCGGTTTCTGGACCGGCTCGTGCTCGCCATCGATGCCGAGCACAGCGCCCGCGTATCGGGCCTCGACCGCGCGCTGCGTTCGCGCAACCGGCTGCTCGAGGAACCGAATTTCGACTCCAAATGGATGGACGCGATCGAGCACGAGGTTGCCGAACTTGCGATCGCGGTTGCCGCCGCCCGCAGCGAAACCGTAAAGCGTCTCGCCGCAGAGATCGAAGCGAACCGCGACGCGCAGAGCGGCTTTCCGACCGCGCAGATTGCGCTCGATGGCGAGGTCGAACGCGCGCTCGACATCGAAAGCGCCACCGAGGTGGAGGAGCGCTACCGTATGCGGCTTCGCGACAACCGTCCGCGCGACCGCGCTGCGGGCCGCACGCTTGAGGGGCCGCACCGCTCCGACCTCATCGTGCTGCATCAGGAGAAGGCGATCGAGGCTTCGCGTGCCTCCACCGGCGAACGCAAGGCGCTCTTGGTCGGTTTGATCCTCTCGCATGCGCGGCTCGTGGCTTCGATGCACGGTTTCGCGCCGGTGGTGCTGCTGGATGATGTCGCCGCGTTTCTCGATGCCGAACGTCGCGCGGCACTTTTCGGCGCGCTCGAGAAACTCGGCGCGCAGGTTCTGGTCACGGGGGTCGACGAGAGCGCGTTTTCGGCGCTCGACCCTTCCGCGGTTCGCTTCCACGTG
>VFQR01000797.1_pt1 | contig 32618 bp, 49 predicted proteins | sample 3512321 | NCBI WGS metagenome assembly VFQR01 (sample SAMN10412374, study PRJNA504923) | tailings metagenome | isolation source: Relicate 3 Philex TSF1 revegetated site | place: Philippines: Tuba, Benguet | collected 2017-08-29 | reverse complement strand
AGCATTTTTAAGTCCCATGTAGATCTAGCCACACAACTAGATACTAAATATCAACCAAGATATAAGGAAGCTCTAGGGTATTTGTTAGATAATCTGAAGTTATTAGAGGGCTGCCTGGATGACGACGGGAATATCCTCAAAGACAAGTCATCTTATTACAAAGGACATCTAAGCTTTACCCAGTCAGACGTGATCGCTCCACTAATCACATTAAAACAACACATATCCGACAGTGCCAAGCAGATTAGCCCTAATAGCACCAAGATAGCCCCCGGGTTCGGCTGGGTTATTAGTCCAGACTGGTTAACTCAGAGGCTCGCGGCAACTATTAAAGACCCAGAGTATTTAAGGGACTTTGGATGGTTCTAAGTGACCTCAAAGAAGCCAATCTATTTTGTTGAGTACATCTTCCACTGATTTAGTACCAGAAAGCACATTAGAGTCTACTTTATCCAAGATTCCTCCCAAGGCTCCGTGGGCATCTTTTTGTAATCCCCCTAGAATCTTCTGTAGTTCTGAGTTAGCTCTACCTTGCAACTGTTCAGCCGTGGGAATCTTCAAACCTAACTGGTTAGCTAAAGTAATCCCCATTTGCACTTGGGGGGGTAGTAGAATACTTAGGCTACTTGGGTTAGCCGATAGTATTTTTCTGAAATCTGCGGTCTTTCCTGTTACCTGCTTAGCCAACCCCGTGGCTGTTTTGGCGATGTTTCCTATACCCCCGAATAAGCCCATGTCACTACGTGACCTCCGAAGTTTAAATAACTTAGTCAGACTAGTTGACAGGTTGGGTTAACTTAGTTACACTCAGAAAATAATAACAAAGGAGCCAAAAGCTTATGACTTATCAACCAATGATTCCTACTCCAATACACCCCGATTTTCGGGCAAAGTTGATCAGGTTGACTCGTAGTGCTAGCCAACAGTCTGACCGGGTTTACAGTGGCCGTAGTTGCACAAGTGATCAGACAGATGCAGGTTGGCAAGCTGAGAAGTGGGCTACACGGGCTATGAGTTATCGCCAGATCCTCATGGGGCTAGACTGGGAAGCTAAGGCACTGGAAAGGTTGACCAAAATGGCTGAGAAGATAAATACCAATGGAAGTGCTACGATCGCCCAGACTTCTTACCAGTTAGCCTCTAAACACTTCCAGGAACACACCATACATTCTAAAGCACCCAAAGTAACAACCAATCATATACAAGATGAGCTTAAAGCCATAGCTAATAGCCTGTAGACTGGTTTAGTTAACCATTACGTGTTACAAGCTTAATCAACTACTTGCTGGGTCAGGCTATCGTTGAGTGTATTCAAAACCATAAAGAGGTTAAGTAGATGTCAGAAGTTATCAAAGTCGAAACCAGAGAGATCGTAGTAGCTGGACTAAAACTTAGTTGTTATCGGCTACCTTCAGGTGAATATCGAGCCAGCTTAAGTCAGTTTGCCAAGGCTCTAGGTGTAGAAACCACTAACGTAAAACGTAGTCTTAAGGGTGTCAGCTTGGAGGTAAAAGCTTTATCCGGTAAGGGTTTCAAGGGTGTCACCGAAACCATACTATTAACCCCGGAACAAATGACAACGGTTGTCGGATCTTTCGCAGGTAATGGAAATAAAGTAGCATTAAGCTATCTCATTGCTACATCTACTGAAACCCTAATACGTCGGGCTGATGCCGTCTTCGGAATAAAGAAAAAAGAATCCGATTATGAAGAAGAAACCAAAAAGCTATATCTGAGACTTCGGCAGCAAGCACGAGTTACTTTCAGACCAAAGTTCACTGATTGGTTAAAGTCAGACCATAATGGGGATAGTAGTGAAGTTAACTTTCCCAAGGAAGTCAGAAGATTAAAAGCAGCAGGAAATATCCCGATTGGTAGAGGAGTGGATGAGATGAGTTTAGATGAACTAATGAAATGGTCAGAGGCAGAATCCCGTTACGACGCCATGAGAATAGCTGGGCTATCACATAATGAAGCTTTACTAACCATGAAGGCTTCAGACCTGACTCAGATCCCTACATTTGATTTTGAATAACAGCCTTAAATAACTTACTAACAGCCCAGGATTCCCTAAAGTTTCCTGGGGTTACCTGTTGACAGGCTTAGTCAACCAATGTTAAACTTAGTATTATTTAGAGTAATACAGAGTACCCATGTAAACCCCCTAAAGTAATCCTAGCTCTAATGACTAACCAGTGTCGTATATGTAATACCCTAATCACTAGACCAACTGATCTAAAACGTAACAGGTGTAAACAATGCACCTCGGATTACTTCAAGGGTTGGCAATCGCGCCTAGACTTTAATGGTCGTATAAAGCGCAAAGATGGACATTATAAACGCTACGGGATAACTTTGGCTGACGCTATAGGCTTATGGACAGTTCAAGATTATCGCTGTGATTGTTGCAAGCAACCTCTGTTATGCCCTGGCCAGTCAAGGGCTACTGTGGTTGATCATTGTCATAAGTCCGGGCAAGTCAGAGCCATCCTCTGTAGCCCCTGTAATGTGTCCCTGGGTTTACTTAAAGAAGACACAAAACGCATTCAAGGATTACTAGATTACGCCAATAAACACAAAGAGGCTACAAATGCAAGACACAGCCAGCCCTAATCTTCCTAACCCCCCTGATTACACTTGGTTAGCCCTAGCGATCGCAGGGTTCCTAGGGTATCAACTAATGGTCACTAATAGTACACTGGACGCTACTAAGGCAGACCTGAAAATCTACCAGAGTCGCGAACAGCGTACAGATCAGATTGTGGACAAGCTCAGAGGTTTTAACAGACGTTAAAGGTTGGTTAAAATGAACCCGAAAACCCTCAAGAATCCTCAGGATAATCCGATAGTCTCTCAGCCAACCTTATTTAGACCCTCTGTTAACATCCAGGGTAACCGCGAGATTACCCCCAGTACCTTGAAGTGGATTAGGTTACTATCGGTACCAACTAGTCCCTTAGATGCCTTCAATGTCTCCCTACAATGGCTCTTTGGGGCTATGGTCAGCGTTCAGTTGACTTTGATATTTCCACTGGCTTTACAGATAACCATTGGGGCGTTTTGGGTTCTGCTGGGTAGTCTAATAACCATAGCTGTTAACAAGGAATCACATCTGGTTAAGGATGTAGCCCTAATAGTTGCATCGGTGATTATTGGTTTTGTCTTAGGTGTCCTATGAACTGGCAAAGAACCCATGAAATAACCCCAGAGGTTGGTATATTTCACATAATATCCGCCAAAGCCTCAAGTGTACCTCAAGTAGCCGTTCTCATAGGTTCCCAGTGGTACATACAAAGCTCTGAGGACTGGTTAAGTCCTATTGATGAGCCTGAATATTGGTGTAAGTTATCAAAGGTGGATTAATATGACCAAGAAACTCTACGACATTCACTATTTGACCACAGTCGCACGTAATACAGACCTTAACACCTGGCTAGCCACAGCGATCGCCTTAGGCTGTGTCGGCGGTGTTATAGCTGGAAAACTGGGAGCCAGAGACGTTGGCTACTTGTTAACCGGGGCTGGTATCGGGTCTACAGTACTGGCCCGTAGTAATAACAAGATAGCTGAGGATACCCGATTAATCCTTAATGACGTTGATGATGTCTCAGCCCAGACTAGAACTAACCAGTTATTCAAGGAGTTATCAGAAACCCCCGTAGTTTTACAGGAAACTAACTGGGAAATCGTAGCCTCAGCAGGGCTACCAGTGTGCATCAGAGGTGATCACCAAGAGTCCCTACGGATAGCCGAATGGTTAGCTCAGAAAACTCAGGGGGTTTCTGTGTTTGTCTCGGAAACTATTGAGGAGATCAAAACCACCCAGCAAGTCGTACCAGGGACTAAAAGTAATATCTGCGTACTTGAGGATATTCTAGATTACCGTGTGCAGACAGATTATGAAGGTATCATAGAAGCCTTAAATAGTCACTTAATACTTAGGAGAAACTCTGACAGGTTCTCAGATAATCTCTGGGACTTAGTAGTTATCCTTGATAATCCTCCGGTTATTCCCTCGACTAAACACAGCGCAGCCAATAATATAAACTACGTAGTCTTAGGGCAGTCAGTTAACGGCTGGCAAGAGGTCTTAGTAGGTAAAGAAGCGATCGCTTATGCCCATAAACTAAAAGACCTAAGCCAATACTGGAGTAAAGTCCTAGATCTCTGGAATGCCGGGGAGTTTCCCGTATTGGTTGATAAAAAATACGCAAGGTTACCTAAACTATAACCCTGTGGGCTTCCTCAGAACCTACTACGGACTCTAGTGATCCATCCGGACGTTCAAAGACTTCCCAGCCCGCAATATAAGCCACATATGTGGCTTCTTGTCCATCTAGGCACACTGTCTGACCGGGTATAAACTTGTGATTCATGTTGACCTAGCCTGTTAACCAGTTATAATAATAATATTATAACGTCCTCAATGCTATTTGGTAAAACTAAGATGTCTCCAGAAACTCCTCGGAAACAGTTGATTCCACTACCCGATGCCGAAACTCTATATGACCACTGGATTTACCAAGGGTTATCTTTGCGTAAAATAGGACGTATTTATGGACGATCACGTACCACTATCTGGCAAGCTATACGCGCCAAATATGGTAAAGACGCAACCAACCCCCAGGCTAACGGCTTGTCCCGTGTGATAGCCCAAGAGTACGGCAAGGCTTACCAGCGCACCGTAGAAGGTGCCCGGGGCATTCGCGGACATTATTTGACTAGGAAGAAAGAGGATAACCTAAGTACTTATCAGTCTATAGACCTCTTAGATAACTTCCAGACTTACAAGGAAGAATACGAAGAAGGTCTGAGGTTACCTCTGTTTATCTGGTTCACCGAGGGCCTGACTAGCACGTTGCACTGGACTTTAGTTAGTGCCAGTTACTCAGAGGTCACCACAGAGTTTAAGAAAGCCTTAAAAAAGTTAATAGATGATTAAATGATCCAAAAACCTAAAGCCCCAGGGGATAACTGGGGCTTTTTGGTGACTAAGTTTTTCTAAAGGAAACCCAATGTCTAATAACTCCAAGGAATACCGTAAAAGGGCTAGTGAGGCCTTAAACCGCATCGGAAAATACAACGCCGATTATGACCAGATCCTAGCCAACTTGGACGCGATCACTAAGGCTTCAATGGACGGTGTAGAACAAGAGAAGTTATCGGTGAGGGATGGCGTTCTCCCAGTGGTAGAAAAATATCCCCAGGTAGCCGTCCAGGCTGAGATGGGTAAGTTGGCAGTGCTTAAAGAACTTTCTAGGCTGGCTGAGATGGAAGAAGTAGATACCCAGGTGTCTGTTAGTATTGTCTTAGGCTCCCTAGAGGCTGCCTTAGGGGTTGATGATGAACCAGAAACTTAACTAGAGAAAACTGGGTCACCGAGGACGCTAAACCCTAAATAAAACCTTTCAAATACTACAGCAGACTTTATGATCGCTGGGCTGTAGTTCCTCAGGGCTCTGGCAGCCTCTTTAAACTCATTGGAGGTTCTCTGAAAAACCAGAGGTAGCCTGACATATAACCGGAGGTCATCGCGCCCGAAGGTGGTTGGTAACCCAAAGGCTAACCTAAGGCTTCCGTTAGTCCAGATGCTATAAGTCAGGCTGTGGGTGTCTAAGACTTGCTGGATAGCTTTTAAAGTGCCCCGGCGACCCCAAAGGCTATGAGCCTGGGCTATCATCTGTCTTTTAACCCCGGATGACCATTTAGTGTCCCAATATGCGCCGGATAGACCAACTAAAAAAGCCAAATAATCTAACCAGATGTCATCGGTAGTCTCTGGGTCTAACTTGGTGTGCAGATTCTCCATTAGGGTGGCTATGTGTACTAACTTTTCGTCTACCCATGTGGTTAAATAATCCGCCGCAGAGTTATCTTGATAACCTACAGATGGAAGGCTGAAGAACACGGGGCGACCGTCTTTATATGGCATAGGTTTTATCTACAGAAAGTCATCAAAAAGCCCTAGAGGTCATCCAGGGCTTTTAATGTCATTTACGCTGGTCAATGTGCGATAGTAAGTAACTATGTACTTGGAGCCTACATAAACAACCTCAAGACACTTGATTTACTCTGGGTAAACTATGGCTTCTTTTTCTTCGGGTAATAAACTGTCAGGATGGTCTAACCATTCATAATCCTGCTTAAGGGGATATATGGAATCATCGTACTGAACTATGGAACCTGTGACTATGTTTAACCAGCCGTAGGCTAGGGCGATGTCGGATTCTAAATCGCGTACCACAAAGTATTGTTTATTCATAGTTGGTTATAGGGGTGATTCTGACAAATCTGAGCGCGTTCTTCATGGCTTGAGGCTTTGTCCATCTTGTCGTAGAAGTCCTCAGCCTGTTTGATATCTTTCTGTACATCTTTGGGTAACTGTGAAAAATCTGTTTCTATACCGTTGTAGTTGTAAGTTTTTTGAACAGCCATAGCTACTTATCCTTTTTATTGTTGTCTTTTTCTTGTTCCTTAGTTTCTCTGGTGAGTTCTCTAAGACATCTCATCTGGGCACTATGGGCTAACAGGTCTTTATTAGTCATCTTGGTAGCTCCCTGGTGTTTTCTATGTAACTAAGGTAGCACTGGTCAACCTAGTATGTCAACAGGTCAGCTTAAACTAACTTATGAAGTCTTAGTTAAACAGCAGGGCAGCTAGTTGCTTTTCTATAGCCCTCATTTTTCTCTGGTTAACTATTAAAGCCCTACGAGCATTTGAGCGATCCTTGGCTGTACTATTACGATCTCTGTTGGCTTTTGCTAGGGGTTTATTCCTATCTGAAAGTTTATTATATTGTGCTTTCATACGTTCCACCCTGGCTTTTTCCCGGTCTGTAGTTATCCTATTTGCTGGGTTTAGTGCACTAGGTCTTCTCTCGGCTCTTGTATTATTAGTCTCTGCACGGAAGCCTGATCGCCTTTTGGGGGTAGGGGTAGTAGCGACTGAAATAGCTGGATTATTTGAACTACTAGAAGCCGTGTTTCTACCCAAACCTGATGATGTTTTACCCATTTGTAGTAACCTTTGTACTTTTCTTGATTATTACCCGGTCAACCACCTTTGTCAACCGATTGCTATCTATTCTACCTCTATTTATTTCCATAAAATCAGGGACGTAAACCCAGCCGTCCTCTGCGAACTTATCACAAAGTTGTTTAGCCGCCTGTCCACCACCAAATACCATAAAGGTGATTTTAGGTGCCAAAGAAAACCTCTGACACATGGCAAACTCAGCGTGTAAGTTATCCAGGCGATCACTATAACCACGTGTTGAGAATGAAAACCATTCTCTTGGAACGCCTAAGAAGCAATAAGGCTCAAACTGGGTAGGTATATTGATATCCACGGAGGTCATTATACCCATTTGCTGCCAAGCACGGTTAACCCAACGTTTCCAAAAAATAGACTCTAATACCAGGGCTACAGGGTGGAATAGGGACACCGTGGGGTTTATCTCAGTTGCGTACCGACATCCAGTATTCAATAGGTCTTCTGGGTTTTTTATGAGCTTCTGAAAACGATAATCATCCACGTAGAAATGGTACATACCTTTCCATTGCTTTTTACGGGATTGGGAACCCCAAGAGGCTACGGGCATAACCGGAGCGACTAGTTGTAACTCTGGTAATAACCAGGGAATATTGTAGTCAGGTTCAGACGGAAAATAGTAATCAGGGATTTTAAGTATATTTAGAGAATATTAGCTGCATTAAGTTAGTCATCTGGGTGACTAACTTCTCAAAAAGAACTATGGCGAACTTAACGGTTCCTGTAAACCTTCATAAAGCCCAGAGGATCATTTTTAATGACCCCCACAGGTTTAGAACTACTTGTAACGGTAGGAGATTCGGAAAAACTGCACTAGCCACTTGGGAACTACTAATCAGAGCTTTGCAGTTTGATGGTACTCCCTCTATCACATCCCCTGAAGTCGTTCTAGGAGTTATGCCAACGGCTAATCAGGCTCGTCAGGTACTTTTTAAACCTCTGGTTAATATTTGTGAAACTGAAGCATTTAAGCCACTGGTGAAAAACGTTAATAGAACATCGATGACTATCGATTTACACGGAAAACCCAGTATACGGATCGTTGGCGCCAATGACGCAGGTGGCGATAGGCTTAGAGGGCTTCGTATATATTTTGTGGTGATAGATGAGATTCAGGATGTTAACCCCAGCGCTTTTTATGATGTAATACGCCCAGCAATGGCAGACACCAAGGGCAGCCGGGCTTTATTTACAGGGACTCCTAAAGGTCGTAGAGGCATCTTGTGGGAGTTCTCCAAAATGCCAGAGCAAGATGACGACTGGGTATTCTACAACTTCCCGACAGCTAGTAATCCCACTATACCTAGAGAAGAAGTAGAAAAGGCTAGGGCTACTTTACCGCCCCGGCTATTTGCACAGGAGTTCCTAGCGTCATTTGAAGATTTCCCAGGTAAATACTATACAGAACTCGATAGCGTCAACAGGTACTCTGGAAATATTAAAGACTTACCCCCATTTGATTTATCAGTATTGGGTGTTGACTTCGGTGACTGTAACCCGGCGTTGGTGGTTGTTAACCGAGGCTTAGATCGTAACTGGTACTTAACAGAATGCTGGAACCCTAACCAGGGTAAAGAGCCTCAGCCGATACCTAATCATGTTTTTCATAGCCATATAAGAAGACTAGTAAAAAAATGGAACGTCAGGTTAACCCTGGCAGATCCTAGCAGACCTAGTGACATTCTGGCCATTAGATCACTAGGTGTGGAATCTGGTTTCATTAATGCTAAAGCAGGTTACAACAAAATATCTGAGGGGATCTGCCAAGTCCATAACCTAATCTCACAAAAAAGGCTCCTATTTGTCCCGGGGATGGCTGACCCGGTAGAAGGAGCGATAGACGCGGATTTGGCTTTTTTACTAGTTGAGGCTTATCACAGAGTCAAAAATAAAGATGGTACTTTCTCTGATACTCCCGCAGACGGTTCAGAAGCACATATAAATGACGCGCTAAGGTACGCATTAGCTGTCAGTAACGGGCACAACTAGGTCAGTTAAACTCAAATACTGGTACATCTTTCAAAGTACTAGCCTGTAAAGCCATCAAGGCGTCAGTATGGTCTATACCAGCCTGACGCAAAATGTCATACCTAGACCCAATGGAAGCCCAGCGTATCATCTGATCAAGGCTCATGTCAGCTACTTTGGCAGTTATGGGCATACCTCCAGATTTCTTAAGTCTATTAACCTCTTTGGGGAAGTTGACCACACTAGAGTCTCCATTAGCATCTGCTTTCAACCAATCAGTAAACTTGGGCTTAAAGTTAATCCTAGCCTCATCCCTTAATCGTTGAAACAACTCTTTGGTCTGACGTTCATATTCGGACTCTAGAACCTCTTCACCTAACGCGGCGTCAATACGGCGCTGCAAAGTCTCGGTAGCTAATGCTGACAAGTAGTCGATAGCAACATCAGACTTATTGACCTTGGCTTCCCACCGGATAATGTCTATGAAATCTTCCACGTTTATAGAAGTATATCTCTTCTGGTATAAAACTATTCTTGTTTTTCCCGTCGCCAAGGTCTTACCACAAAAGGCTTTGAAGGATTTCGAGGCTATTTTTTCCCGAAGCGAGTCTATTCTCCATCCTAATAAGCATTCCACGGAAGGTACAGCTAATAGATATACATCCCCATCTTTAGCGCCGATAAAATCTTGTCCCAAAATCGTAACTTTTGTGGCTTTCATTGTGTAATCCTCTGATGTTTACTTGGAATCTTTAGGTTGTACCAGAAACCCTAAGGCAGCTAGGCGAATATATTCACTCATGGAATACCCTGAGGCAATCGCTAGTTCCTTAATCTTGTTCAGTTCCTGATCACTAGCTCTGAAGTTAATCAAATGATTTCTAGTCATTGTTGTAACTTTGATTGTCTTTATATTTTAACTTAGTCTACCAAGCCTGTCAACAAGTAAGTTAAAAGCCCAGAAGCTTAGCATGACTGACTTTAGATAAACCTGTGTCACTATGGCGGATTTATCTATAAAGATCAAGGATTTACAGACGGAACATCCGGAATACGTCGCCCTTAGCCCTCAATGGAGAACGATAAGCATTCTCAAAGATGGCGTTAGTGCTATTCAGCGTAATATTGAACGTTTTCTACCCAGACGCCCCGATGAAGCTAAAGAACTTTATGATCTCCGGGTGGCAAAGCTTAGCTACACCCCCGTGCTTTCTGATGCAGTTAACAAATACTCAGCCAAGCTAGCTGGTTCACCTGTGCAGTTAACGGGTAATAACGATCCTTTCTGGGAAACTTTCAGAGCTAACACCAGTAATCCTAAATATGGTGTAAAAAAAGAGTCTAATCTTCTTCAGGATATCTTTGGCTCATTATTGTATTATGGTCGGGTATGGGCAGCCGTTAATCGCCCTGATTTGGGGGTAAATCCTAGAAGCGCTTATGAGTCTCAGGGGTTACCTAATAGTCCTTATGTAGCCCTTTACGAACCTTTAGAGGTTATTTATTGGTCTGACGAATGGGCTATCAGTCGTCATATTTACCCTTTAGTTGAACCTTTTAGATCCCCTAAGACAATATGTCGCTGGACATATTGGGGGTTGAATGAAAATATTATCTTCGAAGCAGAGGTAAAGCTAAGGGCTTCCAAAGATTCAGACGGTAACGTGTATGATAAGGTATCCCAAGTATTTCTAGTTGGACAATGGCTACCCTGGGACTCCGATCAGGCGATCATAAGTCCTAAATCCGTCTGGCAGCATAACATCGGTCAGAGGGTTATCAGTACGCTCAATATATCGAGTGAGAAATGGGTATGTAGTCAAGTTTATAACAAACAGATTCAACACCTAAGAATCGAGTCGGCCTGGACTGACGCGGGTTACCTCAGCGGCGTTGTTCAACGATTATATACACCATCACCGCCTCCACCATCAGACGATCCTCGGATCACCTACGAACAACCAGATCATTCCAAAGAGCTAGCCCTGGCAGGTAACCAACATATCCTCATTGGTGCTGGCTATGCCTTTGTAGAAAGTACTGGGGCTGCACTAGGTAACCTCCAAGGTCAACTAGACAAAATAGAAGCCCAGATTAGGCAGCTAGTTAGTCTACATTTTGCCAGTGGTGATACTAGCGCCTTATCGCAATCAGGATTATCCAAGGCTATGGACATGAGCCTATTAGAGGACTCTATGAAGTCCTATGGGCAACAAGTACTAGCAATGTATAATAATATACTTCGGGTGGTTGCTAAGATGATTGGTGTGCCCGAGGCGACCGCTATCGGACTTAGTAACTACTCAGCCAGTGTCATGGCTGACTTGATTCGCCAACTATCCATCATTGAGACTTTACCGTACATACCGCCCACGGCTAAAAAGATAGCCTATGGTAAGTTGAGTCAGCTAATGGTGGGGGCTGCTAGTCCTGAGGATGAGGAGAGGATTAAACAGGAGTTGGAAGAACTGTTTAAGGACGGGGGTAAAAAATGTAGCTGTGATGACGAGCCTGATGAGGATGATGACGACTCAGACGCTGATGAGATTTTACAAGGTGTGGTAGATGACTATGGGCTATCTACGGAAGATTATGACTATTTGTATGGAGATGGAGACGGAGGCGACAGTGATTTAGATTTAGATGACTTGGGATTATCTGATAAAGATATGGAGTATATATTAAATGGTTAAGGTTAATACACTATCCCCGGAGGCTTTAGGCAGGCTTAAAGAAAAACTTGAAACTAACGTTAGGCAGAAAAAAGGTAAAAACTGCAAAAAAGGTAAGACCTGCAAGGGGAGTTGCATAGCCCAGGCTAAACAGTGTGATGATAAGCCTAAGGGTAAAAATAAACCTGTTACTAAACCTAAGGGATCGAAGTCAGATCCCAAGCCAATAGAACCTAAACCCACATTACCTGAGAAAACTAAAAAAACTAGATCCAAAAAACCCCCCAATGTGTCAACAAGTAAATACACACATAATATGGGGGATTATAAAAGTAATATTAGTGTAGGACAGAAGTTCACAGAAGATCGGTTAACACTAGGCGCACCTAGTAAGAAAGAGAATACTAAAAGACAAAAACTGGAAGAAGCCAAAAAAGCTCTTAGTACTTCCAATCCATCTCAGAAAGATTTTGGTAAACATATAAACGCTTTTCGTCGCGCAGAGTCAGCCTATTATGCTGAAGTGGATAAAAGAAAGCTGGATGAATCAGTTAAGTTACATAAACTTAAAGAGGATATCATTAAACATCATAAGGTATCTAAAGAGGAGCTTAAAGACTTTAGGGATAAGTTGTATATATATGATGTGGTTAAAAAACGACCTGATCTTGAGACTATTATAAACGCTACAGAGGAAGTTTATAGTCTATCTGGGGGTAAAGTTAAGCGTACTTTAGTTCATATCGACGGGTCAGGGGATGAAAGGGCTTATGCAAATCAAGGGGGTAAAGAGTTGAACGTAGGTACGGCGGTCGGGCGAAAAGATCTAAAAGAGACTGTGTATCACGAAGCTGGACATCATGTTGAATATTCAGACAAAAGTATCAAGGAAGGAAGTAGAGATTGGTTAGAATCCAGGGCCACTTCTTATACTCCAAAATCCCTAAATGAAATAACCGGGCACAAGTCCTATGGAGATCACGAGGTGGCGCTGCCAGATAACTTCATTAACCCATATGTGGGTAAAATATATGGGGATAGAGGGGCATCTACGGAAGTCGTTAGTATGGGATTAGAGCATTTTACTTCGGGACTAAAAATGCGGGAGTTACTTGAAAAAGACCCCGAACACTTTTATTATACCGTTGGTGTACTTCTGGCAGAGGGGGCTAAATGATACTTAGATTAAGACATATTATAGACGTTGAGTTGACTATCTTTACGCCGGATAATAGCCCATACGGATTACATCAACCAACTTATAAAGTATCCGATGATACTTATGATAAGTATCTTATTGAAACATTCAAAAAGGCCGTTAATGATGCTTATGGGCACACCGGGCATCTATTAAACTCTGAGTCGATTAGTAATATTGATCTAATCCATATAGCTAATACATTAGATGATTTTGATGTAGTAGAAACTCTGGACATAACGCGTATTCCCATGAAAGCAGAATATCAGACCTAGCGATCATCTAAGGTCTTATGGAGTTCCTAACAGACATAAGATTCCCTGGCTAACTTGACTTAGTTTTAATATGCCGAACAGATATTAGAACTAACTATGACCCCCGAAGAAATCCAAGCATTAATCCAAGCCTCCCTTGATAAATCCCTACCAGCGATTATCAAGGGAGCTTTTGGCGAGTTACAGAGCCATTTTAGTGAACAACTAAAGCCTATTAGTGAACGCCTGTCAGCCTTTGAGGTAGCCACTGAGCCTAAAGATCCGCAAGATTCAACAGAGTTACCACAAAGCAACGATCCGGCATTCCAGGCACTAACGAAGCGCTTAGCCAAACTAGAGGCAGACAATAAGGCACTGGCTGACAAGGAACAACAGAGAGCTAAAGAGGCTGAACAGTTGCATTTTGATAACACTTTAGGTAAGTCATTAGCATCTAAGGGTAACGTGTTACACCAAGATCTAGTAACAGAGATTTTGGCTACCAGATTGCGTAATGGAGCCGTGCAGAAGGATGGCGAATGGTATACGAAAGACGGGGCTAAGCTATCTGAGGCAGTGGAGAGTTTTTTCGGTTCTGAACAAGGGTTACATTTTCTACCTAGTAAGCATCAGAATGGTATTAATACACCCCTTACCCGTCAGCCGGCCAGTAGTGGTAAAGTTGACCCGAAGGATCTTAGCGTAGACGATATGCTTGAAGATATGAGTTTTTAGAGAAACCTTAGACGAGCTAATAAGCCCCCCTGGATTACTCTGGGGGGCTTTGTTATAGGTCGTTCAGTTAATCAAAAATGACATTTTATTAGAAAGCGCAAAGAAATATTCTAAGGAACTATAAATAATGCCGTTTACGCCCGTTGAGGTTTTATCAAAAATCGTAGAAGAATCCGTGGTAGATACGCGGTTACGCTCTGCGGTCACTTTAGACCTTTTAAAAGCTAAGGGTCGGACAACAACAGCTAACTACTCTGCTCTGTACTGGGACGTGGTTGTTAGCTCCGGTACTGCTGCATGGGATTCTATGGCTAACGCAGCCGCTGGTAGCACCGTTGGGCAGACTGTGCAAGCCAACTTAGGTCTGGGGGGTTATAAAGTTACCCATAAGTTTTCACTGAGCCGTGTGACACTTCGGGATGCTGCCAGCCGTGGCCCTGGTGAACTCAAAGACCTGTTAAAAACCCATGTGGACGATGGTCTGTTAGTTTTACGCCGAAAAGTCAACGAGGCTATCTGGTTAGGTGATGGTACAGCTACCTACGGGGGCTTCGTCGGTATGCCAGTTATCCTCAGCAACACTGCTAGCTACGCAGGTATTGATCCGGCCACTTATACCTCTTGGAAGCCCGGTGTACTGTTAACCAATGGCACCCCTCGTGCATTGACTAAGGATCTTTTGTTAGACTTCCGCCAGGCTGAGGTAGAAAATGAGGTCATGCACGACTTCGTGGTAACCTCCCCGGCTACTGCTAAGTCCTACAACAAGTTATTTGATTCCATTGCGGGTAGCCTTCAGATCGCCAATAGTCAAGGTGGACGTAGTAACATTGATGTGGCTACGGGTGATCGCGCTTGGGACGGTATAGCGATTACTGAAGATCCAATCTGTCCTAGTGGGCAAATCGTAACTGGTGCATTGAACTACTTTGATCTCAAAAGCTACGACTTATCTAACGTAGGTAAAGACAAGATGAGTCAGCTAGGTTTCCAAGATAACTTCACGGTTATCAAGTCGGCTGAGGTCGGCGGATTATGCGTCAATATCGCCATGATTCCCGAAGTGAATCCGGGCACTTTGACCTTTGAGATCTTCGTTATCCCTCAACTTCGTTTACGCAACCGGAAGATGATACAAGGAATCAAAAACCTAACCTAATATTTTAGGTTAACTAACCTGTCAACATGTTTCTATTATAGAAAAACAGAAAGCCCTAGAGTATTCTAGGGCTTCTTTATTGGCTACATGTACATGGTTACATCTGGGTGATCGCTCTGTTAATCATCTGGACATGTTCGGGTAGCTTGGCTTCTCTTCTGGCTCTTGATGCAGCCCAGACTGGCTCTGACTGTTCTACGTAACTTTGAAACTCCTCTTCGGTCATCTGTTCAAACAGCGCGGCTTTTTCAGCTTCTATCTGGGTATCGTCTTGTTCTTCTTCGGAGGCTCGCAGGGATTTATCAAGTAAATCTAGAGCCTGTTTAATCCGATCTCTGACCTCTGTGGTTCTCTCTTCTACCTGAGCTATTGTGGTTGTAATACCTAACGCCCCATCCATTCTGGTTTCTATGGCCTCTTGACTTAATGCCCTAACTAATGCTTGAGCCTCTTTATTACCCTTACGCGCTTGATAGTACCAATAAGCCACTCCAACCTCTAGTGGTAACCCATTCATAGGCTTATTACCTCTAGGGTTTTTCATTTTCTCGTATACAGAACCCTTATAGGGAGACGCTTCTGGGCTATTTCCAGCTAAAAAGTCTCGTATAGAAATGTCCGCTTTTTTAACTGCTTCTGTCCAGCTATAAGCCGATGCATATCGGCTACCGTCTGTTTTTTGAACAGCATAAACAAAGGAACCAGCGATCTGAATAGTTACATATTGGTCTTGCATAACTTGTTAACTTAACCTGTGAACATGTTTCTATTATAGACCCTAATATAGAAAAAAGCCAAGTTTTCTAATATAGGTTATCTTCGTGTTGTTGGTTGGTTACTTGGATACCATTAGTTTCCTTGATGGAGCGCTCTAGATCAGCCTGAGTAACAGCCAGAAGTAAGTTAAGTGCCTGAGGATCTTGTTTTTCTAATACTAAATGTCTTAAATATTCTATCCCAAGGCTAGTTGGGTAGGCTCTGGTAGACTTGTTGAACTTCCCTACTTTAACCTCTAGGATATCCTCAACATCTATATTACGTCTACTTAACCAGTTTGCAAGGCTCTGCCTATGATGATTTAATCCCGTAGATATTGAAGTCAAGGTGATCCACGTGCGCTGATCTTCTGTCAAAAAAGCTTCAATAATGATACCAGCAAAGTCAGAAGTCGCAATGTTTAACAGTTCCATAAACACCTCTAAAAGTTTCAGCCGTTTTTCTTGTTTTTTCCTACTCTGGGAAAGTTAGTAGGCTCGTAGGTTTTCCAAATCCCCCTGAAGTTACTCGCTTGGTTGACCTGCTTGGTTGACTAACATAGTCTAACTTTTCTAGGCTAGAGCATCAAGGGGTTTTCTAGGGTAGAAAATCTTTCTAGGTCAATCTAGCTCCCTTCAAAAGTGCTAGGGCTTCTATGACTATCTTTAGTAAACTTAGATAACTTCGTTATGCCAGAACTAAACAAAGCCTTTGAAGCCACAGAAGAACCTATAGAATCCCCAGAGGATACCTCAGAAGCCTCGGCGATCGCAGAAGCACCCCTAGAAATCCCCCTAGTCCTTGGTAAGTTCTATCAGGTTAATGGAGTACCCGGGCAGTATTGTGGAAAATCCGGGTTTATGTACACCTTTAATACTTCTACTGGCACAACGGAAGTACAGGAGCTTACGGGGGTAACCCAATGGCTTTAACCTTTAATCAAACTCTGGCCTACACATTAGGCTACAGTACGCGCCATTTTGACCCCAGGTACACAGCGCAGCCGATTGTGTTCCCTGAGTTCACTGAGGATGATGTGGCGTATATTCAAAAAATCCTAGACAAGCTAACGGCTATCGATGAGGAGCTAGAGGCTAATCGTAAAGACAGCATGGCTACTGATGTGGGAGGAATCAAAATAGACTTCCATAAAAACATCCAGATAACCAAATCCGAGGGTACAAGGCTGTTGAAAGAGCTAGAAAGGATCACCGATATTCCTCTGATGTATGACAAGTACCTTGGTCGTACCCAAAGTGGACTAAGCTCAACCCCTATAGTCGTTCGGTCATATTATTAAACCTTAATAACTTCCTAAGACCTCTGACTTTTTCTTGATAAAGTTGGGGGTTTTTTAATGGGAAACATAGAATATTATGGACAGTTATTTAATGGCGACAAAGTAACCCCCGCGATCGCTGCTGCTGCTAACGTAGCTCGTAGCTATGGTTTGGCTTTACTAGCTGCTAGAACACCAGTAGACACAGGATTACTTAAGTCAAACTGGAAGGCAAAACTGGAGGGTCAAGGTATTAGATGGTTTAACGGTACGGACTACGCGTCCTTTGTGGAATATGGTACAAGGCGTATGAAGCCCCGTCATATGTTAACCAATAGCATCCCTGACATCTCTGAGGTTTTTGAGGCTGAACTGGCTAAAAATATTGGTAAAGCCATAGGCGCCCAAATCGTCTCTGAGATGGTTGCTACTCCTGATCAACCTTCATGGAAAAATCCTCAGACGCCTAAGCAATCTGGAGGTTTTAGTAAAAGAACCTTTAGTAAATCCTATCTATTCAGCAACCCTAGAGATATTCTCAGTGGTAAACAGAAAGAACAAATAGCCGCAGCCAAGCCATTACTAAGACGCGGAGGATTACCGGGTTAATAGTATTACCTCGACCCATTAGTCATCGGGTGTAACTCATTATCGAATGGGGCATCTAAGTTACCTTGGCGCGTCAAACCATAGGCAACCAGTGACCGCCGGAGTTCCTTAAGCGCTGTGGCGACTATCTGATAGTCAGGGTCATCAGCAGAAAGACTAGCCCGATGATTAACCAGGCTAGCCTCTAAGTTGTAATATTGCTCTAGGATATTCATTAGGGTAACAAGGGCTACCCTACTGTTATATCATTTCTCGTTTTGTCTTTCTCGTTTTGCCGCTTCCCTTTCAAGCCTTAGCTGTTCTTTATAAACTTCTAGTTCAGCCTGAGCAGCTTCCCACTCAGCCCTAACACGTGCCTTCTCGGCTTCCCTTTCTTCTCTTGATAGCTTATCATTAGACATATCTGTGGTATCTCCATAGATCCCCCGGTTTGTAGTTGGTAGCTTCTACCGGGGTGTTTATATTATAAGTGTAGCATGGCTAACCAAACCTGTCAACCTGTTGACTAAGTTTCTTAAAATGCCCCAGGATGATGAAACCCTTGTCGATCGCCTAATCCCTGTGAATGCCCGAATGAATGGTATAGCAGCCCGGCTAGGTATCCCGCAATATCAAAACGTGGTCATTGTACGTGGAGGCGTCCAGACGCTACTGGAGCCAAAACCCAAGGTTAAATCCATGACCAAATATGATGTACAACAGTTCAAAGCTAACGGTATCGAGATTAACCAGGATGAAGTATGGGTAGAGGAGATCCCTAGAAGCTACGATGAGTCCCAGATATCCCAATCTAAGTTCATCTTAAATGCTCAGTTAGCCCCCAGCGGTCAATGGTTCGGCGTAAATGCCTCTGTAAAGTTTATAGATCGTAATCAGTTATTGACTTATCGAGTACTGGTACTTAAGGAGCGTGGTCGATGAAGCTATCTACATGGCGTCCTGCAATCATCGCCTGGCTAAACCAACGCGTTAATATTCAAACTTGGGAGTTACGTAATCCCCTGGACGTTGGGGAGACAGCCGGATTTTTACCACCACTGAAGTATATCAAACACAGTGTTACCGAGGCTGGTAAAGAGGCTGAGGCCACGCAAGAGATTTATATTACCACTAGATATTCTAGGGATCTCAAATATGCCCAGCTACCGCTGGGGTTGATAGAAGGTGTTTACAGTTCCATCTGTCAAGACCTTTTGGATGACGGTCAAGGTATAGTGGACGGTCTGGACATCCTAATAAACCCTGGCGCACACCACATGGTACTTACTGACCCTATACAGATACAAGAATCCGGGGATGATATCGCGGACTGGTTAATCACAATGGTCTTTTATGTAACTATTAAATGGATTCCTGAGGTTGAATCCGATATGGACTTCGGGTTCCCAGGATACAACATCAACCAGATCAACTTCGGGATATACCGTGCTAAGTTACCTGATTTCAATGATCGCGTATTAGACAGTACTTGGAGTTCATCAGGGGTTAACGACGATCGTCCAGCCTTAACCGTAGATGACTCAATAGGTACAGAAGTATTCCTAACAGATTGATGGCAACCAAAAGATTATCGACTGTTTCCATAGTTCCTCAGAAAGTCCCCGGGGACTTTATTTATATTTGTAGAGGCTCCAATACATTTAGATTACCTATTGATGCTATCGGCGGTTCGGGGGGTTCCCATAACCCTGCCACTAGCTTTGACTTAGGCACTGTGAAAACTGATGTGACCTCAAATAATCCCGTAGTTTACCTTAAATCCTCTATGGACACGCTGTTAGCTACAAAAGCTGACAGTAGCACCTTAGGGAACTATGTTTCCTCTGCGGGACTAACAACAACCTTAGGAAACTATGTAACTAACAGTAACCTGACAACTACTCTGGCGTCTTATGTGACTTCATCAGCCTTTAGTATTGCTTTAGCAGCTAAGGTGGGTACATTGGATGATCGTCTAACCAACTCTAGAATACCCACAGGGCCAGCCGGAGGTGATTTAGCTGGTAGTTATCCTAATCCCACCTTGGCTACTTCCGGCGTCGCCGAGGGATCTTACACCCACGCCAATATCACCGTAGACGCTAGGGGGCGGGTAATATCCGCATCTAATGGTATCGAAGTACCTAATCACCCTGGTTATATATCCGGTCGGTATTATCAAAATGGGTTTACTTCTGGACTTACAACCATCGCCTTAGCCGCAGATAGACTATACGGTGTCCCATTTCTGGTGGGTAAGTCCGCCACCTTTGATGGTCTGGCCATAGAAGTAACAACCCTTAATAACACAACCACTTGTATTATGGGTATTTTTACTAATCCTAATGGAATCCCTGATACCTTGGTAACACAAACGGCAGGTTTTTCTGTGGCAACCACCGGAGAAAAACTAGGTAGCATTTTAAGCTCTCTGCATGGTTGGTATTGGTTGGTATTGGCTTCTTCAGGCGCGGTGACTATTAGGGCTTCTACTGCAACAAATATGGGCACGGCTATATTTGGTCAAACAGGCGCTAACAACTCTTTCCCTGGAGGTTTCATAATGAACTACACGTATGCGGCACTACCTCTTACGTTCCCTAATACCACTAGAACACCATTAACCGTCTTACCTATTCTTTTTCTGAGGGCTGCATAATGCAATCAGCGCCCCGGTTATCAAACTGACTTATTGAGGATAAACAGATCCTCATGACTACTATTACTTGTAACCTGAAAATCGCAGGGACTACTACAGCACTTGATGGTTATATCAGGGTTAACGTAGAGTACTTTTTTAGTACTGAAAATACCTTGTATGTTCCAGTATATAAGGATTACCCATTGGTTTCAGGATCAGCCAGCTTTGAACTGGAACCCTCGGATCTAGCCCAAGTAGCCTACAGATTTCAGATATTTCAAACGGTACCTGACACGGAAACCGAAGACGATGAGGGTAACCCAGTGAATATCGTCAACGCTGATAATCTGATCAAAAACTTTACGGCGATCGTCCCTTACAGTTCTACAGCGATCAACCTAGTGACCCTAGCTGAGCAATCAGGTGTTCGTTATGACGCCCAGGATAGTTCTTTGCTAACCTTGGCTAGATACTTACAGTCCTCTGAGACATTCTGGAATGTTCTATCGCAAAACGTGTGGAACCTGAAAGGGGCTTGGGATTCCTCAGCTTTTTACAAACGTGGTGATGTTGTAATCTATGACGGTTCCGCATACCAGTATATATCTGCTGTAGCTTCTAATACCAATCTTCCAACCAATATTAGCTTTTGGCGATTATTAGTTTCCAAAGGCGATACTGGTACGGGTACAGACGGAAATAATGCACCCTATGATGTCACATGGGACGGTGCGACTGATGCCCCCAGCCGTAATGCCGTTTACAACATAATACAAACGTTAGCTACTAGTAGCCAACTGGATGCATACGCGCCATTGGTCGCCCCTAGCCTGGTTAACCCTATCTTAGACACCAGTAGTACTTTATTAGCTAATGACAACTCATCTAAACTTGTATCCTCATCCTGGGTACAAGACATCGCTACAGCACTGAGAAAGTCTGTAGTGCCTGTGGGGGCTAGTTTGGTCTGGTATACCACTTCAGCCCCGCAGTACTGGGTATTGGCAGATGGTCGAACTCTTTCTAGAACCACTTACGCTGATTTGTTTGCGCTGTATGGAACCACCTTTAACACTGGTGGCGAGTTAGGAACCGAGTTTAGATTACCGGATACCCGTGGGTGTGTAGTTGCTGGCATGGATCAAATGACTGCCTTACAAGGATCAGCTAATCGTATCGTGGCAGCCTGGGCGGATATTATGGGAGGTAGATCCGGTGCGGAGACCCATACATTGAGCGTGGCAGAAATACCAAGTCATAACCATGCTCCAGCTTCAGGCTCCACACCGTCCTTTGCGGTTAATGTGACTTCAGGCGGTACAGCAGGGCTAGCGGCTGGTAATACGGTTATCGCCAACAATGCCACAAATAGTACTGGCGGAGGCGGGGCACATAACAACATCCAACCCACAATCGTAGCCTGTTACATTATTTATGCTGGGATATAACTGTTGACTTTTTAAGGGTAAATAAAGTCAACAGTATGACCCTATTACCTAATGTACCTTTCACAGATGGCACTATTTACACCCCCGAAATAGCATATTTGGCTTTTAATCAAGTCTTTGATGATCAGACTAGCTACTTAGGGCACAGACCTAAAATAGTTGATACAGATTTATCAGACACGTCAGGACAGATTAAGCAGCGACTAAGTGCTGTCACTGAGGGTTTAAAATGTTCCGTGTATTCTGGTTTAACTGTGGCTCATACCTCGGGAAGTGTTAGGTTACCTGGGGGAGGTGTTTTAACTATAGCCGCTGGACAGATTGTAGTACCTGATAATACTACTAGTACCATTTTTGTAGATGACACTGGAGTCCTACAAGTAGCCAATATAGCTAATGTTATTAGGCTCCCTATGGCTACAGTTACCGCTGTATCTGGTACCATTACGGCTTTAATAGATATTAGGGACTTAGGTATCCGTAGTATTCAGCCCGTAGCCGCGTCCATTAAGTCTTTTGGTGGAACCCGATCAGTAGATAAAACAGCCACAAACGGAGAAGTCTTTGATGAAGGTTTCTACTATTTTCGTGACTTCACTGTTCCCTCAGGGGTGTCCATTACAATATCGAGGCACGCCAAAATATTTTGCTCTGGTAATGTAGAGATTTCTGGGACTATTACAGTCAGTACAATCGCTAACGGAGCTGGTGGTTTCGGCTCCGTAGTCGCAGGCAGTAACTTGGGAGGATTATCGGGCACGGGCTTAGGGGGAGGTTCGGGATCTATTACACCATCCCCTTACCCTTATTCAGCACAACCTTATGGCTCGGGGGGTGGCTTAGGCTTTGGTAGTGGTACCAGCGGATCTGTAACTATTGGTAATGCGGGGGCTGGTGGTGGCTGCTTGTGGATCGAGGCAGCCGGATATATTAATATCACAGGCACTATCCTCGCCAATGGTAACCCTGCGACTACTGGTAGCGCCACGGGGTCTAATGCGATCGCTACGGGATCTGGGGGGGGATCTGGTGGACTAATATACCTCTCATCTCTCGCTAAAGTGACTTGTACAGGCACAAGTAACCTTAGCGTGGCTGGGGGTAACGGGGGTAATGCTGCAAGGTCAGGTAGTTCTATACAATCTAATGGTGGCGGGGGCGGCGCTGGTGGCTGGGTAGTCCTAGCTAGTCCCCTAAATAACACCACAGGCTCCACCATCAACCTTTCAGGGGGTGCTGCGGGTACTACTATAACTGGTACGGGAGGTATCGGGGGAGGTACTGGCGGGGCCTTTGGTGGTACTGGTGGGGCTAGTTCTGGCTCTGGTAATACAGGTAGATTCTTGTCTCTAACCTTTGTTCCTTTAGGCGGCTAATATGGCTTTTGCAATAATATCTAATAACCAAATAGTAGGTTTCACCTCTGATGAAAACATGGGGTTACCATCAGGATTCTCCTTGGTAGAAACCCCAGACGGATACTCGGTAGACCAACTGTATTATGACGGCTCAGAAGTTCAGATAAAGCCTATGAAGCCTAGCGAGGCTTCATACTGGCAAGAGTCTACAAATAGCTGGATAGAACCCCAGGAGAATACTAGTCCGCAGTTTATGCTTGCCTCTAACCCTTTGGCTGTGGCTGTTTATGACCATCTGAAATCCCTCGACGTGGTATTAGCTGATGCTATTGGCTTGATACTTGCTCAGGTCACTAGTGATGATAATGAGTATCAGATCCGTTTAGAGGAACTCCAAAAACACTTTACGAACCCTTGACACTGACAGATTATCTGTAAATATTAAGATAGTCTTATGGAAAACCCACATATTACTCAGCCCTCACAAAGCACTCCAGATATTTGGGGTGCTGTTATTTTGATGAAAGACGGTAGCTATGCTGTGATTATTTTTTTAATCCTAATAGTCTTTATGTTCCGTAAAGCGGCTACTCAGTTTTTTAAAGAGCATTTGGATGTTATGAGATCACTGAGAGATTCTAATATCAAAAACAGTGATACTTTAGAAAAAACTACTAAAGCAGTTGAACGTATTAGTAAAAACAATACAGTGCTGACTACTATTTTGGCTAAATATTTGGATCTAAACTTAACCCAAATACAAGATGATGATGTATAATATTATTTGGTAGAACTAAATCTAAGGTAGCCCGAACGCCCGAGACTTCCGAACTACCCTAAGAGTTAACCTAGCCCGAACCTGGGAGACTTTAGTTTAATCAGTATCACCTTCACCAAGACCTTTGTAATAGATCTGGTTTACGCCATCAGGTTGAATCATCTGTATTACCACGGTATCGGCGTATGGACTAGTCCACCCATTGGCTAATAAGTAGTCTAGTGGTGACCCATTAATCTTTACCGAGTCTACGTCAGTTACATTGCCAACATTTCGTACGTAGTAAGCTAACTCATTGGTGCGTACTTTAGAACCCCAACTATATGTCAAGGGGCTTAAGTAGTCGTAAAGGGTATCTGCGATATTATCAGCTAAGACTTCAGATACCTCTGTGACTCCGCAGGTAATCTCAACCTCTAATAAGTCTAAAATAGCAGGACTAACCCAGACTTGTGATGCAGCAAAGCAACGTTGCTGTAGCTCTGCTTTGATAGCTTGACAAGTCCCGGTAGACGCTGGCTGACCTTGTGAATCAACTAAGAATAAATGAACCTGCCCGGATGATTTATTGGTTTTGTCTGAGTTCAGAAAAGGTATACACAGTGCCCTAGAACCATCACCCATGAACTCTTGGGCTGCTAACTCATAATCTGTGGCAGACACAAGGACATCACGGGATCGTAGGATTTGCTGTGCCCGGTTAATGGTACTACTTATTTCCTCGATATCTGATCCGCCTGTTAATGGTTCTGGGTTGTAAATGGCTTGTAAATAGTTCAGTCCGGGATTAGCTACTAGTAAACCAAATGCTGGGACGTTCAAGTCTGACCCTGTGCGATATGCCATGACACTAACCTCAGCCTCGATCGCACCTGCGGGGATGACTAGTTGTTCCTGAAGAGTAAAAAAGCTATCCTTGTAGGGTACTGAGTATCCAGCGTTAACCACAAAGTCAGAACCTAACGCAGCGGTTAGTAAAAACCGAAGTTTTCCACTGGTAGCCGTACCACCACTACGGGTAACCCCAAGGAGCCTGAATGTCTCCAGGGCCAGGGCTTCCGGTAGCATATTAAGGTAATAAAGTAACTCGGCTACCCCAAACATCTGACCCTCAACTAAGGCAGCTATGGGGCTTCCCGGGCGAAAATCGTTAAGTTGTCCTCCGGAGGCCTCGCGGATACGATCATAAGCCAGAAGGACTAGCTCAGATTCGTTCTGGGGATCTAATACCAGTTTAGGGATCTCTAAGTTGGCCATTTAAGGAAACTTAGTCAATAGTGGGTTGACAGGTTTATTTAGACAAAGTGAAACCCCTAGGGTTATTGTTATAGCTCAGGCAGCACTAGATTTCTACTAATACCCGCGTAGTGGTCATTGATGACTCTGGGGCTATTACCAACTATTTTGGCTACCTCAGCAACCGTCAAGCCAGACTCAATCATCCGTGTTATTGCCGTATGGCGGGTATTATAAGCTGGTCTGTAACGTTCCACTAGTCCCTGCTTTATTAACTTAGTTATTTTAGGGCGCCAGTGATATAGTAAAAAGTTATGGTTGTTTATGGTACAGCCTTGTAGACTGGTAAACACATAATCCGTAGTATTACCTCTGGTCATCCCTTGAAGCAACTTAGTTAACTGAGAGTTACAGGGTATCTGTCGAGAAAGCTTAGTTTTAGTAGGCTTTCTAGTGCGCTTTTCCAGGTAATAGCTGGCGTTTATGATAACACTTGAGTAGTCGGAGGCTACCTGTTTCCACTGTAGGGCGATCGCTTCACCTGTCCGGCAGCCTGTTAGGAATAGGAACTTAACAAAGGTTTCATAGTGGCTACCTTGGAACGCCTCTAGGATGGCCAGCATCTCAGAGGTAGTAAAAGGGTCTATCGGGCAACCTTTGGCGACTTTAATATCGTTGGTTAAGCCATTAAACGTATTTTTTGTTACTAATCCCCTGGACACTGCCCAGTTTAATGCAGCACTCATGTGTATAATGAACTGCTTAGTTCTGATATTTGATTTATTATTTAATAACCAGATTTTGATAGCATCCGCGTCCTCTGGATACTGGTAAGGTAAAGCTTCTATTAAGTTCGCCCAACCTCCATAGGTCTTATTTAGTGTAGTAAGGGCCACATCAGATTGCTTGTACTCCGTAAACTTTAGCCACAACTCTTTGAGGGTGAGGTGTGGGACGCTTTGAGCTTTTCTGAAGTTCTCAGTATTAAAAGTACCCTTAGCTATCTGGTCTTCAATATCCCAGACCAACCGTTGCACTTGTTTAAAGTTTTCTGGGGTATCTGAATCCAGTCCAGTGGAAATATAGCGATTAGTTTTTACCAGATTCCTAGGTAATCTAATACGATATTTACCTCTGTATACTTCTATACCTACAGTACCTTTCTTAGCCTTTTTCATAATAGCCAGGGGATAGCCAAAATACCTTAAAAGCCTGATATATCACTAAAGAATCCGAAGGTTTACCAGATTTTAATGGGGCTTCCATCACAAGAATAGCGCGGCTCATGCCTGCAATAATGCGGTTGCGGCGGGGAAAGTGAGTGCGGTCGGGTGGAGTTTTTGTGGGGTATTCACTGACGACTAACCCAGCTGTCAAAATTTGTTTGTACAAATCCCGATTTTTCTGCGGATAAATTACATCTACACCAGTTCCTAAAACTGCGATGGTTCTTCCACCGGCTTTCATCGCGGCGGTGTGGCTTTCGGTATCAATTCCCTCCGCCATCCCAGAAACCACTGTAAATCCATTTTTAGCCAAAGCTGTGCTAATTTGACGAGTCCAACGAATGCCGTATTCTGAATCCCCAGAGAGTTAATACTCGTCGTCGCGGAGGATAAAGCCAGATTCCTTATTGAGGAATCCAGCAAGCTGTTTAATCAGTCCGCGAAGACGATTAAATTTATGCTCAACAAGCTTGTCAGTAGCGTTGTGCCTGTATTCGGAAAACAATTTCTTCTCTGTATACTCAGTTAGATGTATGTCTAACTTTTTCTCATTGGTATACAACCTATCAACAAAATTATCCTTGAGAGAGTCAATAGCTGTTAATAAGTTAGTTTGTGTATTACTGATTTTGGCGTTAATATTAGCTTCTATTTGTGCTAGTCGATAGATACCGCCAACCAATAAAAATACCAAGGAAACAACAGTAAAAGCATTATTAATGTCAATCTTCATTTGAACCTAGCCAAACAGTGATAGTAATATCTGGAACCCATAATCTTGGTATAAATTCAAGACTTCCCAATCTATCCGCGTCAGATAAGGTTAGTACTTGTCTGCCAATGTATAATCGTTTCCACTTACCATAAGCTCTACCAGGTGAAGAAGATGGGATGTAAGTAAACGGTGCAAGATGCCCGATAAAACGATAATCCCACCCACCAATTTTTGACAATTCAACCGCTAACAAATTGGTTGATAGCGCTTGAATAATATCGATATGCTGACGGTTTGGTACTTGGAGAGTGTAAAAAGACCGTTGGTAAATCTTACTCCAAGTAGTCATTACGGAACCAAAGTTATGTTGCTTTCCGCTTCGAGTTTAACAACGTCAAAATCAGTGTTAGCAGCCTGGATACTGCCTTGAATAAAACGAGCATCATTGACAGTCTCGATGAAATCAGAACTGTCAATTGCATCTGCATCATCTGCGATTAAAACAAATTGTGTCCCATCCCAATATGCATCAACATCACCGTCTGCATCTTTGCGAGCCACAATATAACCTTGAGCCATGACTTACTCCTTGTCTTGTTAGGTGTTAATTAATAAACAAACTTGCGACGGCGGACTGCGGTAACCTTAACAACTGGGTTCCCCGCATATGTACCTGTTTTGGCTTCTGTAGCAATTGTGTCTGCTTTAGTAGGTGATACCAGCAGAACAGCCCTTCGCTCTGTACCACCCTTGGTGTAGTAGATTGCTACGGGGAAACAACCGTTAAGCAGCGCGTCTTGTATGCCAGTACCTACAAGTATTTTGCCTTCAGGCACTTCTCCGGTAGCACTTTCAGTCCACCCCAAATTGTCTGCTAGATTGCTTACTGAAGCCTTCACTGCCTTGATGCGTACCACCTTAGTGGCTGAAACATTGATAAAATATGTACTCTTCTTTTTTGCTGTAGTTGCCATTTACACCAGATACCCTTATTTAACTCGGAAATCCAACTTAGCAGCGATTTCGGCGTTTCAAACTATATGGATCTCTTAAGGGTTCCGCCGTGTGCCACGCAAAAGAAAAATCAAGAGTGGAGATTCTTCCAGATAATCCTCTGGTAAGGTGTGACTAGAGTTTAAAATGCGATAGCAGGTAATCTTCCAGTAGTATCCATCAATACGATTTCCTTGGTTAGTCCTGGAACTTCCACAACTGCATACCTAAATCGCACATTGGCAATTGGTCGATACTGCTTCAAGTCGCGTTGCTTACCATAAACCAAGTGCTTCCCAGGTTTGGGATTACTGTTTTTTTGCGGCTTATGAATCGTTAAATTATCTTCTTTAAAAACCACATCCTGACATTCTAAAGCCCGTCTAATTATGTCTTTAGCGTCGTTTTCAGTAGTGCAATAAACTTGCAATCTGTACCCCTTAGTAACATCTTTGTAGGCATAAATATCCTTGCCTTTAGTAAACACCACACCCTGACCACTAGTAATAAATTGGCTCTTCACTTTTAATGCTAGCGTGTGTGCATTTTCAGGTGTAAATGTGGCTTGGGTTTCATTCATTAATCGGAAGCTTAACTCGGCGTCTACTTTTGAGTAACCTTTTGGTACAGAGCCACTATCCTGTGAAAAATAAAGTCTAACTTTAGGATGTCCTTTAACTGGCGGCTCAATGTTTTCTCTGGAACCGTGATATACAAGTAAATCTTTTCTGTTATACCCAAGCAAATCAAAAAAGAATGACATCCGCAAAGCCATCATCGTGTAGCTATCTGTATCGAGTATCGTACAAGCGACTCGCATACTACTACGTTTGTCACCAATATTTGGCTTCCAGTCAGCATCGTGTTCGCTGAAATACTGACGAACCCGGCGATTAAATTCAACCAGGTACTGTCCTTGCAAGTGTTCCCAAGGGTCAAAATCGTCTGGTAATCTATCTGTTAATCGCCCTGCCATAACTACTCCCCAGCATCATACATTTCATCGAATATCTGCTCAAACCCCTGACTGTTAGCAAAGCTTTCAGTGAATGCTGCTTTTAATGGTTCGTTGTCCGGTACTTCTATACCCTTTTCTCGTTCAGTTCCATCTTCATTTTTGTCACCACGAATAGCAGCTTTTTGTTCAGCTAAAGCACTATCAATTTGATTTTTAGCATCAACAATACTAATAGGTACTTGCACAATAGCTTGTACTGTATTGGCTCCTTCTTGAGCATTTTGAAGGAATGTAAAAAATTTGTTGTGGAAGTTTGGCTGAGGATTAAAGAAGTTATACGCCTTTTCACCAACCACACCAAATGTTCTCAGGGCGTTACCAATTCTCCCCGTCGTTGCACCAATCACTTCTAATCCGTTGGTGATAACGCTCACGGCGTTAGTCAGGCTATTGAATACATTGGTGGTTGCTTGATAAATTCTATTTGCCTTGGCCCATTCGGTTGTTAATGTTGTGTAGTTGTTTTCGCCAATCAACCCTTTGACAAATGCTTCAAGTGTTCCGCCAATAAAAGTCCCGATATCGAATGAGTTCCCCTCGCTGTTTTTGATGCCAAATAAAGATAGTAAGCTGTTAATGATTCCAAACAACGTTTGACCTAAGTCATTAGAAAGCATGAAGGCGTTATGAATTGTTGCAGCAGTAGTTAAAAGATTCAACACTCTGTCAATAACTGCCCAGTTTATAAATGCTAATAATTGCGCTCCAATTGTTGTTAGGGCAGTGGTTACGATCGTAAATTGTGCTGCAACATAAGTTGAAAGTGCGCCGACAACTGTTGTCGTTGTCGTATTAACATTTGCTTGGGTGTTCAAATGCTGAGTATTACTGTTCGCCCTCGTCCCTGCGTGCTGTGCTGCAATGAAAGCCCGCAATCCTGCATCGTTGTATGGCACAGCGTCCACTCCGTTTCTTCCTGGTAATCCGTTCAATCCGTTTGTCCCGTTTATCCCGTCTCGCCCTGGTCTTCCTGGCAGTCCATTGAGTCCGTTTCTGCCGTCCCTACCTGGCCTTCCTGGGACTTGGACAATTTGAGTTATTCCTGGCGCACCATTTAAACCTGGTTGCCCTGGTACTCCGCGAAGTCCATTAAGTCCATTTCTACCCGGACTTCCATCCCTACCTGGAAGTCCGCGATCGCCCTTCAATCCTTTGAGATACTTGATTCCCTGGTAAAGGGATATTGCTGTGACGGCAAGACCTAACGCTTCGCCTGCTTTCTGTAGAGCCTGACCAGCAACTTGTTTAGCCTGTTCGCCGATGCCCTTAGCCTCGTTGGCTTTATTAAATGCTGTTGTGGCATTCTCGTTGGCTCTAGATGCGTTACGCACTGCACCATCAGCTGTAGTTTGGGCTTGACTTGCAGTCGTTCGCGCAATACCAGCCGACTGTAGAGCATTTCTGCCGATATCAGCCGCCGAATTACCGATAGCTATTGCCGATCTTGCTAAGTCCCGAACGCCTGACACGTCCCCTGCTAACGCAGTAATACGATTTTGCAGTCCTAGCAACTTGCCGAGTACACGCGATACATCATTACCAAGTACAACTAGCCCCCTTTCCACTGCGTCAATGCGATCACCAAGTACGTGCAATACAGCAAGTTGTTCTAGCAATGTGAATATCGTTGCTACAGCATTAAATAAGTCTGCCACTCGCAATGCCAGTATTCCAGCTTTCCCAAGCGCCTGTCTACTGATACCTACTGCCTCGCCCGCCTTGAAAATCGCTTCAGCTACACCGCGTTCGAGTTGTCCCACCAACCCCGTTAACCTGCCGACATTGGATTTAACACCTTCGACGATACCTTTTAATCCAGATACATCGCTTGCAGCATTAAGAGCAGTTCTACTGGCTTTAGCAGCTTCCGTTAGAGAATCTGTTGCGGTATTAACAGCCTTTCCTGCTTTTAAATCTGATTGATTGGCAATTCCTTTCGCTAGGTCGGACTCTAAAGAAGCTTTTCTGGCGACATCCATCGAATTAGTAGCTTTCCTATCCGCAGCAAAAGCGTCATTTTGAGCTTTAAAAGCTGTATCCGATGCTTTGTTTGCGACCCTGGATGCTGTACCTGCCGCTGAACTTGCGGATTTTGCTTCACTGCTAGCAGCATCAGCGGTAGATGATGCTGTTTTGGCTTCGCTGCTAGCACCCCTGGACTCGCTTTTCGCCTCTAGCGCAATCCTTTTAGCTTCTACCGCTTCATGAATGTTTTGTTCCCATAATCTCTTTGCAGCTAGGCTATTACTTTCCGCATTTGCAACAGCAGGTTCCATCTTGAAAACCCGATTTAGAGCTTCCTTTGTGTTGTTGAGAGCAGTATTAATTTGTGGTTCCAATTTGGAGTAAACTACAGCAGTCCCAGCAGCTACAGCAGTTCCGATTTGAGGAACAATACTAGCTTCGGAAAGTTTTACAGATTTCTGAATAATTGCATTTTCATCAACAGGCTTCAAGCCCGCAATTTTGGCTTTTAAGTCATTGATTTGTGATTGCAGGTTTTCACAGCAATCACACTTTCCAGCACAATTTAAAGCTTGCTGGAGACTTGAAATTGTGCCGGATGCACTCATAATTATTAACTACAGGTTTGATTTTTTAATTGATTAGCCAAGCCTTCTATTTGCGCCCAATCAGCATTAGAAATACATTTGCCATTACATCCAGTACCGCAAGCAACCTCACATTCTGACAGTGAATTGTAGATGCCTGGTGTGTTGTATGTAGCTTTAGAAACGCAAGCCCCGTTGATGCAATCGTATTTAACAGTAGTAGGGGGACATGTATTTGTGTACCCCGTATAAATAAGAGTGTTGCAAGTAGTAGTCCTAATTTGGCCTATTATTTCCCCCGTGTTGGGGTTTCGCGCCCTTACGATTGCTTGAACGACTGAAGGGCATGGCGAAAAACCTCCACCGTCGGGTATCCATTCACCAATAAAATCCCCGTTGAGAACAGAGATTGGATAAGTTTTGGAAATTCCATTCTCTATGTAATTAAGAATTACCTGGCAATTCATTAGTAATTATCCGGGTCAATTGTTCCGCTGATATCGACTTTTGCAAGGTTGATTGTCATCTGATCGACCCTGTAAGAATCATTATTAGTACCTCTAGTAGTAAAACTAGAAAATCCCTTGTCAATGTAAATACTTTGGTCGGTATTTGCATCAAAGTTTGTTTGTGTTAGGTAGCTTTTTGCATTCAACGTTATTGCTGCAAAATGACCTTCAGCACTTGCGGTAGTAGGTGTTGCCAGTCCTGCTGATTGTAAAGCGCTATCGGGAATAAACAATCCTGCACTTGGGGCTGATGCACCAGAAGCTAGTCTTGTTGCTCCGGTTCCGAAAATTTGTGCAATTGTTGGCTCTGCCATAAATAAACAGATTTTTATTGAAGTGAATAAATCCGTTTTATTGCTAATCCAAAAATATGTAAATGTACCACTTTTATGTAAAAGCAGTACAAGCGCTGATGTCCTGTGACGCTTGCTATGAATACGATTGAGGCGAATATTTCTAATACTAAAAATTAGGAATATTCCGGT
>VFQR01000796.1_pt1 | contig 32635 bp, 25 predicted proteins | sample 3512321 | NCBI WGS metagenome assembly VFQR01 (sample SAMN10412374, study PRJNA504923) | tailings metagenome | isolation source: Relicate 3 Philex TSF1 revegetated site | place: Philippines: Tuba, Benguet | collected 2017-08-29 | reverse complement strand
CCCTGGCCGCGGGCGCCGACATCAGGGCGGGCGCGCTCGATCTCACCGCGGCGGGCGCCGTCCTCCTCGACGGCACGCTGCTGACCGGCAATCTCTTTGTCAGCGGTGGCACCGTGACGCAATCGGCCGCCGGCGTGATGAACAGCAACAGCCTGCTGGACCTGATCGCGACCGGCGACATGACGCTCGACGGCAATGTCCGCGGTGACAATGTGCGGATCTTCTCGGCCGGGCTGACGCAGGCCGTCGGCGGCAGGCTGATCAGCAGCGGCCCGCTGGAGATCACGGCGACCGGTGCGGTGCGGTTCGACGGCCGCGTCGAGGCGCTGGACACCACGCTCTCCGCCGCAGCGCTGCGCCAGGGGGCGACGGGCCGTCTCGCCGTCACCGCGCTGGATCTGACATCGGCCGGCGATGTCCTGCTGGAAGGCGCTGTTGCCGCGGCCAGCGCCAACCTGTCGACGGCGGGCTTCGAGCTGACGCCGAATGGCAGCCTCGATATCGTGGGGCTGCTGCGCCTGACGGCAGCGGGCGATATCGTCCTGGACGGCCCGGTGACCGCCGGCAGCGCGACGCTGTCGGGGGTCGGGTTCCGCCAGGCGGCAGGCGGCAGCCTGGCCGTTGGTGGCGCCTTGGCGCTGACGGCGTCGGGCGATGTCGTGCTTGACGGCGCCGTCACCACCGCCAGCGCAACGTTGGCGACCGCCGGCCTCCGCCAGGCGGCGGTTGGCAGCCTTGATGTCACCGGCGCGCTCGGGCTGACGGCGACCGGCGATGTCGTGCTCGACGGCAGCGTGAGCGCAGGCAGCGCCACGCTCTCCACGGCGAACCTGTCCCAATCCGCTGGCGGGCAGCTTCTCATTGCCGGCCCGCTCACCCTCGACGCCACCGGCGATGCGCGGCTGGACGGCCTCGTCCGCGCCGCCACCGGCGACCTTGCCGCGACCGGCGATCTCGCCCAGGCCGCGGGCGGCGACCTGCGCGTCACCGGGCTGCTCACCCTTGCTGCCGGGCGCGACCTGATGCTCGACGGCACGGTGATCGCGGACGAGGCGCTGGTCAGCGCCGGGCGGGATCTCACCCAGGCGGCGAGCGGGCTGATGAATGCCTCCGGCCTGCGCGACCTCGCGGCCGGGCGCGACATCATCCTGGATGGCCGCGTGGTCGGCGATCCGATCCAGCTCACCGCCGGGCGCAACCTGCTGCAATCGGCCGGCGGCGCGATCGAGGCCAGCTCCATCATCCTCGATATCGGCGGCGATGCGAGCCTGCTCGGCAACGTCACCACGCGGCTCGTCACCGGCGAGGTCGGCGGCGCGCTGGTGGTGGACGGCCCGTCGACGCTGGTGGACCGGCTGAGCGCGCTCAGCGCCGGCACGATGATGGTGGTGGAGGCGGATGGCGCGCTGCTGCTGGATGGCGTGCTCTCGGCGCCCTCCATGATCATCCGCTCGGTCGGGCCGATGACGGTGGGCGAGCTGACCCTCTACACCGGCGGCGTGCCCTTCACCCAGGCGCCGCCGGGCAGCGTGACCCTGTCGCGCCTGCCCGATCCCGTCCCGGGCACGCCGGGCGCGGTGCTCGAGACGCGCGACATCACGATGACGATCGACAGCATCACCATCCAGACGCTGCGCGAATCCTCTGCCGGCAACGCGACGCTGGCGCTGCGCCTGCCGGCGACCGGCGGGCGGATGACGTTCCGCACGCTCGATGGCCCGACCACGGACGTGACGCTCGATCTCGGCAGCGGCGGCTATGCCGGCGGCCTGATCGCGCTGCGCAACCTGACCGTGCTCGGCACCGGCGGCAGGACGGATCTGGAAGGCACGATCGGCGGGATCGGCGGGCAGGGCGCGGCGGGTCGCGCGGGCCTCGGGCCGCGGCTGACGCCCGAATACCGGATCAACAGCTGCCCGCTCTCCTCCATCAACTGCGTGCAGTTCGTGGTGCGGCTCGCCACCCCGGCCGATCCGATCCGCGATCTCGGCCTGGTCGGCGCGCGCGACGAGCGGGAGGATCCGGACATCTTCGTCCCGAATGTCGCGGAAAGGGATTTCTGAGCATGCGCGCTCCGCTCTCCCTCCTACTCCTCGCCATGCTGGCCGGCTGCGCCGAGCCGCCGGCCTCGGCCTTCGTCAGCGGCGGCCCTGGCACGGCGGAAGGCGAGCCGGTCGGCAACAACACCGTCGGCGAGGCCTGCACGAAACAGCGCGGCGCCGATGGCGGCGCGGATGTCTACTGCGGCACCTGGACGCAGCCCAGCGCGCGCATCCGCCCTGTTGGCAATGCGGACCCGTCCCAGGTCGCGACCGCGAGCCCCTGGCGCACCGCGCTCGATGCGCGCTTCGCCTGCGGCCAGCCGCGGCCGACCACCGTGCTCGGCGGCGCGCCGGCGGTGCTGCTGGAATGCACGCGCCGCGTCGGCGGCTGGCCGCATCTCGGCCTGGTCACGCAGGTCGGGGGCGCGACCTGGGCGGCGGATGGCGTGCTGCCGGCGCTGCCGGCGATGGAGCGGGCGATCGGCGTCGCCACGGGGCGGGCCAGCGCGCAGGGCCCGGGCGTCGCGGCCTCCGGCGCGGAATCGCTCGTCGCGGAGCGGCTTGCGGCGCGCGCCTTCGGCTCCAACGACATCGGCACCTTCGAGGCGCTCATCACGGCCGGCACGCGCGCCAACCAGGCGGAGAACGCGGTCGCCGCCGAGACCGCCTACCGCGCCGCGCTCGGCGTGCAGGAGCGTGCGCTCGGCGCCGACAACCCGGCGCTCGCGAACACGCTGATGCTGCTGGCGCTGCAGCTTTCCAACCAGGGCCGCTTCCCAGAGGCCGAGCAGACATTGGCGCGCGCCGAGACGCTCTCGCGCCGCCCGGGCGCGGAGGCGGGGCTGCCGGCGCGGCTCGCGCATCACCGCGGCCTGCACCTGCTGAACCAGGGCCAGTACGCGCAGGCGCTGGCCCAGCTCGATATCGCCGCCGCCGGCTATGCGCGGCAATTGCCGCCGGCGATGCTGGAGGCCCGCGTGGTGCCGCAGCAGCGCGGCGAGCTGTCGGGCGCCGAGGCGCTGCAGACCCCGGCGACCCGCTCCGCCCTGCTCGCGCTGATCGAGACGCGGCGGTCGCGGGCCATCGCGCTCAACGCGCTGAACCGCCGGCCGGAGGCGGAAGAATCGATCCGCAGCGCGACGACGCTGGCGCGCGCCAACCGCGTGCAGCTGCCGGTCATGACGGCGCGGCTCGCGCGCAGCGCCGCGATCCTGGATGCCGAGCGCGGCGCGGAGAGCGACGCGGCGAGCGGGCTTGCGGTGGCCGCCGCCTCCTTCGCGCGCGGCGTGCCGAACACGCGGCCCGTCGCGCGGACGGAACTGCTGCGCGCGGAGCAGCTCGCGCGGCTCGACCGGCCCGGCGAGGTGATCGTCGCCTGCCGCAACGCGGTCGCGGTGCTGACGCAGCTGCGCTCCGGCGTGGAGGCGGAGCTGCTGGAGCCTTGCCTGGCCGCCTATGCGTCCCAGGCGCGCGACCAGGCCGCCTCGCAGGGGCTGCTGGCGGAGATGTTCGCCGCCGCGCAGCTCGCGCAATCCGGCGTCACGGCGCAGCAGATCGACCAGGCGACAGTCCGGCTCGCCGACGCCGCGCGCAACCCGGCCGCCGGTGAGGCGATCCGGCGCTACCAGGATGCGCAGGTGCAGCTCGGCGACATGCTGCGTGAGCGCGACGAACTGATCGCGCAGGGCCAGAATCGCGGCCCTGCGCTGGATGCGGTGGAGCGGCGCATCGCCGCGGCGCGGGAGGCGCTGGCGGAATCGGATGGCGCGCTGCAGGCCGCCGCCCCCCGCTATGGCCAGCTCGTGCAGCAGGCGGTGAGCGCCGAGGATGTGCTGGCGAAGCTCCGCCCTGGCGAGGCTTTCGCATCGGTCGTGCTGACCGGGCGCAGCGGCTGGACCTTCCTGCTGCGCGATGGCCGCATCGCGGTGGCGCCGGTGCAGGGCGGCGAGCAGCGGATCGGCGCGCTGGTGCGCCGCGTGCGCGCGGGCATCGAGCGCACCGGACCCGCGCTGCCGCGCTTCGACACCGCGGCGGCGGCCGAGCTCTACACGGCGACGCTCGGTGCGCTCGGCCCGCAGCTCGAAGGCGCGACGGCGCTGGCGGTCGCGCCGAGCGGACCGCTGCTGGCGCTGCCCTTCGAGGTGCTGCTGACCGGGCCGGCGGATGCGGCCAACCTCGCCCAGGCGCCCTTCCTGGTGCGGCGGATGACGGTGGCGCATGTGCCGGCGGCGGCGAATTTCGTCGGGCTGCGCGGCCTCGAACCCTCCCGCGCGGCACGGCCCTGGTTCGGCTTCGGCGATTTCCGTCCGCCCAATCTGGCCCAGGCGCAGCGTACCTTCCCCGGCACCGCCTGCCGCGAGAGCGCGCAGCTCTTCGCCGGCCTCCCGCCGCTGCCCGCCGCGACGCGGGAGCTGGAGGCGGCGCGGCAGCTGCTGAACGGGCGGGCGGAGGACCGGCTGCTCGGCGCGGGCTTCACGGTGGACGCGGTGCGGCGCGCCGCGTTGCGCGATGCGCGCGTGCTGCACTTCGCGACCCATGCGCTGCTGCCGGCCGAGATCGCCTGCCAGCCGGAGCCGGCGATCATCGCCTCGACGCCGCCGGGGGCGCCGGATTCCACCGGCGCGCTGCTGACCGCCTCGGCCGTCGCCAATCTCGATCTCGACGCGGACCTGGTGATCCTCTCCGCCTGCAATTCCGGCGGGCCGGGCGGCACGACGGCGGGCGAGAGCCTCTCGGGCCTCGCGCGGTCCTTCTTCTTCGCCGGCGCCCGGGCGCTGATGGTGACGCACTGGGCGGTGGACGACAGGATGGCGGCCTTCCTGGTCGCCACCGCGATGAACGAGATGCGCCAGGGCCGCGGCGCGAATGTCGCGCTGCGGACGGCGCAACTCGGCGTGCTGGACGATGCCGGGCGCGGCCTTCCGGTCGAGGCGGCGCATCCCTTCTACTGGGCCGCCTTCACGGTGATCGGGGAGGGCGGGGCCGCGCGGACCGCTTCGCTCGCGGACGCTTCCCGCCTATGATCGCGCCGCGTGTGTCCCCGCAACCATCCGGTGCGGGGCCGCGCGGTGACGCTGGGAGAAGGGCGTGAGCGGGACTCAGGCGGGCGGAAAACTCGGGAAATACGAGATCCGGGGCACGCTCGGCCGCGGCGCGATGGGTGTCGTCTATGACGGCTGGGACCCGATCATCGCACGCCGGGTGGCGATCAAGACGGTCAAGATTCCCGACGCCTCCGATGCCGAGGCGGTGGAGGAACTCGCCCGCTTCCGGCGCGAGGCGCAGGCGGCCGGCCGTCTGACCCACCCCAACATCGTCGGCGTCTACGACTATGGCGAGGATGGCAACGTCGCCTACATCGTCATGGAGTTCGTGGACGGGCCGACGCTGAAATCCCTGCTGGAGAAGCAGGAGCGGCTGGCGCTGCCGGAGATCCTCCGCGTGATGGAGGATGTGCTCACCGGCCTCGGCTTCAGCCATGCGCGCGGCATCGTCCACCGCGACATCAAGCCCGCCAACGTGATGCTGACGCGGGAGGGCCAGGCGAAGATCGCCGATTTCGGCATCGCGCGGATCGAGAGCAGCTCGATGACGCAGGCCGGCACGGTGATGGGCACGCCGGCCTACATGTCGCCCGAGCAGTTCATGGGCCAGACGGTAGATCTGCGGACCGACATCTACTCCGCCGGCGTGCTGCTCTACCAGCTTCTGACCGGCGAGCGGCCCTTCGAGGGCGGCATGACCGCGATAATGCACAAGGCGCTGAACACGGAGCCGCCGAAGCCCTCGCAGATCTCGGTGACCTCGCCGGCGGCGATGGACGCGGTGGTCGCGCGCGCCATGGCGAAGCGGCCGGAGCAGCGCTTCCCGAATGCCGAGGCCTTCGCGGTGGCGATGCGCCAGGCGGCGACCGCGCCGCCGACCGCGGGCCTGGATGATGCGGCGGATGCGACGATGGTGAGCGCGCCGCCGCGCGCCGCCGCGCCGCGCCCCGCGCCGGCACGGCCTGACGCCGCCGCGCGCCCCTCGCCGGCCACGCCGAAGCAGGGAGGGGCGCCGGTGGCGCCGATCGCGGCCGGCGTGGTGCTGGCGGCCGCGCTGGGCGGCGCCGGCTATTGGTGGTTCGCGCTGCGGCCTGCCGAGGCGCCGACGCCGCCGGCGGTGATCGCGACGGCGCCGCCCGCGCCGCCCGGACCCGCGGTGCTACCGCCGCCAGCGACGCCCGATCCGGCGCCAACGCCACAGCCCATCGCACCCGCGCCGGCGGTGCAGCCGCCGGTCGCGACGCCCGCGCCCCCAACGCCCGCGCCCGCAACGCCGGCACCGATCGCAACCCCCGCGCCCGCGGTACAGCCGCCCGTCGCCGCGCCGGCCCCCGCCGTGCAGCCGCCGGTTACCGCGCCGGACTTGCCGCCCGTCGTCGCGGCGCCGCAGCCGCAACCACAGCCTCAGCCTCAGCCGCCGGTGGTGCAGACTCCCGCGCCGCAGCCGCCGCCGGTCGTGACGCAGCCTCAACCCCAGCCGCGCCCGCAGCCCGCGCCAGTCGCGACGCCAGCGCCGCAGCCGCAACAGCAACCGCAGGCGCCGGTGCAGCAGGCCGCCCCGGCCCAGCCTTCGCCGAGGTCCGAGGTGCAGCCGCCCGCGCCAACCACACCAGGGCCGCTCGCCATGGCGCCGGTCGCGCCGCCGCCGGTGGCGCAGCCGCAGCCGCAACCGGCCGTGCTGCCGCTTGCCGCCCAGGTGCGGAACGCGCTGGCCGCGGCGCTGCCGACGCTCTCCTGCTCGCTCGTCTCCGGGACGGTGACGGCGGACCGCGTCACGCTGCGCGGCGTGGTCGGGCGGGGCGCGCCGGAGCGCGCGCTGCGCGACAACGTCACCTCCGTCTCAGGCTCGATCCCGCGCGACTGGCGCGTGAACAGCTTCGACGCGCCCTTCTGCTCGGCGCTCGATGCGCTGCGGCCAGCGGCGCAGCCCTTCGGCGGCGGCGGGCTGCTGCAGGTCTCGCTCGCCAACAACGCGACCAGGCTGCGCGATGGGGAACTGGTGACGGTGGCGCTGACCGCGCCCGATTTCCCCGCCTATGTGATGGTGTCCTTCCTCGTTCACGATGGCACGTTGGCGCACCTGCACCCGACGCCGACCGATCCCGCCCGCGCGCTGCCGCCGGGTTCCACGCTTCGGCTCGGCGATCCCTCGATCGGCGGCCCGGCCTGGGCGGTGGGGCCGCCCTACGGCTCCGACATGATCATTGCCATCGCCTCCTCCGCGCCGCTGTTCGACCGGCCGCGCCCGGATGACGAGGACACGGTGGCCTATCTCCGCGACCTGCGCGCGGCGATCGCGGCAGCGCGGCAGCGCGGCGTGCGGCTGGCGGCGGATGCCTGGGTGCTGGAGACGGTGCCGCGGTGACGGGCGAGGATTGGCGCGCGCTGAACCTCGCCAACTGGGAGGAGCGCACGCCGGTCCATCTGCGCTCGCCGCTCTATGATTTCACGCCGCATCGCGCGGGGCGGGGCAGGCTCGATCCGATCGTCGAGGCGGAGATCGGCGACGTGGCCGGCCTTCGCATCGTGCACCTGCAATGCCATCTGGGCGATGACAGCGTCGCGCTGGCGCAGCGGGGCGCGGCCGCGGTGCTGGGCGTGGATTTCAGCCCCTCGGCCATCGCAGGCGCGCAGGCTCTGGCGGCCGAGGTCGGCGCGCGCGACACGCGCTTCGTGCTGTCGGACGTGCTCGAGGTGCCCGAGACGCTGCCGGATGAAGCCGGGCGGCACGACCTGGTATTCACGAGCTGGGGCACGATCGGCTGGCTGCCGGATATCCGGCGCTGGGCGCGGAGCGTGGCGCATCTGCTGCGGCCGGGCGGGGCGCTGTACTTCGCGGATCTGCATCCCGTCGCGGCGGTCTTCGACGATGCGGGGGCAGGAGCCGCGGAAGACCGGCCCGGCTGGCTGGTGCCCTATTTCGAGCGGGCCGGCCGGGTGTTCGACGATCCGTCGGACTATGCGGGCAGTGGCGAGCGGATCGTGAACAGCCGGACGGTGACTTTCCTGCACCCGATCGCGGACATCCTCGGTGCGTTGCGGGATGCGGGGCTCGTGCTCGACTGGCTGCATGAGCATCCGCGCCTCGCGTGGCAGATGTTTCGCGGGCAGGTGCGGGATGCGGACGGGATGTGGGGCTGGCCGGACCAGCCCTGGCTGCCGCTTGCGGTGAGCCTCAGGGCGGTGAAGCAGGGGTGATGGGGCGGGGGGCTTGGCGCCTCCGCGGGCTCGCCCGGGCCCACGGCCCTCCACCGCCTGGCGGTGGAGGGCCTTGCCGCGTCGTCAGGCGTTGGCCTTCATGGTCGTCAGGTTGAAGGAGACCTTCTCGCCATCCTTCAGGCCGAGCTTGGCGTCCACGACCTTCGGGATGATCTCCACCTTGGCGAAGTTCAGCGCGAGGCTCTCCGACGGCTTGCCCTCGCCGCCCGAGGACATCGAGTAGCTGGAGATGCCGGTGTCCTCGAGCTTCACGACCAGGAACGGCTCCTGCTTCTTCGCCGCGGTGGTGGTGAAGACGATCTCCACCTTGCGGCTCATCTCGCCGGAGACCGATTCCTCGAACAGCTTGGAGGAGGAGGCGGCGTCCCATTCCTTCGTGACGACGATCTCGCTGATCGAGGGCTCGCTGCCCTCGCGGTTGGCACCCTTGCCCTTGGCGGAGGCGATGCCGCGGCCCGCGCCCATCTGGCAGGAGCCGAGCGTGATCCAGTCCTTGAAGCCATCGGTGGTCGTCTGACCCTTGATGTCCCCGTACTTCATGTAGATGGCCATGGCTGTGCTCCCTTCATGGCGGTAGCGCGTGCGACCTTGAACCCTCGGCTCCGCCGCACGCGGCGGAGCCAGGCAGTTGCGGGCAGGCTGGGCGGGAGCGGCGTCACCGGCCCAGGTCGGTGACGCCGCCCCGGTTCAGGCGTTGGCCTTCATGGTCTCGAGGTTGAAGGAGACCTTCTCGCCATCCTTGGTGCCGAGCTTGGCATCCACGACCTTCGGGATGATCTCCACCTTGGCGAAGTTGAGCGAGAGGCTCTCGGAGGGCTTGCCCTCGCCGCCCGAGGACATCGAGTAGCCGGAGATCCCGGTGTCGGAGAGCTTGATGATGAGGAAGGGCGACTGCTTCGCCTTGTCCGTGGTGGTGAAGACGATCTCCACCGCGCGGCTCATCTCGCCGGAGACCGATTCCTCGAACAGCTTGGAGGAGGAGGCGGCGTCCCATTCCTTCGTGACGACGATCTCGCTGATCGAGGGCTCGCTGCCCTCGCGGTTGGCACCCTTGCCCTTGGCGGAGGCGATGCCGCGGCCCGCGCCCATCTGGCAGGAGCCGAGCGTGATCCAGTCCTTGAAGCCATCGGTGGTCGTCTGACCCTTGATGTCCCCGTACTTCATGTAGATGGCCATTGTCGCGTTCCTTCTGTGCCTGCCCTCGGAAAACTCACGCCGCCTCGATCTGGTATTGGAAACCACCATCCGGGCCGAGGCCGACCCGGACGCCGCCGACCTGGCGGCCTTCCGCCAGATGCGCCAGCACCTCCGCCGACAGCTCCGGGAGCAGCGTGCGGGAGAGGATGTTCTCCACGTTGCGCGCGCCGGAGGAGGCTTCGGTGCAGCGCGCGGCGATCGCATCCACCAGGGCCGGGTCCCAATCGAACCCGGCGCGGTAGGATTCCTGCACCCGCTTGCGGATGCGGTTGAGCTGCAGCCCGACGATCTTCTTGATGATGTGGTCGGGCAGCGGGAAATACGGGACTACCGTCACGCGGCCCAGGAAGGCCGGCTTGAAGTACTTCATCAGTTCGGGGCGCAGCGCGGCCGCCAGCCCATCCGCGTCCGGCATCGTCTCCGGATCGGCGGTGAGCTTCGTGACGAGATCCGTCGCGGCGTTCGACGTCATGATGATGACGGTGTTCTTGAAGTCGATGTCGCGGCCTTCGCCGTCCTTCATGTTCCCCTTGTCGAAGACCTGGAAGAACACGTCCTGCACGCCGGGATGCGCCTTCTCCATCTCGTCGAGCAGCACGACGGAGTAGGGCTTGCGGCGCACGGCTTCCGTCAGGATGCCGCCCTCGCCATAGCCGACATAGCCGGGCGGGCTGCCCATGAGGAGCGAGACCTTATGCTCCTCCTTGAACTCGGTCATGTTGATGACGGTGAGGTTCTGCTCGCCGCCATAGAGCAGTTCCGCGAGTGTCAGCGCGGTCTCGGTCTTGCCGACGCCGGAGGTGCCGACCATCAGGAAGACGCCGATCGGCTTGCGCGGATCGGTGAGGCCCGCGCGGCTGGTGCGGATCGCCTGGGCGACGGCTTCGAGCGCGTGATCCTGGCCGACGACGCGGCTTTCCATCGCGTCCTTGAGGTTCAGGACGGTGCGGATCTCGTCGCCGCGCATGCGGCCGGCGGGGATGCCGGTCCAGCTCTCGACGATCTCGGCGACGGCCTGGCCATCCACCACCGGATGCACCAGCGGATGCTCGCCCTGCAGCGCGCGGAGGTCGGTCGCCAGCGTGGCGAGCCTGGCGCGCAGCCCGTCCTTGTCGCGGGTGTCGTCGGGGTTCTCGACCGCGGCGCGGACCTCGGCGATCTCCGAGGCGAGCGCCTTCTCCTTCTCCCAGCGCGCCTCGAGCTCGGTGAGCTCGCCGGCGGCGTTGGTCTTCTCCGCCAGCAGCTCATCGCGGCGGGTGGCGAAATCGGCGCCGGCGGCCATCTCGCGCCCGACGATCCCGAGCTCGGTATCGATCAGCTCGATGCGGCGGCGCCGATCCTCGATCTGCGCGGGGATCGCGGCCTGGCTCATCGCGACGCGGGCGCAGGCGGTATCGATCAGGCTCACCGCCTTGTCGGGCAGCTGGCGGGAGGGGATGTAGCGCGCGGAGAGCTTCACCGCCTCGCTCACCGCCTCGTCCAGGATGCGGACGCGGTGGTGCTTCTCGAGCGTGCCGACCAGGCCGCGGATCATCGCCACCGCGATGGGGATGGTGGGCTCCTCCACCTTCACCACCTGGAAGCGGCGGGTGAGAGCGGCGTCCTTCTCGAAGTATTTCTTGTACTCGGCCCAGGTCGTGGCGGCGACGGTGCGCAGCTCGCCGCGGGCAAGCGCCGGCTTGAGCAGGTTGGCGGCGTCGTTCTGGCCCTGCTGGCCGCCGGCGCCGATCAGCGTATGCGCCTCGTCGATGAAGAGGATGATCGGCTTCGGGCTGCCCTTCACGTCGTCAATGACGGATTTGAGGCGGTTCTCGAACTCGCCCTTCACGCCGGCGCCCGCCTGCAGCAGGCCGAGATCGAGCGTGCGGAGCACGACGCCCTGGAGCGCCGGCGGCACGTCCCCGCTGGCGATCTTGACGGCGAGGCCCTCGACCACGGCGGTCTTGCCCACGCCGGCCTCGCCGGTGAGGATCGGGTTGTTCTGCCGCCGCCGCGTCAGGATATCCACCATCTGCCGGATCTCGGTGTCGCGGCCGAGGATCGGATCGATCTTGCCGGCCTTGGCGCGCGCCGTGAGGTCGGTGGTGAACTGGTCGAGCGCGGTGCCGCCGGTGGCCGGCGGCGCGTCGCCGCCGCCCGCGGCTTCGCTGCCCGCGGCGCCCGCGGGAGAGGCGGCCTGGGATTCCGGCGTATTGCCGCAGATCGCGTTGTAGTCGCGCTTGAGCTGGTCGGCGGGGATGCGCGCGAACTGGCCGGAGGCCTCCCGCGCGCGGCGCGCCAGCGTCTCATCCGAGACCAGCGCCAGGATGATGTGGCCGCTGCGCACGCGGTTCGCGCCGAGCTCGATCGAGCCGAGCAGCCAGGCCTGCTTGGCGAGTTCCACGATCTCCGGCGAGAGCGAGGGCGCGCGCGCGTTGCCGGTCTTCATCTTGTCGAGCGACTTGCCGAGGTCGGCGGCGAAGCGCGCCGTGTCCACGCCATAGTGCTTGAGGATCGCGGCGCAGTCGGTGTCGGTGCGGTCGGCCAGCGCGAGCAGGTAATGCTCGATCTCGACGTTGTAGTGGCTGCGCGAGAGCGTCAGGCCCGCCGCCGCTTCCAGCGCGCGACGGCACGTGTCGTTCAACCGACCGACGAGCGACTTGAGATCAACGGAAGCCATGCGTTCCCCCTATGGCGTCACAACCCTATGTGATAATGACCTGACCCGTCCAGCAACGATAGCGTGCCGTGACACTCTGCTTCGCCACCTTGAAGCACCGTATCGTCGGCGCCCGCGGAGACCAGCGGCATGAGCGACAATCCCGCAGCACCGCCACCGCTGCCGGAGGGATTCGACCTCGAAGCGCTGCTCGCGCCGATTCCCGGCGATGAACCGCAGGGCGTGGATCTGCGCGAGGATTTCTCGGCGCAATCACCGTATTTCCGGCTGCGCGACGCGCGCGCCGAGGCGCGCGAGACGGAACGGCGCCAGGAATCGGCCGAGGATGGCGAGGCCGTCATACCGCCGCAATGGAAGACCGTCGTCTCGCTCGCCAAGACGGCGCTCGCGGAAAAGAGCAAGGACATCGAGGTTGCGGCCTGGATGACCGAGGCGCTGGTGCGGCTGCATGGCCTGTCGGGGCTGGCCGCCGGCGCGCTGCTCATCAAGGGCCTGGCCGAGACGTACTGGGACGGCGTCTTCCCACTGCCGGACGAGGACGGCATCGCGACGCGGGTCGCGCCGGTGACCGGGCTTTCGGGCGCGGAGAGCGACGGCACCCTGATGCCGGCGCTGCGCCAGCTGCCGCTGTTCAACCGGCCCGACGGCACCGGCTTCGCCTGGTGGCAGTATGAGCGCTCGGTCGAGCTGGAAACCATTGCCGACGAAGCGCGCAAGCAGGCGCGGCTGGAAGCCGGCACCATGCCGCTCGCCGATGTCGAGAAACTCGCGCGCGCCGCGGGGCAGGCGCATTTCGGGCGGCTGAAGGCCATGCTCGCCGGCACGATCGAGACCTGGCAGGCGATGGGCCAGTCGCTCGACAACCTGGCCGGCGCCGACGGACCCTCCACCGGGCGCGTGCTGAACCTGCTTCGCGCGATGGAGGAGGCGGTCCTCAAATACGCGCCGGCCGAGGAGGAAGCGGGCGAGGCGGCCGGCGGTGCGGAAGCGGGCGGCGAAGGCGCCGGCGACCCCGGCGGCGGCGGCGGCGGCGGGGGCGGCCGCGGCGGCGGGCGCTCGCGGGAGGACCTCCTGCGCCAGCTGGCCGAGATCGCGGCGCATTTCCGCCGGACCGAGCCGAACTCGCCGCTCTCCTACACGCTGGACGACGCTGTGCGGCGGGCGAAGCTCTCCTGGCCGGACCTGCTGCTGGAAGTCGTGCCCGACGAGACGACTCGGAACGCCATCCTGACCTCGCTGGGCATCAAGCCGCCGGAGCCGCCGGCGGAAGAATGACGGCCGGCGCCCGGTCCGGGTGGCTACCACCTTGGATTGGGTTTGCACCGTTCCTTGACCCGCGACGGTGGAAGCTCCTAGCATCGGTGCGTCTCCGCGGAGGGAACCCGGCGCGGCCCCGCCTGCATGCGCGGCCGCCCTTCCGTCTTTCGCGGAAATCGCCAGCGCCGCGAGGGAGTCCGCGTCATGAGTGCGAGCATCCACGACAAGCTGAACCGTGTGCGCAAGCCGCGTGTTCACATCACCTACGAGGTCGAGACCGAGGGCGCGGAGGTGGTCAAGGAACTGCCCTTCGTCGTCGGCGTGATGGGCGATTTCTCGGGCGACCCCACGGCGCCGCTGAAGCCGCTCGCCGAGCGGAAATTCGTCCAGATCGATCGGGACAACTTCAACGACGTGATGGCCTCCTTCAACCCGGGCCTCAAGCTCAAGGTGGACAACACGCTGGCCGGCGACGGCAGCCAGATGTCGGTGGACCTCGCCTTCAAGTCCATGGACGATTTCGAGCCGGCGCGCGTCGCCCAGCAGGTGCCAGCGCTCGCCGCGTTGCTGGAGCAGCGCGCCAAGCTGCGCGACCTGATGAGCAAGGTGGACCGCTCGGAAGAGCTGGAGACGCTGCTGGAGCAGGTGCTCAGCAACGAGGCAGAGATGAAGAAGCTGTCCGGCGAACTCGGCCTGGGCAAGGAGGGCTGATCCGATGTCAGACGCAGCATCCTCGGCCGCCGGCGCCACCACGACGACGGAAGGCACCCTCGGCCTGCTCGACCAGGTCGTCTCCGCCACCAAGCAGACCGAGCCGGACCGCGCGCAGGACCTGGTGAAGAACCTGGTGGAGCAGGCGCTGGCCGGCACCGTCACCTTCGACAAGAACCTGTCTCGCACCTTCGACCGTGCGATCGCGGCGATCGATGCGAAGCTGTCCGCGCAGCTCAACGCGATCATGCACCACCCGAAATTCGTGAAGCTGGAAGGCTCCTGGCGCGGGCTGCACTACCTGGTGCAGAACAGCGAGACCTCGACCTCGCTCAAGCTCCGGGTGATGAACATCCCGAAGCGGGAGCTGACGCGGGACCTGACGAAGGCGGTCGAGTTCGACCAGAGCCAGCTCTTCAAGAAGCTCTACGAGAACGAGTTCGGCACGCCGGGCGGCGAGCCCTATGGCGCGCTGATCGGCGACTACGAGTGGACCAACCACCCCGACGACGTCGAGACGCTGCGGCTGATGTCGAATGTCGCCGCCGCCGGCTTCTCGCCCTTCATCTCGGCGGCAGGGCCGGGGATGTTCGGCTTCAGCTCGATGACGGAGCTGGCGAAGCCGCGCGACCTCGCCAAGATCTTCGAGGCGCCGGAGTACATGAAGTGGCGCAGCTTCCGCGACAGCGAGGATGCGCGCTTCGTCAACCTCGTCATGCCGCGCGTCATCGCCCGCCTGCCCTACGGCGCCGGCACCAAGCCGATCGAGGAGTTCGGCTACGAGGAAGCCCCGGCGGACAACGTCACCGGCGCGGCCAAGCCGATGGGGCATGACGAATACTGCTGGATGAACGCGGCCTATGTGATGGGCGCGCGGCTCACCAACGCCTTCGCGCAGTACGGCTTCTGCGTCGCGATCCGCGGCGCCGAGGGCGGCGGCAAGGTGGAGAACCTGCCGACGCACATGTTCACCTCCGACGATGGCGACACCGACAGCAAGTGCCCGACGGAGATCGGCATCACGGACCGGCGCGAGTTCGAACTCTCGAATCTCGGCTTCCTGCCGCTCTGCCACTACAAGAACACCGACTACGCCGTGTTCTTCGGCGCGCAGTCGGTGCAGAAGCCGAAGAAGTACGACCGCCCCGAGGCGACGGCGAATGCGGCGATCTCGGCGCGCCTGCCCTACCTGATGGCGACCAGCCGCTTCGCGCACTACCTGAAGGTGATGGCGCGCGACAAGATCGGCTCCTTCATGGAGGCGCAGGATTGCGAGAAGTGGCTGAATCGCTGGATCAGCAACTACGTCAACTCGAACGTGAATGCCGGGCCCGAGATGAAGGCCCGCTACCCGCTGCGGGAGGCCAAGGTCGAGGTGAAGGAGATCCCGGGCAAGCCCGGCTCCTACAACGCGGTCGCCTATATGCGCCCCTGGCTGCAGATGGAGGAGCTCACCACCTCCATGCGCATGGTCGCGCGCATTCCGCAGAAGGCGTGAGACGGGCTTGACCATGTAGGCGGGGCACGAAAACGGTGGATGAGACCATCATCCTCCGCCCGTCGCGCCCCGCGGCGGCTCCGGAAGCCGAGCTCGAGAAGCCGGCGCTGCGCGAGGCCGTGCTCGCCGGTGCCTTCTTCGGCGAACGCCATGCGGAGGCGGCGTCCCGCCTTGCCGCCTTCGCCCGCGGCGGCAAGGCCGGCGATGCCGTGCGCGACTGGTTCGGCGCCGCGGCGCCGCGCCTGCTGCTCGACCACGATGCGCTGCGCGGCGCGCTGGATCGCGACATCGCCGCGATCGACGCGATGATCGGCGCGCAGCTCGACGCCATCCTCCATCACCCGAGGCTGCGGCGCCTGGAAGGCGCCTGGCGCGGCGTGCACTGGCTGACCGAGGGCATCGAGGCCGGCCGGCGCATCAAGGTCCGCGTGCTGCCGATGAGCTGGGCCGAGATCTGCCGGGACCTGGAGCGCGCGCCCGAATTCGACCGCTCCAACCTCTTCCGCCTGATCTACGAGGAGGAGTTCGGCATGCCCGGCGGCGAGCCCTACGGGGTGATCGTCGTGGACCACGAGATGCGCCACAAGCCGGCACCCGGCGCCCCGACCGACGACGTCTCCGCGGTCGCCTCGCTGGCCGCGATCGGGGCGGCTGCCTTCGCGCCCGTCGTGCTCGGCGCGCATCCGGCACTGCTCGAGGTGGATGGCTGGCCCGAACTCGCGATGGTGCAGGATGTGGTGCAGCCGCTCGGCGGGCAGGACCACGCGCGCTGGCGGGGCCTGGCCAACCGCGCCGATCTCCGTTTCATCGGCGTGACGCTGCCGCGGCTGCTGGCGCGTCCGCCCTGGCGCGACGACCCGGCCCGCGTGGACCGCTTCCGCTACGAGGAACGTGCGCCCGATTGGAACAGCCGGGTGTGGATGTCCGCCGGCTACGCCTTCGCCGCCGCCGCCTGCCGCGCCTTCGCGGTCCATGGCTGGCCGGCGGATGTGCGCGGCGTCGAGACCGATCGCGTCGGCGGCGGCCTGGTGGACCATCTGCCGGAAGAGACATTCCGCTCCGGCCCCGCCGAGGCCTGGTGGAGGGTGTCCGCCGAGATTTCGCTGACGGACCGGCAGGAGCGCGCGCTGGTGGATGCGGGCCTGATCCCGGTCTGCGCGCTGCCCTACGCGAAGGAGATGGTGTTCGGCGCGGTGCGCAGCCTGCAGGCGCCGGCGCGGCACATGGGCCAGAACGCGGCGGCGGCGGATGCCTCGGCACGGCTCTCCGCGCAGGTCAACGCGCTGCTCTGCGCGGCGCGCTTCGCGCATTACCTGAAGGTGATGGGGCGCGACATGGTGGGCTCCATCCAGACCGCGGACGAGATCCAGCGCCGTCTGCACGCCTGGCTGCAGACCTATGTGAACGCGAACCGCAACGCCACGGGCGAGCAGCGCGCGCGCTATCCGCTCGGCGAAGGGCAGATCCTGGTGGAGGAGAAGCCGGGCAAGCCCGGCGTGTTCGGCTGCACGGTGCGGCTCCGCCCGCATCACCAGCTTGACGATGTCTCCGCCACCTTCATCCTTCTGACGGAAATCTCGGCCCCGGGCCGCAGAGGAGGCCAGTCCACGACATGAGCGGCACCACACCCAAGGTCGGCGACCTGTTCCATGCCGGGCAGCTCGCCGAGGCCGTCGCCGCCGCCTCCGCCGCGGTCAAGCGCGCACCCACCGATCTCGGCGCCCGCATCCTGCTGGCCGAGATGCTGGTCTTCTCCGGCAATGCGGAACGCGCCGACGTGATCCTCGACGCGGCGGCGGATGTGGAGCCTTCCGCCGCGGTCGCGGTGGCGGAGTTCCGGCAGATCCTGCGCGCCGAGGTCGCGCGCCGGCAGCTCTTCCGCGACGGCCGCGTGCCGGAATTCCTGGGCGAGCCGACCGCGCATCAGCGCCACGCCCTCGCCGCGCTCGTCGCGCTGCGCGCCGGCGATGCCGCGGGCGCGGCGCGCGAGGCGGCGGACGCGGAAGCCGCGCGACCGCACAGCGCAGGCAGGCACGAGAACCATGCCTTCGACGATTTCCGCGACGCCGACGACCTGCTCGCCGGCAGCTTCGAGGTGCTGACCACGACCGGGAAATACTACTGGGTGCCGGTCGAGCGTGTCGGCAGCGTCGTGTTCCATTCGCCGAAGCGGCCGCGCGACCTGCTTTGGCGGCGCGCTTCCATGTCGGTGAATGACGGGCCGGATGGCGATGTCTATGTCCCCTGCACCTATGCGGCGCCGGACGGGCTGCAGGATCCGTCGCTGCTGCTCGGCCGCTCCACCGATTGGTCGGGGCCGGCGGGCGGGCCGGTGCGCGGGCTCGGGCTGCGCACCTTCCTCGTCGGCGAGGAGGCGATGACGATCATGGAGCTGGCCGGCCTCGAATTCACGCCGAAGGCGGGCTGATCCCGTGTCCGGCCAGGGGCCACAGGGGGCGATGAGCCGGCGCGAGCGCGGCGAATTGCGCGCGCAGCTCCCGCTGCTCGACCGCCTGCTGGACGATGCCCCGGATTCCGAGCGCGACCGCGTGCTGTCGAACCAGGAGGTGCTGGAAGCGCTGCGCGCCTCTGTCCGGCGCGACCTGCAATCGCTGCTGAACGCGCGGCGGCGCTGGCTCTCCTGGCCGATCAACCTGCGCGAACTCCCCACCTCGCCGGTCGGCTTCGGCCTGCCGGATTTCGCCGCCGGCGCCTTCGGCGATCCCACGCGGCGCGAGATCCTCCGCAAGGAGGTGGAGGACACGATCCGCCGCTTCGAGCCGCGCTTCCTCTCGCTGAAGGTGAGCCTGGTGCAGAGCGACGACGTGCTGAGCGGCACGCTCCGCCTGCGCATCGAGGCGCTGCTCGATGCCGATCCGGCGCCGGAGCCCGTGGGCTTCGACACGCTGCTCGATACCGCGCGGGACGAGGTGGTGGTGCGCGAGACCGCGGCGTGATGGGTTTCGCGAGCGCAACTCGCTTTTTCGGCCGGCAAAGCCGGCCCGCGCACAGCGCAGCCGCCATGCCCGGCGCAACAGCGCGTCGGCGCGAAAGCCAAGCGGCCAGAGGCCGCGCCCGGCGTTTGAGGGCACAATAAGAATGTCTGACGCGTTGCTGCCCTATTACAACCGCGAGCTGGACGCAATCCGGCGGCTCGCCGCGGAATTCTCGCTCGCGCATCCGAAGATCGCCGGCCGGCTCCGCCTCTCGCCCGACAGCGTGGACGATCCGCATGTCGCGCGCCTGCTCGAAGGCATCGCCTTCCTCGCCGCGCGCGTGCACCACCGGCTCGACGATGAGTTCCCCGAGCTCACCGACGCGCTGCTCGAAGTGCTCTACCCGCACTATCTGGCGCCCTTTCCCTCCTGCTTCATCGCGCGCTTCGCGCCGCAGGCGGGGCTGCAGAACCCCGCCGCGCTGCCCGCCGGTCTCAACCTCGATACCGAGCCCGTCCGCGGCGAACGCTGCCGCTACCGCAGCGCCTATCCCGTCACCGTGCTGCCCGTGGAGATCGAGGCCGCGCGGCTCACCGGCCTGCCGATCAACGCGCCCGCCAACCCGCTGGCGGGCGGCGCCGTTTCCTGCCTGCGCCTCACGCTGAAGGGCCTCTCGCCGGAGGTCACCTTCACCAAGCTCGGCGTCGAGCGCATCCGTCTCTTCCTGCGCGGCGCGACCGCGGCGGCGCTGCACGAGCTGCTCTGCGCGCACGCCATCTCCGTCGGCTACGCGGACAGCCCCGCCGACCCGAAGCCGGTGATCCTCGGCCCCGAGGCGATCGAGCCAGTGGGCTTCGCGGCGGAGGAGGCGCTGCTCCCCTTTCCCGCGCGCAGCTTCGCCGGCTTCCGCCTGCTCTCGGAATACTTCGCCTTCCCCGAGAAGTTCCTGTTCCTCGACCTCACGCGGATCGAGGCGAAGACGCTGATCGGCGCGGGCAACAAGCTCGAGGTCTTCGTCTGGCTCTCCCGCGCCGTGCCGGAACTGGAACGCACGGTGGACGCCGAAAGCTTCGCGCTGGGCTGCACACCCGTTGTCAACCTCTTCGCGCAGCGCTGCGAGCCGATCCGCCTCGACGAGACCGCCATCGAATACCGCGTCGTGCCGGATTCGCGCCGCCCGATGGCGACCGAGATCTGGTCCGTCACGCGCGTGCGCGAACCCCTGCAGGATGGCGGCACGCGGCCCTGGCGGCCCTTCCACCGCCTGACCCACGCGGATCCCGAGCCAGGCACGCCGGGCGGCTCCTACGCGCTGACGCGGCGCCCCGGCACGCCGCCAGACGCGGGGACCGAAGTCTTCCTCGCCCCCCACGACCCCGATTTCGCGCCAGCCCGCGCGCGCGACGCCGTGCTTTCGGTGGACGCGCTCTGCCTCAGCCGCGACCTGCCGACCGATCTGCCCTTCGGTGGCGGGCGGCCGCAGATCAAGCTGGTGGATGGCGCCACCGCCGTCTCCGCCGTGCAGGCGATGACCGCGCCGACCGCGACGCTCCGCCGCAAGCTCGCGGACCGCACAGCCTGGCGCCTGGTCTCGCAACTCTCGCTCGGCCACCTCTCCGTCGTCGGCGGCACGGAAGGCGCCGCGGCACTCCGCGAGATCCTCCGCCTGCACGACCTGCGCGACTCGCCCGAAACCCGCGCCGCCATCGCCTCGCTGCTCGAAGTGAAGGCCGAACCCGGCGCCGCGCGCCTGCCCGCCGGACCGCGCGGCATGGGCGGGTCCTTCTGCCGCGGCCTCGACGTGACCCTCACCTTCGACCAGCGCGGCTGGCAGACCGGCGGCCTCTTCCTCCTCGCTTCCGTGCTCGACCGCTTCCTGGCGCTGCACGCCAGCATCAACTCTTTCTCCCGCACCCGCGTCACCCTGCGCGGCACCCCCGGCCTCGCCGCGAAGTGGCCCGCGCGAGCAGGCTGGCGGGTGCTGCTGTGACGCGCGGCGGGTCCCTGGGGAGGGCTCTGCCCTCCCCAGACCCCACCCGCCAGGGGACAGCGGTCCCCTGGACCCCTATCAGTTGTCGTGACGGGGATGGGGAGGGGGCCTGGCGCGCCCTCGGTCGATGGCGCCACAGGCCCCCTCCCCATCCCCGCCATAAACTCATGGGGTTCCAAGGGGCCGCTGTCCCTTGGTGGGGGGAGTTTGAGGGGGGCAAAGCCCCCCTCAAGACCCGCCCGCCTTCATGAGCAGCCCCGGCAAGACGCCGCTCGAGCGGCTCGCGGCGGAGCCGGAGCGGTTCTCGTTCGATGCCGCAGTGAGGCTGTTGGCGGCGCATCGGCGGACGGCGGAGATGGCGGAGGCGGCGCGCTATCATGCGCCGCATGGGTTGGCGTATCCGCCTGGGGATGTGGTGCGGTATTCGCCCGTGGCGGGGCAGGCGCCGGGGCTGGCGGTGGGCCTCATCGGGCTGACAGGGCCGGCCGGTGTCTTGCCGCGGCATTATGCGGAGGCGGTGGTGCAGCAGGTGCGCGGGCGGGCGCGCGCGCTGCCGGATTTCCTCGACATGCTGGCGCAGCGGCTGATCGCGCATTTCGCCGAGGCGGGCACCAAGTATCGCATCCATCGTGCCGCCGATGTCGCGCGGCTGCGCGCGGAGTCGGAGGCCGCGCGACAGAGGGGCGAGGCGGAGCGCAGCCCGGTCGCGCATGCGCTGCTGGCCTTCGCAGGCCATGCGACGCCGCATCTGGTGGAGCGGCTGGAGGCCGGCGCCGATCCCCTGATCCACTATGCCGGCACCTTCGCGACGCGGCCGCGTTCGGCGGAGCGGTTGCGCGCGCTGGTCTCGGACTGGCTCGGCCAGCCGGTCGAGATCGTGCAGTTCGCGGGGGCCTGGCTGCCATTGCCGGCGGAGCAGCGCACGCGGCTGCCGGTGGGCATCGGCAGCGGCCAGTTCGGCCGGCTCGGCCTGGATGCGGCGATCGGCGTGCGCGCCTGGGACGCCTCGGCGCGCGTGGTGTTGCGGCTTGGTCCGCTGACGGCGCCGGGCTTCGATTCGCTGTTGCCGGATCGGCCGGCGCTGGCGCGGATGGTTTCGCTGGTGCGTGCCTTCCTCGGCTTCGAGACGGGCTTCGCGGTGAACCCGGTGCTGGCCGCGGATGCGATCGCCCCGCTCCGGCTTGACGCGGCGGCCGATCCGGCGCCACGGCTCGGTTGGAACACCTGGCTGCCCGCGGCGCGTCGCGCGTCCGATGGCAACGAGGCGGTGTTCGAGGCGGAGATCGTCGAATCCTTCAGCGCGCGCCAGGCGGCGCGTGCCGCAGCGAGGCCAGCATGACGGCGCAATGGGGTGGCGGCTACGTCACCGATATCGACTACGACTACGGCTATTACCGCGAGCAGTCGCCGCCGCAGCTCCAGCTCGCCACGCTGCTGTGCGGCTATGCGTGGAGCGTTCCGCAGGAAGGCGCGCATTACCTGGAGCTGGGCTGCGGCCAGGGCCTCGGCGCGGTGATCACGGCGGCGACCAATCCGAGCTGGCGCGTCACCGGCATTGATTTCCATCCCGGCCACATCGCCGGCGCGCGGGAGCTGGCCGCGCAGGCCGGCGTCACCAACGTCACCTTCCTCGAGGCCGATCTCACCACCTATGCCGAGAGCGCCGAGGCGGCCACGCTGCCGGAGGCGCATATCATCACGCTGCATGGCGTCTGGAGCTGGGTCGCGCCGGTGGTGCGGGCCGGCATCACGCGGCTGATCCGGTCGAAGCTCGTCGCCGGCGGCGTCGCGCATGTCAGCTACAACGCACTGCCGGGCTGGCAGGGCATGCTGGGCATGCAGCGCCTGCTGCGCGAGGCGGGGCTGCGCACCGGCGGGCGCAGCGACCGCCAGGCGCAGGCGGGGCTCGCGGCGGTGGGGGAGCTGATGGGCGCGGAGGCGCCGATGCTCTCGGCCGACCAGCGCGTCGCCAGCTGGTTCAAGCAGATCGGCAATCTCTCGCCGACCTATCTCGCGCATGAATTCATGAACGAGTTCTGGCAGCCCTGCTGGCATGCCGAGGTCGCGGGCGCACTGGCGGAGGCGCGGCTGGACTGGATCGGCTCCGCCGCGCTGACCGAGAACTTTCCCGAACTGACGATGAGCGGCCCGCAGCGCGCCGTCTATGAGCGCTTCGAGGACCCGATGATGCGGGAGCTGGTGAAGGATCTCTGCCTGGCCCGCACGCTGCGCCACGACGTCTATGTGCGGGGCGCGCGGCGCATCGCCGCCGCGGCGCGGGACGAGGCGATCAGGGGTCTGTCGCTCGCGCTGACGGTGCCGCGCGAGCGCGTGGCGCTGGAGGTCCAGGTGGCGGCGGGCAAGGCGGAGCTGGCGCCGGAATTCTACGGCCCGGTGGCGGACATGATGGCGAAGGGGCCGGCGACGGTCGGCGCGCTGCTCAGGGCGCCGGGCGCGGTGGCGAGCCGGGAGAACCCGGCGGAGCTCGCCGGCCTGCTGGTCGGCACGCGCCAGGCGATGGTCTGCGCGCGGCCGGAGGCCGGGCCGCTCGAGACGACGCGCCGGCTCAACGCCGCGGTGGCGCGGCGCTATGCGGTCACGGAGAACCTCAACCGCAGCGCCGCGCTGGCCAGCCCGCGGCTTGGGGCCGGGCTCGGCTGCAGCACGGTGGACCTGTTCGTTGCGGGCCGCATGATGGCCGGCGAGGACGGCGCGGATCTCGAACCCTGGGTGGCGGCGCTGGCGGGCGGGCTCGACGAGGAGAATACGGGGCTTGTGCGGAACGCGCTGCAGCGCGCGCGGGACGAGACGGTGCCGATCCTGCGCCAGCTCGCGGTGCTCTGAGCGCGAAAGACTTCTTCGCACGGCGTGAAGCCGTGTTTTGCGCGGCGCGACTGGCAAGCGGGGCCGGATGTGCTTAGATCAGGTCCATCATCATCCGAAGGGGGACACACCCCATGCGCCAGGTCACCACGCGTTCAGGCATTGCCCTTGCCGTCCTGCTCGGCAGCGTCGCGCTGCCCGGGATGGTCTCCGCCCAGTCCAACCCGAACTCCCAGCAGATCATTGATGCGCTGAGGCCCGGCGGCAACCTGCTCGGGGGGCCGACGCGCGGCATCCGGCCGGTGGCGCCCGCGGCCCCGGTGGACACCGCGCCGCAGCCGGCCGCCGCGCCGGCCGCGACCGCGCCGGTCATGCCGCAGCAGACCGCGCCGGCCCGCCCGGCGCAGCCGACGATGCCGCCGGTCGCCGTGGCGCGCCCGGCGGCGCCGGCGGCGCCCTCCGTCAATCTCAGCGTCACCTTCGCCACCGGCTCGGCGGAGCTGACGCCGCAGGCGATCCGCACGCTCGACGAACTCGGCCGCGCGCTGGCCAGCCAGGACCTGGCCGGCTTCCGCTTCCGCGTGGAAGGCCATACCGACACGGTCGGCACCGCCGCGCTGAACCAGGCGCTGTCGGAGCGCCGGGCGGCGGCGGTGGTGGAGTATCTCGTCACCAAGCACGGGATCTCGCCGTCGCGGCTGCAGGGCATCGGCCTCGGTGACAGCCAGCTCCTCATCCCGACCGGTCCGCAGGTGAACGAGCCGCGCAATCGCCGCGTCCAGGTGGTCAATATCGGCGCCTGACGCGATCGGGTGCGCGGCAGGGCGGCGGATCGCGATGGCGTCGCCCGGGCCGGACGACACGGTTCGCATCCCCCGCCCGGCGCCGCCGCGGCGGGTGGCCAAGGGTGTGTGGGCCGGGTGCGGCGGGCTGATCCTGATCGGTGCGCTGGGCGGCGGGTGGTTGCTGTGGCCGCGGCCGGAGCCCGCGCCGCCGGTCACGCCCGTCGTCGCGCCCGCCACCCTGCCGTTGCCGGCGCCCGGGCCGGCCGTGCCGCCGGCGCTCGCCGCGCTGCCGCTCGCCGATGAGGCGACGATCCTTGCCCATCGCAGCGACACGCTCGCGATCTTCCGCCTGGCGGCGAACCCGGCCGTGCTGGTGCTGGATTTCCCCTCGCTCGCGGAGCAGGGACGGATGCTCAACCGCATCGCGGCGCTGATCGAGAAGGCCGGCCTGCCGCGCGACCGCGTGCTGGACGACGCCGCGCTGGAGGCCGCGATCCGCAACGGCGGCGGCACGCCCGAGACCTTCTACTATGGCCACAACTATCGTGCCGTGGACCTCGCGCGCTTCTTCGACCTGGCCGATCGCGGCGGCGTGCGGCTGAACGCCGAGGAGGAGCGGCTGCGCGCGCTGCTGCGCGACATCGGCTGGCTGGCGCCGGGCGTGAACGCCGCGCTGGTCTCGGTGCCGCATGCGGGGGTCGAGCCCTGGCTCGACATGCGGGCGCGCGCGGCGATGCTCCGGCATGAGCTGTCGCATGGCGAGTTCTTCACCAACCCCGCCTACGCCGCGCAGGTCTGGCGCTTCTGGCGGGAGATGCTGACCGAGCCGGAGCGCGAGCGGTTTCGCGCCGCCCTGTCGGAAGCCTCCTACGATCCGGCGCAGGAGGAGGTGATGGCCAATGAGGCGCATGCCTTCCTGTTCCATACGCCGGATGAGCGCTTCTTCAGCCCGGGGTCGTTGGGCATGAGCGCGACGCGGCTGGCCGAATTGCGCGCGGCCTTCCGGGAGGCGGTGCCCGAAGGGTGGCTGCGGGAGGCGATGCGGTAGGGAGGCCGCCTCACCCCTTGCTGATCGCGTCCACCTCCGCCAGTTCCTCGGCCGTCAGCTTCCAGCCGCCAGCCGCGACGTTCTGCGCGATCTGCTCCGGCTTCGTCGCGCCGGCGATCACGCTCGCGACCGGCTCCTTCGCCAGCAGCCAGGAGAAGGCCAGCTCCAGCAGCGTATGCCCGCGCGCCTCGGCGAAATCGGCGAGTCTTTCCGCGATGGCCCAGTTGGCATCCGTCAGGTACTTGTCCGCCAGCCGCTGCGTCTTCGTCAGCCGCGCATCGGCGGGCATCGGCGCGTTGCGGCGGTACTTCCCGGTCAGCAGCCCGCTCGCCAGCGGGAAATAGGGCAGCAGCCCGAGCCCGTAGGCGCGCATCGCCGGCATCAGCTCCGCCTCATGCTTGCGCACCACGAGCGAAACCTCGTCCTGGCAGGACACGAAGGACGCCAGGGAGCAGGCGCGCGCCGTCCAGACCGATTCCACCACCCGCCAGGCGGCGAGGTTGCTGCAGCCGATGTAGCGGACCTTGCCGGCGCGGATCAGGTCATCGAGCGCGCGCAGCGTCTCCTCGATCGGCGTCAGGGGGTCCGTGTCGTGCAGCTGATAGAGGTCGATCCAATCGGTCTTCAGGCGCCGGAGGCTGTCCTCCACCGCCTGCATGATGTAGCGGCGGCTGCCCCCCTTCTTCGTGCCGTCGTCGCTCATCGCCATGCCGAACTTCGTCGCCAGCACGATGGATTTGCGGCGCGGGCCGAGGATCTCGCCGAGGACCGTCTCCGAGCCGCCGCGCTCGCCATAGATGTCGGCGGTGTCGAACAGCGTGATGCCGGATTCGATCGCGGCGTCCACGACCTTGCGGCTCGCCTCGAGCCCGATGCGGCCGCCGAAATTGTTGCAGCCCAGCCCGATGGCCGAGACGCGCAGGCCGGATCGGCCGAGGTTGCGGATGTCCATGGACGGCGCCTTCTCCGGAGGGAACCCCATCCAAATCCCGCCCCGCCGCATCGACAAGCCTTCGCCGCGCGGGGCAGGGTGCCCGCCGGATGCCCGGGAGGCGACCGATACATCCGCGCGCTGAGCCCGTAACCTGGGGGTGCGTCGCGGCGAAGTGCACGGATTGGAGGGTGAATGGCTGTTCAGAATCCGGGGATGCCCCGGCCACTTGAAGCGGGAAAGTTCCGCGATCCCGCCGTGACCGCGAAAGGCGAGCGGCGCGCCACCGTGGCGCTCGCCGGGCTGCGCACGCTCTGGTTCAACACGGGCACGCTCTGCAACATCGCCTGCGCGACCTGCTACATCGAGAGCAGCCCGCGAAATGATGCGCTGGTCTATCTGCGCGCCGCCGAGGTCGCGACCTTCCTGGAGGAAGCCGCCGCGCGCGGCGAGCCGCTCGAGGAGATCGGGTTCACCGGCGGCGAACCCTTCATGAATCCCGACCTCGTGCCGATGCTGGCCGAGGTGCTGGCCCGGCCCGGCCTCTCGGCCATCGTGCTGACCAACGCCATGCAGCCGATGCGGCGCTACGCGGACAGCCTGCTGGCGCTCCGCGACCGCTTCGGCACGGCGCGGCTGACCATCCGCGTGAGCCTCGACCACCATGAGGCGGCCGCGCATGACCTGGAGCGCGGCGCCGGCAGCTTCCAGAAGACCATGGACGGTCTCGCGTGGCTGGCGCGCGAGGGGTTTCGCCTCCATGTCGCCGGCCGGCTCGGCTTCGGCCGGCAGGGCGAGGCCGCGATGCGCGCCGGCTTCGCCGCGCTCTTCGCCGGGCACGGTATTCCCGTGGACGCCTCCGACCCCGTGGCGCTGATGCTGTTTCCGGAGATGGACGCAACCGCCGACGTGCCGGAGATCACCGAGGCCTGCTGGGGCATCCTGCGCAAGTCACCCGACAGCGTGATGTGCGCATCCTCGCGCATGGTGGTGAAGCGCAAGGGCGCGGCGCATCCGGCCGTGCTGGCCTGCACGCTGCTGCCCTACGACCCGCAATTCGAACTGGGCGCGACGCTCGCCGAAGCCTCGCGCCCGGTCGCGCTGAACCACCCGCATTGCGCGCGGTTCTGCGTGCTGGGTGGCGCCGCCTGCTCGCGCTGATCAATCGTCGTCGTCATCGTGCCGGTCGCGGCGCGGCGCGCGCGGCCAGGGCTGGATGCGCAGGCCCGGCCAGACCTCCTCGCGCCAGCGGCGCGGGCCGCCTTCCCGCCAGCGTTCCTCGCGCACCCAGCCTCGGCGGCCATGACGGTCCTCGATCACGAGCGAATCGACGCGCGTGCAGCGGCCGTTCGAGCAGTTGCTGGAGGAATTCGACGATTCGCTCCCGGCCAGCACCGGCAGCGGCGCGAGCCAGAGCGCGAAAAGGCCGCTGACGGCGGCACGTCTTACATGGCGCATGGCGGGCCTCCTGCTTCCGATGCCGCAAGCCTCGCGGCGGCGTCGGGCAGAGAACGGGCGCGGTTGTGACCTATTCCGGGCACCAAAGTTCACGATTGCGGCACCCGTGGATATGACGTTACGCTTCGTTGCATGATGAAGGTCTGACGCAGCGGCCTATGGCGGTCGTCGCGGCATCGGGAGAGACGCGGGATGCAGCGGAAAGCCGGCGCGCGGCCAGGCCGCCTTGCCGCCAGCGCAACCTCGGCGGGGCTCGTGCGGCGCGGGCTGGTGGCGGCGAAGAAGGCGGCGATGCGCAAGCCCGAGCGGCCCGCGCGCGTGGTGCGGCGCCTCGCCAAGCCGAGGGCGCCCGCGGCGGAGTGAAGGACGGGCCTCAGCCCCGCTCGGTCACGCCGAGCGCGAAGCCATCCACCAGTTCCCTGATCCGCGCCGGATCGGATTGCTCCATCACCCGGCGCGCGAAGCGCGCGCAATCGCCGATGTCGAGCGCGCGCACCGCCTGCTTCACACGCGGGATCGCGCCGGCATTCATCGAGAGGCTGCGGATGCCGAGGCCGAGCAGCAGCGGCACCAGCCGCGCATTGCCCGCCATCTCCCCGCAGATGGAGACCGGCATGCGCAGCCTGAGCGCCGCCTCGGTGCTGAACTGCACCAGGCGCAGCACCGCGGGGTGCAGCGGGTCGTAGAGATGCGCGACCTCCGCATCGCCGCGATCCACGGCGAGGGTGTACATCGCGAGGTCGTTGGTGCCGATCGCGAAGAAATCCGCCTCCAGCGCGATCGCGTCGGCGGCCAGTGCGGCGCCCGGCGTCTCGATCATCGCGCCGAGCTCGGGCAGCTTCTCCGGCACCTTCTCGCCGCGGCGGCGCAGGCGCCTTGCCACGCGGTCGTAGATGTCGCGGGCCGCCTTCACCTCCTCCGGGACGGTCACCATCGGCAGCATGACGCGGATCGCGCCCTCCGGCGCGCGGGCGGCGACGCGCAGGATGGCGGCGAATTGCGCCTCCAGCAGCTCCGGCCGCTTCAGCAGCATGCGCACGCCGCGCAGGCCGAGCGCGGGGTTGGCGCTGACGTGATGCGTCTCGACACCCTGCGCCAGCGCCTCCATGTCCTTCTCGCCGCCCCAGTCGAGCACGCGGATGGTGACGGGATCGCCGTTCATCGCCTCGACGATCGGTCCGTAGGCGGCGAATTGCGCGTCCTCGTCGGGCAGGTCGTCGCGGTTCATGAAGAGGAACTCGGAGCGGAGCAGGCCGATGCCCTGCGCGCCGGCCTGGGCGATCAGAGGCAGCTCGGCCGGGATCTCCATGTTGGCAAGCAGCTCCACCTCCTCGCCATCGGTGGTGATGGCGGGCAGCCGGCGCAGCTTGCCGAGGCGCTGGCGCTCGCGCGCATAGGCCGCGATCTGGTCCTTCGCGTGGCCGAGCGTGATGGTGGTGGGGTGCAGCGCGATGGTGCCCGCTGCGCCGTCCAGCACCGCCGGATCGCCGCGGCGCGCCGCTTCGGTGAGCCCCGGCGCGCCCAGCACGGCGGGAATGCCGAGCGCGCGCAGCATGATCGCGGTGTGGCCATCCGCGCCGCCTTCCTCCGTCGCGACGCCGGCGATGCGGGCGGGGTCGAGCAGCGCGGCATCGGCCGGCGTCAGCTCCTCCGCCACCAGGATCGCGCCCTCGGGCACGTCCTTGAAGCTGCGGAAGGGGTTCTGGGTGAGGTTGCGGGTCAGGCGGCGGGCAATCTCGCGCACCTCGCCGGCGCGGCGCTTCAACCCGGCCTTGTCGTCGTCGCGCTGCGAGAGGATGATGTCGGCGATGGCCTCCGCCTCATCCTGCACGGCGCATTCGGCGGCGAGCAGCTCGTTCTCGATGCGCTTGCGCGCGCCGCGGATCAGCCGGCTGTCGCCGAGCATCAGCGCGTAGGCGTCCAGCAGGGGTTCGAGTTCCTCCTGCGCTTCCTCCGGCAGCACGCCGAGGCGTGTCTTGAGCTTGCCGACCTGCTTCTTGGAGGCGGCGACGGCGTTGGCGAGCCGCTGCTTCTCGGCCTCGACCAGCGAAGCCTCGATCGTGCGGCGCGGCGCCTCGTCGGGCGGCTCGGTGGTGTCGAAGATGGCGCCGATGGCGACCCCGGGCGCGACCGGGATGCCCTTGATCAGCACCTCCTTGGCGCGGCGCGGGGGACGCTTCGCGGCGTCCGCGGTGCGGGGTTCGGGCTTCTCAGTCTTCATGGAAGCCGGCCTCGATCAGGCCGGCCACCGCCTCGAGCGCTTCCTTGGCGTCCCAGCCCTCGGCTTCCACCACGACCTCGCTGCCCTGCCCGGCGCCCAGCATCATGAGTCCCATGATGGAGCAGGCGGGCACGGTCTGGCCGTGGCGCGTCACATTGACGCAGGCGGAGAAGCGCTCCGCCACACCGACCAGCTTGGCGGCGGCGCGGGCGTGCAGGCCGCGGCTGTTCACCACCTTCACAGTGCGCCGCATCACCATGCCGCCGGAGGCGTCGCAGCCGCAGGGGCCGCCATCCGCTGCCGCCACCGGCGCGGCCGACGCCACGAAGGGCGCGGGTGCGGCCCCGGCCTCGCCGGCCTCATCGGGCCATTCGTTCATTGACCGGTTCCCTTGGGGGCGGTTCCTTGGGCGGGCGGGGGTCCGCTGCCGTTCGGCTTGGCAGGATCGGGCACTTCGGCGGCGCTGGCCAGATACTTCCGGCCAGCCGCGGTGGCGTGCGCGACGGCTTCCGCCAGCGGCTCGGTGCCGCGGATCTTCGCGAGTTTCACCAGCAGCGGCAGGTTCACGCCGGCGATCATCTCCACCTTGCGGTGGTCGCAGAGTTGCGACGCCAGGTTGGAGGGCGTGCCGCCCATGATGTCGGTGAGCACGACGACGCCGTCGCCGGTATCCACCCTGGCGATCGCCCCGCGGATGTCCTCGCGCCGCGATTCCATCGTGTCCTCGGGGAAGATGCACACCGTCGCCACGCCATCCTGGTGGCCGACGACATGCTCCATGGCCGAACGGAGTTCCTCCGCCAGGCGGCCGTGCGAAACCAGCACGAGCCCGATCATCGGGGGGTCAACATGATGACGGAGCCAGGGCCTCCCGCCCCGCAAGGGTCACACCCGCCGCGGCGGGGGCCGTGGCGGTTGCCAGTTCACGATGGATGGTCTCGACCCGCCAGCCACCTGAGGTCAGATGGGCAGCCAGGCGTTCGGCAACAAGCACTGAGCGATGGCGCCCGCCGGTGCAGCCAAGCGCGATCGCAAGGTATTTCTTCCCCTCCGCGACGTAGCGGGGCAAGAGCAGGTCCAGCAGGCCAGTCATGCGATCCCAGAAGGCGGTAAAGGCCGGATCGTCCTGGACAAAGGCGGCGATCGCCGGATCGCGGCCGGTCTGCGGCCGCAGCGCCGGATCGTAATGCGGGTTGCGCAGGAAGCGCATGTCCAGCACCAGGTCTGCCTCGCGCGGCAGGCCCTTCGGGTAGGCGAAGGAGATCACGGCGATCTCCATCCCCGCCGCGCCCTCCGGGCGGAAGCGGCGCTCGATCAGGCGGCGCAACTCGGGCAGCGGCAGGTCCGAGGTGTCCACCAGCAGGTCCGCCGCCTCGCGCAGCGGGGCGAGCAGCGCGGCCTCACGGGCAATGCCGTCGGCGACGCGGGAGCCGAGCGGTCCGCCGGGGGTCAGGGGGTGGCGCCGGCGCGTCTCGGAGAAACGGCGCAGCAGCACCGACTCCTCCGCGGTGGCAAAGACCAGGCTGACGGCGATGTCCGTGCGGTCGCGCAGCGTATCGATCGCGGCCTGCACCTCCTCCGCCCGGAATCCGCGCGAGCGCGCGTCCACGCCGATGGCGATGGGCGTCGTGCCGTCGGTGACCAACTCCTCCAGGATGGTGAGCGGCGGGTTGTCCACCGTCTCGAAGCCGAGATCCTCGAGCGTGCGCAGGATCGAGAGCTTGCCCGCGCCCGAGAGGCCGGTGACCAGCACGACAGGGCGCGGGGCGGTGCTCACGCGAAGGCGCCGGCGGTCATGCGGGCGCGGCCGCAGGCGAGGTCGAGGGCGAGGGCGACTTTGTCGGGCGCCGCGGCCTCGCGGCCGGCCAGCGCGAGGCGGGGCAGGGCGCGGCCATGGGATTGGTAGATTGAGGGCTCAGGCAGGCGGGGCGGCGCTTCGCCGGGCGGGAGCAGATCCACCACGAGGCGAAGCGGCGTCGGGCCGGCGACGGGCATGTCGCGCAGCAGGCCGAGGCCGCGCACCTCCAGCATGCCGCGCAGCGCCGGCGGCGGGCTTGCCAGCAGCGCGTCCGCGGCAGGATCGAGTTCCACCTGGTCATCGGCCACAAGGGACCAGCCACGCCCGATGAGGCGCAGCACCAGTTCGGATTTCCCCGCTCCCGGAGGCCCAACGAAGAGCACCCCGTCGCCGCCGAGGGCGGCGCAGGAGGCGTGGAGAGGCATTCCCGGTCGCGCCCTCGCAGCCAAGGGAATTGAATTTGGCAGAAACGGGGCAGGGCGGGAAGAGAGGGGGGTCAGACCCTCAATTCTGCTCGCGCGGGTCCGGCCGCTCGGTGGCGAGGTCGGGCTCCGGCTCGGCGGCATGGCCATTGGCCTGGCCGTTGACCTCCGGCTGCTCGGCGGGCTCGCTGGCCTCCTGCTCGGGGCCGTTCTGGTAGCGGCGCTGCTGGTGGTGCGGATGCTGGCCGCCGCCCTGCTGCTGCTGCGCCTGGTTCATCGCATTGAGGATGCGGAAATAGTGCTCGGCATGCTGGAAATAGCTCTCGGCCATGACCCGGTCGCCGGCGCCGGTCGCGTCGCGGCCGAGCTGGAGATACTTCTCGAAGAGCTGCTGGGCGGTGCCGCGCAGCCGGACATCGGGGCCGTTGCTGTCGAAGACGTGGTTGCGGTTGAGCGGCTGGTGGCCGCTGCTGCTGCTCTGGCGGTATCCACCGCCGCCGCCGCCACTGCCTCCGTGGCGATGGCTGCCGCGGCTGCGCATGCGTTTCATGTTCATGGGTCGGGCGTTCGCCGTCTCGCAAGGGCGCCGCGGCCGG
>VFQR01000795.1_pt1 | contig 32704 bp, 29 predicted proteins | sample 3512321 | NCBI WGS metagenome assembly VFQR01 (sample SAMN10412374, study PRJNA504923) | tailings metagenome | isolation source: Relicate 3 Philex TSF1 revegetated site | place: Philippines: Tuba, Benguet | collected 2017-08-29 | reverse complement strand
ATGGCTGATCGTTTGTTGCAGCTTTTAAACGAGCATCGGGCGCTGATTTATAAGGTCGCCCGCCTTTATGCTAACGACGCTGAGGATCAAAAAGATCTTTTTCAAGACATACTGGTTGCCGTTTGGCAGTCGTGGTCAAGATTCGAAAACAGATCCCAGTTCAGTACTTGGCTGTATCGGGTTGCGCTAAATACTGCTCTAAGTTGGAATCGCAGAGAGAAAAAAAGACAAGCGATAGAAAATCAACTGGAGTGGCATGAGGTTACTGACGATCCTCGACAAGAGCAAATAGAGCTCCTGTATCACCAGATGCGCCGACTCGACCCCATTAGCCGAATGCTGCTTTCATTGCGCCTTGACGGCTATGAACTACCCGAAATTGCAGAAATATCAGGAATGACAATTAATCACGTCTCGGTTAAAATTCACCGGGCCAAACAACAACTAACCACATGGATACAAAGCAAACCGATCCGATAAATGAATTGTGGGGCATGATCAATTCAGCCGCTAATCAGCCGCCAGTTCAGTTGCCCGATGCAGAATACATGAGCCGTAAAGCCGTTGACCCTTTGCATAAGCTGCGAAAAAACATCCGAATCAATAGTGGATATGGCGTGCTTTTCGTACTTATTGGCATTTACGTCATGTACAACTCCCCCTATTTTTGGGTCCGATTTTTACTCGGCGCCATGGTGGCAGGCATGATTGCCAATGTTGTTTACAACGAATACCTCATCCGCAAGGTGTTGCTCACGCCTCCTGCCGACCAAAATATTCGTCTTCGCCTAAGCATGATACATTACCGTATGAAGCAGGCATTACGGACAATCGAATATGTGGCCTTGTTTTTCTATCCGTTAAGCATTACGGCTGGTTTCGTTTTAGCCTTAGCCGATTCCGGGAAACTAAATCTCATCGAAACCGACAAAACACTTCAGGCCATTTTAATCGGCAGTTATTTTGTAGTCACTCCATTATGCTTTTTATTAACCCGCTGGTTGAATAAAGTGGCCTTTGGAAATGAAGTAGAACGCTTGGGACAATTAGTCAAAGAAATGGAAGAATAACGTCCTCAGGGCAAACAGAAAGAGTAGATTGGGGTTAATTCAATATGCCCGAATCTGCTCTTTTTTGGTTTCGAAACGACCTAAGAACACACGACCAAGCTGTACTTAACCGCTTGATAAATAGTTGTTCTTCTCTGCAAACAACCTACATTTTCAATCGATCGACTTATGCCCTAACCCGGTGGGGCTTCTCCCGTACTGGCGCCTTTAGGCACAGCTTTTTGCTTGAATCGCTACTCGACCTCAAGGATGCCTTGGCTTCTAAAGGTTTAGGCATGCATGTTCGATATGGTAATGCAGCAGAAGTACTCCTGGATTTATGCCAGGCCTATCAAATCAAAAAAGTTTACGCCCAGCAACTTCCAGGTTGGGAAGAGCAAAAATTGGAGAAAGAAGTTGCAGAAGCCCTATTAAAGAATGGGATAGAATTAATTCTTCACGCCAACCATACCTTAATCAATCCACTCGAGCTTCCATTTACATTGCCACGGTTGCCTGAAATATTTACGGAATTCAGAAAGAAAGTGGAGCGTGAATCGAAAATTGTATCGGATATAGGCGATTTAAACACCTTCACAGGCTCAAGTTCCAGTAGTGGAACCTTCGCTTGTGATTTTTGGCCCGAAACCGAGCAAAAATTAGATAAGCGCTCCGTATTACCTTTCGTTGGCGGCGAGCGTGCAGGTTTAGCCCGACTGCAGGAATACATCTGGGAAGGTGATCATCTCAAAAACTACAAAGAAACCCGAAATGGCCTCCTCGGCGCGAATTACAGCAGCAAGTTTTCGCCTTGGCTCGCGCTCGGCTGTGTGTCCCCAAGACGGATTTATGCAGAAATAAAACGTTATGAGCAAAAGCGAGTCAGTAATGCAAGTACTTATTGGCTCTACTTTGAGTTATTATGGCGCGATTACTTCCAATTCGTAGCCATGAAACACGGCCCTCATCTTTATCGATTAGGAGGCATCAAAAAACAGCCCGCGGAATGGCCTTTTGACGCCCGCACGTTTGACCGCTGGAGACTTGGTCAAACAGGTCAGCCATTTATCGATGCCAATATGCGTGAGCTTCTACTGACGGGATGGATGAGCAATCGTGGGCGACAAAATGTTGCCAGTTATCTGGTTCACCAGCTGAAAATCGACTGGAGAGCTGGTGCCTCTTGGTTTGAAAGTCAGCTAATTGACTATGATCCTGCAAGTAATTATGGGAATTGGAATTACATCGCTGGGGTTGGAAACGACCCTCGTGAAAATCGTGTTTTTAATCCAATTAAGCAGGCCGAAAACTATGACCCCAAAGGCGAATACGTTCAGTTGTGGCTTAATTAATCGGCCCCAAAGTGATTTTGTAGCGTACCGCCAGTAAGCGTATCGTGATGACAGATAAGATGGAAATTACCATATTCCATTCCCTGTCAATGCCTGTTTCTCGAAGCAATAAATAAATTGCAGCACCTGCTAAGCAAGCGGTTGCATAGATTTCTTTCCGAAAAAGTACCGGTAATTCGTTGGTTAGGGTATCGCGAATTACCCCACCCATTACAGCCGAAAACATTCCCATTATAGCAGCAATTTCGGGTTGAACGCCTAAGCGCAGGGCTTTCTCAACACCCAAAACTGTAAAAAAGCCTATTCCTACGGTATCGAAAAGAAATAAAGTTTTACGCAATCGAATGAGGTACTTAAATCCGAAATAGGTAGTAGCCACGCCAGCGATCACAGCATAGAGAAAATGAATGTTGGCAATCCAAACCAATGGATAACTTCCGAGCAAAATATCGCGAATACTACCTCCGCCTATAGCCGTTAAGAAGCCGGTAAATCCTGCCCCAAACCAGTCGTGTTCTTTGTCCTTGACAGCCAGAGAACCCGAAATTGCAAATGCGTATGTACCTAAAAGCTCAAGTGCGTGCTGTAAAACCATGAGCGAAGATACAACTCTTGGGATTTTACACTTTCAATGGTAGTTTGCGTCATGATTTATCGTATCGCGCTCATTTTAACCCTGGCGCTTAGCTTGGGCTGCAAAAAAGACTCTTCAACTCCATCCATAAGCACTGCACCTGTTTTCGTTCCGGTAGAGACAGAAGATATCGTGATGTATGAAGTGAACCTAAGAGCTTTCAGTGCGGCAGGCGATATCAACGGACTAAGAACTCGGCTAGCCGATATTGGCAACTTGGGGGTGAATACGCTTTGGATTATGCCCATACATCCCGTGGGGCAAATCAACTCGGCTGGAGGATTAGGTTCGCCCTATTCAGTAAAAGATTACCGAGGCATTGGCACCGAATATGGCAGCCTTGCCGACTTCAAGGCCTTGGTAAACGAAGCGCATGCCCGCGGCATGGCCGTGTTGCTCGATTGGGTAGCGAACCACACAAGTTGGGATCATGCCTGGATCAGTCAACATCCTGAGTGGTATACCCAAGACGCAAATGGAACAATTCTCCATCCTCCGGGCACCAACTGGCTGGATGTTGCCGATTTAAATTACAACAATCAAGGCATGCGAAATGCCATGATAGCCGATATGCGGTACTGGACCGAAGTGGTGGGCATTGATGGATTTAGATGCGACGCAGCCGATATGGTTCCTTTCGATTTTTGGAAGCAAGCCATTGACAGTATTCGTACGAATGCTGGAAAAAAAATCATCATGTTGGCCGAAGGGGCACGCGCCGACCACATGGTAGCCGGATTTGACCTCAATTTTAGTTGGAATTACTATTCTCAGTTAAAAAGTACCTACCAAAATGGTTCTGGAACAGTGGCACTTTGGTCGGCTCACCGAGCCGAATATACTGGATTCACCGCCAGTCAACACCGCTTAAGATTTATCACCAATCACGACGAATATGCCTGGGATAACACTCCTTCGGCACTGTTTGGTGGAGAAAAAGCTGCTTTTAGTGCTTTTGTCTTGACCAGCCTTTGGAGTCCAGTAGTGTTAATTTATAATGGTCAAGAAATTGGCTGGCCTAGCAAAATTCCATTTTTTACCAAATCACCCTTAAACTGGTCGTTCAATCCAAATTATAGAACACAATACGAGCAATTTATGATGGTTCGTAAAAACAACCCTGCTCTTTACAAGGGGAATTTAACGCCGCTACAACTACTCCCTCTAACAGCCTTTACTCGCGTTTCTGGGAACGATACCTTTCTCGTGCTTGTAAATACACGCAATCGTGTGGACAGCCTTACATTGCCTAGTGGCTGGCAAGACGATAGATGGAAGAGTGTTTATAACAGTACTGCTCCTGTAAATACGTTAGCAGCTTTTGAAGTAAAGATTTGGAAAAGAATGTAACTAGGATAACATCTTTTGACGAAGCAGGAACTCCAATTGTTCATTCACCCGTATGAGACTTTTCATGAGCTCCTTATTCTCTGCCCTCAAGGAATAAACTTCGTACGCTTTGTTGATGATATTTCGAAGCTGCTGTTCTTCCCAGGGTTTAGTCAGATAATGGTACACTTGGCCCTTGTTTATCGCATCAATAACTGCCTGAATATCAGTATAACCAGTTAAAAGTATTCGAATCGGATCAGGATAAACTGGGATGATGGATTCAAGGAACTCAACACCCGTCATGCCTGGCATGCGCTGATCGGTTACGATCACTTCAATCACTTCTTCATCGAGTATTTTTCGACCTTCGGCTGCCGATTCTGCTGTAAAAACATTAAAGTCTCTACGAAACGCAGCTTTGAAGCTATGGAGGTTGTTCACCTCGTCATCTACGTACAAAATATTGATGAGTGCCTTTTCGGACATACAAGAAGTTTGTTGCTATCAAAAATAAACTTTTTCCTAATTGCATTTACAATTATTGAAAAATCCTTGATTATCTTTCGAAGTAGCTTGTAAAATTGTAAAGATCACCTGATAGTTATGGATTATATTGATTACCGATCAGGAAGCAGCGCACTTCAATACCGCCCCAGGATTTTTCGTTTAAATATTGCCGAAGATGTGAGCGAATTTAATGACTTAATCGGCAATCCCGATTTGGTTATTTTAGATACGCTACAACGCCAACTGGCCGAATTGGTAGCCATCAGAAACCCTACACGCAGATTCGTCGATGAAGAAATTAAAAATGAAATTAACCTGATTCTGGGTGAAAAGGGATTTCATGAATATGGCGTTTGGGCGTACTACAGTTGGTCGAACCGGCTTATTCATTTGGTTGATGAAGCTGATTTTTATGAGCTCCGAACGAGTCGTAATCGGTATAAAATCGAGCAAGCAGAACAAGACCTTTTACGCACCAAAAAAATTGGAGTTGTCGGACTTTCCGTAGGCAATGCGATAGCAGTAACTATGGCCATGGAACGGATTTGTGGAGAAATCCGATTAGCCGATTTTGACACTTTAGATTTGACAAATCTGAACCGTATTAGAAGCGGTATTCACCAAATTGGCCAAAACAAGGCCATCATAACGGCAAGAGAGATATCAGAAATTGACCCATTTTTAAAAGTAAACGTATTTACCGACGGCTTAACTCCTGAAAACATAGACTCATTTTTGAATGAAGGAGGGAAACTTGACTTGATTGCCGATGAATGTGACAATCTCGAAATAAAGCTCCTGCTTCGAAAAAAAGCAAAAGCGGTTGGAATTCCTGTCATCATGGAAACTAGCGACAGAGGCATGCTCGATGTAGAGCGTTTTGACCTCGAACCCGAACGTCCGCTCTTTCATGGCAGATTAAATGTATTTGGTCCGATACCAGAGGGCCCAATTCCACCAGAGTTACGCATGCAAATTCTGATGTCGGTAGTAGATTACGGCAAAGTAAGCGCGAGAATGCGTGAATCTTATGGTGAAATCGGCAAGTCGATTACCACTTGGCCACAGCTTGCTTCATCAGTCATCATGGGAGGTGGTAGTACAACCGATTTGGCACGTCGGATTTTACTCGGACAACACTCTCATTCAGGACGAATGTATATCGACACCGAGTCGTTGTTTCATCCCGACAATATTTCGAACTAATGGCTCTACAGGCTGTCAAAATAAGAGCTTTTCGAGCTACGGATGATCCATTGGCTTGTGACCGCTTTATTGCTGGCCATGAACATGTACTGGAAGTGGCTGGCGTAAATAAAGTAACCAGTGCCAATCATGCATGGAAATTTAACCCGGCCTGTTTTGTGATTTTAGTAGAGACCTTGGATGGGGCTAAGGTACTTGGAGGAGCTCGACTCCAGTGTTCTGGTGGGAATATGCCGCTCCCCATTGAAGATGCCACCGGCGAATTCGACGCTAAGATTTACGATTACGTGAAAGAACTAAGTCAAGATGGGACTGCCGAGTTATGCGGATTATGGAATTCGAGAGAAGTGTCGGGATTGGGGATTGGAGCTTTCTTTAGTACTCGTGTTGGCGTAGTGATTGCCGAACAGGTAGGCATAAAAAGCATCTTTGCTCTCTGTGCTCCCTATACCGTAAAGTTTGCTGAAAAAGTAGGATGTAGAGTCCTGAAAAGCATCGGAAACAACGGTACATTTTACTATCCCAAACTCGATCTTTTAGCAACGGTTGTACTACTTGAAGATGCAGAAACATTACTTACCGCCGAAGAAATAGAAAGGGAACGTATTTTTAGTTTGCGAAAGGATTTAAATCAAGTCCACATTGAAACTTCTCCCATCCGTCAAATGCAAGTGGAAATACATTACGACCTTCAAATCAAAAATGCCAATCAAAAGGAATTTAAATTGATCGTGCAATGAAGTATCGGATACTGGTGATTTTATGCTGGTTATTGCCAATGTTTGGGTTGGGGCAAGTAATAATTTCTGACGATCAAACGAAGTACAAGGCAGGCAGTTCATTGGCAATTTTAATTGATTCAAACGGGCATTTGACCATAAACGATATTGTCAAAAGCTCTCAATTCATTACGCAATCATCGACAGAACCCAATTATCAGTACACAGATTTAGCCGTATGGGGCAAGCTGAGCATTACCAACAAACAAGATTTAAACAACCTCGCCGTAGAACTTGCGAACCCACAGTTAGATAGCATTTGGTTTTATATCCCGCAAGGCGACAGCTTCATGGAGATTATTACGGGTGATGATTTTGAGTTTGCAAACAGACCCGTCGATCACCAGCAGTTCGTATTTCCGGTAGAGTTAGCAACCAACAGCAGTATCACGGTTTTTTTTCGAGTAAAGTCGGAAGAGCAATTGATTCTTCCAGTCAACGTAGGCACCGTTCCAGCGGTACAAAGTAGCCACAGCGGTAGCGATGCATTCATAGGTTTGTACTTAGGCATCATGTTGGTGATGTTTTTTTACAACCTCTTTATCTGGCTAAGCGTACGTGACAAATCCTACTTTTATTACATCCTCTACATCCTGGGTATAGCTATGGCCCAAGCAGGTTTGCAAGGTTTTAGCTTTAAATTTTTGTTTTCACATTGGCCCGAGATCAATAAGTTTTCGGTGGTTTTCTTTTCTACCATAACTGGAATTGGGGCAATATCCTTCACCCGTTCCTTTCTGCTTCTCAAAGAAAGATTACCTGTTATTCATCGAAGTTTATATTTTTTCGTAGGCTTATATATTCTCGCAGTTGTTGTTTTTCTAGCAGGATTTTCTGCCTTTACGTATAAGCTACTTGATTTATCTGCTTTTCTGCTTTCCTTTTACGCACTTGGATTTAGCACCTACTTAAGTCTTAAAAAAATTAGATCGGCTCGCTTTTTCCTATTAGCCTGGTCCTTTTTTATCGTTGGTCTCTTTGTGTACGTAGGCCGAAATTTGGGTTGGTTACCCAATAACTTTTTCACCACACACGTATTAATGATGGGTTCAGCAGTAGAGGCTATCTTACTGAGTATTGCCCTTGCCGACCGAATTAACATATTGAAGCGAGAAAAAGAAGAATCTCAAGCCGATGCACTTCGCGTTTCTCAAGAAAATGAACGCTTGGTTCGCGAACAAAATGTTATACTGGAGCAAAAAGTTAAGGAAAGAACCTTAGCATTAGAGGAAACTAATAATGAGTTAAACACCACACTTAGCGAGCTTAAAAATACCCAAACACAGTTGGTAAACTCTGAAAAAATGGCCTCACTGGGTCAATTAACAGCCGGTATTGCCCACGAAATCAATAATCCAATAAATTTCGTAACGAGTAATATTCGCCCATTACGTAGGGATATGAACGACCTTACCGAACTGATTCAAAAGTTCGAAGACATCATTCCCGAGAGTGCAATAGAAATTAAGGACAAGCTGAAGGACATTAAAAAGGAAATGGACTTTGATTATTTGAAGGAAGAAATCAATGTTCTTATCACGGGAATGGAAGAAGGTGCATTTCGAACAGCAGAAATAGTGAAAGGCTTGCGCACTTTTTCACGCTTGGATGAAAGTGACTTGAAAAAAGTGAATATCAATGAGGGAATTGACTCAACGCTCATCCTACTGAACAGCAGTATGGGTGGCAGGATTGAGCTCATGCGTAATTACGACGAAGATGCACTTTTAGAATGCTACCCTGGAAAATTAAATCAAGTATTCATGAACATCTTGAATAATGCCATTCAAGCCATTCATGGCAAAGATGGACAAGGTAGCGGTAAACTCATCATCACAACAAAGTCAGAAGGCAATGTGGTCAAAATAGGTATTCGCGATAACGGCCCGGGCATGGATGAAGCCACCAAAGAAAAAATATTTGATCCTTTTTTCACAACAAAGCCTGTTGGACAAGGAACAGGCCTTGGATTATCCATTGTTTATAGTATTATTGAATCGCATAAAGGAAGTATAACCATCGACACTGCCCCTGGACGCGGAACAGAATTTATTTTGACCCTACCCAAACTGCATAAATAAGCATGCCCAACCGTAAAATACGTTTGCTTTATATTGACGACGAGAGACATAATCTTTATGCCTTTAGGGCGGCTTTCAGAATGGATTTTGATATACTCCTAGCAGAGTCGGCCGAAGAGGCCAGAGAAATGCTTGCGAATAATCCTATACCGGTAATTATTGCCGATCAACGTATGCCCAAGGAAACAGGCATTGAGTTTTTCGAATCAATAAAAAACCTTTACCCGTATTCCATGCGCATTCTCCTCACGGGCTACACCGATATTCAAGCGGTCATCAGTGCTGTGAATATTGGCAACATTTATCGCTATCTTCAAAAACCTTGGAATGAAGATGAAATCAGGGTTGCAATACGGTCGGCTTACGAAATATACGATTCGCGAGTTCAACTCATAGAGAAGCAAAATGAATTAGAAAAAGCTTATGTAGAACTTGATAAGTTTGTTTATTCAGCGTCTCACGATCTTCGCTCACCACTCATGTCGATACTTGGGATCATTAAACTGGCCAAGCTGGAACAAGATCATAGTCAAACAGAGCAATATTTTGGCATGATAGAAGACAGCGTTCACCGTTTGGACGAGTTTATCAAAAACATCATTAGCTACTACAAGAACAGCCGGATTGAGAACGATGTAACGCAAGTTGATTTACGAAAACTGGTAGCCGAGATTGTAGAATCTAACCGCTATCAAGAAATGGCTACAGGTATCCATTTTGACTTGCGTATAGAGGATACTGAGCCGTTTTATACAGATGCACTCAAATTGAACATTATTTTCAGCAATCTAGTGTCCAATGCCATCAAGTACCAAGACCCCGTGAAGAGCAACAAAAGTATCGTTGTTTCCATTGTAGTGCAGAATAATGTAGCCAAAATTGAAATCGGAGACAACGGCATTGGTATTGCGCATCAGGAACAAGACAACATCTTCAAAATGTTCTTCCGAGCCACCAACCATAACTTTGGTAGCGGTCTTGGCTTGTACATCGTAAAAGACGCTGTCACACGATTAAATGGTAAAATCATGGTGGATTCGGAAGTCGGACGAGGAACCACTTTTAAAATTGAAATACCAAGCTTACAGTGAATACCAATGCCATAAAGCAAGTTCCATTCATCCTAATTGATGATAATCCGCTTGATCTGAAAATCAGCGAAAGGCTATTACTTTATGCAAAACTGGCCAATCACGTTACCATTTACCTATCGCCCCTAGAAGCATTAAACGCTATTCGGGAAGCCGGTATTCCTGAAGAGTCGACTGTTATACTCCTCGACATTCAAATGCCAGAAATGAGTGGCTTTGAATTTTTAGCTGAATACCACAATCTACCGCTTGCAATTAGAAAACGGTATTTCATTTTTATGCTTTCCTCTACCCTCGATGATGCTGATTTGATTCGCGTAGTCGAAAACCACGATGCACTTGCCTTGCTTCCCAAGCCACTCGATTTTCAAGCCTTAAAAGCGGCCTTGCTTAAAATTCAGAGTTTGCCAAATTGACAGCCCGCACGTAGGTTGGCACTTGCTTTGACTCCTTCGAAGAAAAATTTGCTACTCATGGAGAACGTACGTACTGGAACCATTTCCGTAAACACGGAGAATATTTTCCCAATCATCAAAAAATCACTGTATTCCAATCATGAAATCTTCTTAAGAGAGTTAGTAAGTAACGCGGTAGACGCTACACAAAAGCTTAAAACACTCGCGTCGCTCAACGAATTCAAAGGTGAGCTCGGAGAATTACAGGTCAGAATTTCAGTCGATAAAGACAAAAAGACCATTAGCATCCGTGATCGTGGTATTGGTCTTACGGCCGATGAAATAGAAAAATACATCAATCAGGTGGCCTTTTCGGGTGCTACTGAGTTTGTTGAAAAGTATAAAGACAAAGCCGAATTAAATTCGATGATCGGTGCATTCGGTCTTGGCTTTTATTCTGCCTTTATGGTAGCCAAGACCGTTGAAATTCAAACACTTAGTTATCGCGAAGGTGCAACAGCTGCACGCTGGACCTGTGACGGAAGCACAAGCTTTGAAATTTCTGATGGAGTCCGTACCGATAGAGGTACCGAAATCATTCTTCATGTCGCAGAAGATTCAGAAGAGTTTTTAGACGATTACCGTTTAAAAGAAATACTCCGTAAATACTGCAAGTTTTTACCCGTTGAAATCGTATTTGGTGAAGAAGTAATTAACCAAACCCAGCCCATTTGGACGAAAAAGCCGAGTGAACTAGTGGATGAAGATTACGAAAAATTCTACCAAGACCTGTACCCAATGGCCGAGAAGCCGTTGTTTTGGATACATTTAAACGTAGACTATCCTTTCAACCTGACTGGAATTTTATACTTCCCCAAGCTCAAGCAAGACTTTGAGCCGATGAAAAATAAAATCCAGTTGTATAGCCGCCAAGTGTTTATCACCGATTCGGTAGAAGATATTGTGCCCGATTACTTACGTCTACTTCACGGCATCATCGATTCACCAGACATTCCTTTGAATGTAAGCCGTTCGTTCTTGCAAACCGATGCCAACGTACGGAAGATAAATAGCCATATCAGCAAAAAAGTAGCCGACAAACTATTCGACATCTTTAAAGCCGATAGAGATGCCTTTGCCGAAAAATGGCAGCATCTTGATTTATTCGTGAAATACGGCATGATTAGCGACGAGAAATTTTTTGATCGAGCCAAATCATTCTGTTTGTACAAAAATACCGACGGCAAAACCTATACCTGGGAAGAGTTTACTACCGCTATAGAACCTTTACAAAAAGATAAAAATGAACAGCTCGTTGTGTTGTACACCAGCCAGGCAGAGGCGCAACATGCGTTCATTCAAGCTGCTTTGAAACGAAACTATCAGGTATTAGAAATGGGCAGCGTAATCGATAGTCATTTTATCAGCGCCCTAGAAGGAAAATTGGAAAAAACCCAGTTTAAACGTATTGATGCTGAAACGATCGACAAGCTCATTGAAAAAGATGAAAAAAGAGAGTCGTTGTTGAATGAAGAACAACAAAAAGCAGTTGTTGACCTTTTCAAAAACTTCGACGCCGACAATCAATTTACCGTCGTCGCTGAAGCACTCTCAACCGACGATCAGCCCGTAGTTATCACCCGATCGGAATTCATTCGCAGGATGAATGAAATGGCAGCCAGTGGTGGTGGTGGCTTTATGGGAGGCACCATGAAGGAACCGATGCAATTGGTGCTCAACACCTGCCATCCTTTCATCCAAAAAATAAGTGCCGCCGAAGCCGACAGCCAAAAGAAGCTGGCCCAGCAGGCCTTCGACCTGGCTCTTTTGTCGCAGGGTATGCTTAAGGGAGCGCAGCTTACTTCGTTTATTGAGCGCAGTATCGAGCTAGCATAACCTCGAGGCAACTCAGTTTAAAACGTCCGACCTTAAATCGTCGGGCGTTTTTTATTTAGTACTGGTATCGGGCTTCTTTGCTTATACGTTTTTCTACTTCTTTGAGCCATAGCATACATTGCATGCCATCCTTGCAAGCATTATCGTTCAGAAACAACAACCGTAAAGCTTGTAATTCTTTGAGTCCGCCCGGAAACTCTTCGATATCGTTATCGGCGATATCCAGTTCTTTGAGGTTTTTAAGATGTACTATTTCAATGGGGAAGATTAAAAAACGATTGTTGTTTAACCCCAAACGTTCGAGTTCTGTGAGCTTTTTGAAATGAGCAGGCAGTCGTTCCAATTCGTTGTATTCGGCATACAACAAGCGAAGTTGGCCGAGGAATACCAAAGAATCGGGCAGGAATTTAAGCGCATTATGTGCAATGTATAATTCCTCGAGCTGCGTCAATCGCCCGATGCCTTCGGGTAGGGTATCGAGAAAATTATAATGCAAATCGAGTTCATTCAAATTACGCAAATTGAAAACAAAATCGGGCACAGCGGTGATTTTGTTCTTATAAAAAATGACGCTTTCTAGTTTCGAGAAGTTTGAGATTGCAGGAGGAATTTGAGTCATTTTGTTCGACGCTAAAACAAGCTTACGCAAAGCGCGCTGTCCTAAAATACCTTCCGGCAGTTGAGTTAGTTGATTATCAGCAAGGTTAATGACTTCCAATCGAGGCTTAAAAAAAAGGCCCTTGAGGTGAATTCTTTCCAGTTTATTCGACGCAAGATTGAGTTCAACCACAGCCTTACCTGAAACTTGGATTTTTTGAAGGCGATTATTGGATAACTCAATCTTGGCAAGTTTTGGTCCCGCCTTAATTTTTAACTGCGCCGGAAAAGGATTGCGATCGGCTGCGAACGTCTTTAATTTTTTGTATTTTCTAAGCTTGAGTGTGGATGCACTTAGCTGATTCTCGCTTATGGACAAGGTCAACAATTTGGGGAATTGCTCAATTTCAGGAGGTATCTCCTTGAAGTTGTTTCTATCCAAATGAATGACTTCAACACTTTTGTACTGAAGCAGTATTTTGGGGAAGCTATCGAGCTTCATGCGGGTAAGGTCCAGCTCTTTAACAGAGTCGGGATGCATGGCTTGCATGCTTGAGAGGTAGCTCAAAAGTTCTCTTTGCTGCCATCTTTGCGCTAAAACGGGCTTAGAATGAGAAATCCACAGCAAGGTGCACAAAAAAAGTACTAAAAATCGCATGTTTAAAGATAACTGTATCCACGATGAAGCACCAAAAAGACTTACTTTTGTCCCTTTAATAGCTACGCCTTTCAATGAATATCCTCCCCATCCGCTCAGCGCTTATTTCGGTTTATTACAAAGACGGCTTAGACGACTTGATTAAAAAGTTACATCACGACGGTGTAACGCTTTATTCGACCGGCGGCACGCAAGCATTTATTGAAAAATTGGGCATACCTGTAGTGGCTGTGGAAGATTTAACCGGTTACGCGAGCATTTTGGGAGGAAGGGTAAAAACTTTGCATCCTAAAGTTTTTGGTGGTATCCTAGCCCGTCGTGAGCACATTGATGACCTCAATGACTTGGCGGCATATGAGATTCCAACGATCGACCTGGTAGTCGTTGACCTCTACCCTTTCGAAGAAACAGTAGCTGCTGGCGCTTCCCACGACGACACCATCGAAAAAATTGACATTGGCGGTATTTCTTTGATCCGGGCTGCAGCTAAAAATCACGATGAAGTGGTGATACTTTCATCGAAAGAACAGTACGGCAGGCTGCTATCGCAACTGACTGAACAGGGCGGTACAACCTTGGCCGACCGTAAATTGTATGCCGCTGAAGCATTTGCGACGAGTTCGAATTACGATACGCATATCTTCAATTATTTTAACCAGTCGCAGCAAATCGACGTATTACGCATTGCTAGCAATCACGGTCAAACACTCCGTTATGGTGAAAATCCGCATCAGCAGGGTTCATTTTATGGCAAGCTCGACGAGATGTTCGACACTTTGAATGGTAAAACGCTGAGCTATAACAACCTCTTGGATGTGGATGCAGCAGTGAATTTATTGGCAGATTTTGAAGAGCCCACTTTTGCCATCATCAAGCACAACAATGCGTGTGGATTAGCTTCACGCGACACGATTTTACAAGCATGGCACGATGCGCTCGCTGGTGATCCAGTTTCAGCGTTTGGTGGAATACTGATGGCTAACCGTGAAATTGACATGGAAACGGCCAAAGAAATAGATAAGTTGTTTTATGAGGTGCTTATTGCTCCTTCATTTGCCGAGGGGGTTATTGAACTCTTAAGCAAAAAGAAAAACAGGATACTGCTTCGGATGAAACAGCATTTGAACACTCAAAAAAGTGTACGTTCTATTTTGAATGGCGTATTGGTTCAAGACCGCGACTTACACATCGACTCCTTGAATCAGTTGAAGGTGGTTACAAAAAAAGCACCTACTTCAGCCGAAATGGAGGATATGGTATTTGCCCTGAAATTGGTGAAACACACCAAAAGTAACGCAATAGTGCTCGCCCGAAACAAACAACTCATTGGAAGCGGTACCGGTCAAACCTCACGCATCGATGCGATGAAGCAAGCCGTGCACAAAGCACGTAGTTTCAATTTTGAGATAGATGGGGCTGTATTGGCCTCGGATGCCTTCTTCCCTTTTGCCGATAGCGTAGAAGTTGCCTATCACGAAGGCATACGTGCGGTGGTTCAACCAGGAGGCTCGATTAAAGATCAAGATTCAATAGATTTTTGTGATGCACATGGAATGGCAATGACCTTTACCGGAATTCGTCACTTTAAACACTAACTTTAAGCTTATAAACCAACTACATAAATGGGAATGTTCGACTTCTTTACTCAGGAAATAGCTATTGACCTGGGCACAGCGAACACGCTGATCATATACAAAGATAAAATCGTGGTAGACGAGCCATCGATTGTGGCCATTGATAGAACCACCACCAAAGTGATTGCTATCGGCAAACAAGCGCAGCAAATGCACGGCAAAACCCACGAAAATATCAAAACCATCCGCCCACTTAAAGATGGAGTAATTGCCGACTTCCATGCTGCCGAAAGTATGATTCGCGGTATGATTGACATGATTAACCCGAAGAAAAAGTGGATAGCACCTTCTTTACGTATGGTTATCTGCATTCCTTCGGGCATCACCGAAGTAGAAAAGCGGGCCGTTCGCGACTCGGCCGAACATGCTGGCGCCAAGGAAGTGTACCTCATCCACGAGCCTATGGCAGCAGCCATCGGTATCGGTATCGACGTAGAGGAACCGAAAGGAAATATGATTATCGATATCGGGGGTGGAACCTCGGAGATTGCTGTTATTGCCTTGGCCGGTATCGTTTGTGACCAAAGTATTCGTGTTGCGGGAGACCAATTTACAGCAGATGTTTTGGAGTATATCCGCCGACAACACAATATGCTGATTGGAGAACGTACTGCTGAAATGATCAAAATTCAAGTTGGTTCGGCACTGCCCGAGTTGGATGAGCCGCCAGCCGACATTACGGTGAGTGGACGTGACTTGATGACCGGTATACCGAAACAAATCACCGTGAGCTATACCGAAATTGCCCATGCTTTGGATAAAAGCATCAGCAAAGTAGAAGGTGCCATTCTCAAAGCGCTCGAAATTACACCACCTGAACTTGCTTCAGATATCCACGAAACGGGCATTTATCTCACCGGAGGCGGTGCGTTAATTCGTGGATTAGACAAGCGAATTGGTCAAAAAACCAAGTTAAAGGTACACGTTGCCGATGACCCTTTACGCGCGGTAGTTCGTGGTACCGGAATAGCTTTGAAAAATATCGATCGTTTCAACTTCTTGATGACATAAAGCCAAGATGCGGGCGATTATTCGGTTTTTTACCCGTTTTCGGTTACTCCTGTTGTTTTTAGTACTTGAAACAGCGGCGGTGGTACTTACTGTCCAAAACAATCGGTACCATCAGGCAGCTATATTCAATACAAGTAACCGGATTAGCGGTGCTTTTTATGGAAGAATTACCGAATTCAGAAACTTCGTCCGTCTCCGACAAATTAACGACTCCCTGGTTGTTCACATAGAGTCGTTACAGGCTCAATTGCCTCAAAATCGGTTTGTTGATTCAAGCACTTTTGCACCGCTTCCCTTGGACTCCACTTCCAACCAACGTTACTATTACACTGGGGCAAAAGTCATCAATAGCACGGTTACCTTCCGCAACAACTATCTTACCTTGAATAAGGGCAGCCTTGCTGGAATAAAACCTCGTTCTGCGGTGGTGAGCCCAAAAGGTATCATCGGTATTGTCAAAGACGTTTCGCCACACTTCAGCACCGTGATTTCTTTGTTGAACAAGAATGCACGGATTTCGGCACGACTAAAGCGTTCGGGTACAGCAGGAACAGTTTTATGGACTGGAGGCAATTATCGATATGCCGATTTGATTGAGATTCCTGAACACGTGGAGGTAAAAAAGGGAGATAGCGTACTTACAAGTCCATATTCGAGCATTTTCCCCGATGGCTTATTTATCGGCACTGTAGAAGAAGTAGAATTGCCCTCGGGCAGTAGCATGTACGAGATTCGCATACGTTTAGCGGCCGATTATAGAAGACTAAATTATGTTTGGGTAGTTGAGGACCGACTTGGGGCAGAAAGGGATTCATTAGAAAGCAGCCTGATCTATGAGTGAAATATTGAAACATACGTTCCGGCTCGTTTTACTCCTGTTTTTTCAGGTAACCGTATTTAATCATATTGGGCTGCATGGGGTATTGAATCCATTCGTGTATGTATTCTTCATCATCATGCTCCCATTGTCTACTCCTGCAGGTTTATTGATGTTCATTGCATTTGCCTCTGGTTGGCTAGTTGATATTTTTTCGAATACCGGTGGTATGCATGCTTTCGCAAGCACTTTGGTCGCATTCGTTCGCCCATTCTGGATAACTACTACCATTCCTCGAACAGCGTATGATGACTTGCAAAATATCAGTTTCCGGGATGTGGAATTTGGACAGTTTTTGACTTATTCTACCTTTTTGATTCTGGTTCATCAACTAGCCCTGTATAGCATCGAAGCCTTAACCTTTACCGCATTCTTTTCAATTTTGCTCAAAGCAGTTTCAGGCACTTTGATCACGTCCTTACTGGTGATTGGCCTTCGGTATATCGACATCAGACCTAGAAAAACAACATGAACGGGCAGAGCAGGCAAAATGTCGTAATTTTTATCATGCTTGGGATATTTGCCGTATTTATCCTGAGGTTGTTTTACGTGCAAGTTATTGCCGACTCCTATACGCTTTGGGCCGAACAGAATGCCATCCGCAAGGTGACCGTATATCCTGCAAGAGGAATTATTTATGATAGAAATAAAGAGCGCGTAGTTGTTAACCGACCGATTTACGATTTGATGGTGGTTCCTAGGCAACTAGACAAAACGATGGATACCCTAAGTTTTTGTGCCCTCTTGAAAATTGATAAAAGCACCTTTATCGAGCGTATCGAAAAAGCAAAAAAACACAGTCGATTTAAACCGTCTTTGTTTCAAGCACAAATTAGTGTAGAAGAGTTTGCTGCCATTCAAGAGCGCCTGCACGAATTCAGCGGATTTTATCCGGAAGCGCGTACCGTTAGATCCTATCCCTTTCAAAGCTCTGCGCATGTTTTGGGATACATCGGTGAAGTGAATCAAAAACAGATAGATAAATCGGCGGGTTACTACCAGCAAGGCGACTACATTGGGATTGGGGGCATAGAATTGGCCTATGAGGAATTTTTACGAGGCAAAAGAGGCGTAAAATACCAATACGTAGATGTTCATAACCGGATTGTAGGGTCGTACAAAAATGGAGAATTCGACTCGGTAGCTCAATCTGGTGAAGACATCGTGCTGTCGCTCGACATTCAACTGCAGAATTATGCAGAGTCATTGATGGTTAACAAAAAAGGCAGCGTGGTAGCCATAGAGCCATCCACCGGCGAAATACTCGCCTTTGTAAGCGCGCCCTATTACGACCCAAATCTACTGGTTGGCTCTATCCGAGGAAAAAACTACAAGACCTTACTCAACGATATCAACAAACCACTTTTTGTTCGACCTATTCAAGCCCAATACCCTCCTGGCTCCATTTTCAAAGCCATTCAGGCACTCATAGGTCAACAGTTGGGCCTTATGGGCCCCGAAACTCGTTATCCGTGTCATGGTGGCTACAGGATGGGAGGCCATACGGTAAAATGTACGCATGTACACGATCGTCTGAATCTGGAAGAATCGATACAGTTTAGTTGTAATCCCTACTATTGCTGGGCTTTTAAAACGATGGTCGATAACAATCCCGGCAAAAGTTCAAGAGAAGGCTATACCATCTGGAGAGAACACATTGCCGCCTTCAATGTGGGAAGCAAAACAGGCATTGACATCCCGAATGAAGTGAAAGGTATACTGCCGTCGACCCAGTATTACGATAAAATTCACGGTAAAAAATGGTATGCCAATAACATCATCTCTTTGGCAATTGGTCAGGGTGAGTTAGGCATTACTCCACTGCAGATGGCCAATGTAATGGCTATCATTGCTAACCGTGGCTGGTACTATCGCCCTCACTTGGTGAAACAAATTGGCGACAAAAAACGCGTAAAAAAGGAATATGCTGAGAAGATTAGCGTAGGCATTGACGACCGTTATTTCGATATAGTTTTTGACGGCATGCAAAAGGTAGTGGATGCAGGAACTGCACGAGCTTACGGTAAAATTGACTCGATCACCGTGCTCGGGAAAACAGGAACAGCACAAAACCCACATGGTAAAGACCATGCGGTATTTGTTTGTTTTGCACCGAGAGAAAATCCGCGAATTGCCATTGCTGTAGTAGTAGAAAACTCCGGTTATGGTGGCGTTTGGGCTGCCCCTGTTGCCAGCCTCATGATTGAGAAGTACCTCAATGGAGGCACGAAACGAACCGATTTGGAGAAAAGGATGCTTGAAGCAAAACTCTTGTAGGATGCAAAGAGAAGAAAAAAGCATATTTCAGTATATCGATAAGCCAACCATTTTGCTGTATGCTTTGCTGACGCTAATTGGTTGGATTGCCATCTATTCGGCCGTGTATAACGAAGAACATCAAAGCATTTTTGATTTAAGCCAAGAATACGGTAAACAATTGCTTTGGATTGGTTTATCGTACTTGCTCTTAACCATAATCTTGGCTCTTGATTTCCGAATTTTTGAAGGAATAAGTCCATTTGTGTACCTCATCAGTCTGGTAATGGGAGGACTAGTCCTGGTTTTGGGGCGAGAAGTAAATGGGGCAAGAGCGTGGTTCGAAATTGGAAGCTTCCGTTTGCAGCCTGCCGAATTTATGAAGTTAGGCACCTGTTTGATGGTAGCCTACTACTTCAGCAATACCGACGTTGCTATTTCTAAGATTAAATCGAAAATCATTGTCGGCATGCTTTTGTTGGTGCCGGTTGCCTTAATTTTCTTGCAACACGACACGGGAAGCGCGCTGGTTTATGCTTCCTTTATTTTTGTGCTTTATCGTGAAGGTCTTTCGGTGAACTACCTTGTATTTGGCGGCTTAGCCATTTTGGTAGTAGTGCTTACCTTAATTTTCAACGAATGGGCCACGTCCATCAGTGTTGCTGTGCTGCTGGCTATTTACGTTTTCTTATCCCGAAAAAAATGGCGCTCGTTTTTGCAAGGCATGTTGGTTGCCGGACCGGCACTGGCCTTAATCTTTTCGGTGAACTATGCCTTCGAAAACATACTTGAACCCCACCAGCGTCAGCGTATCAATGTGCTTTTAGGTAAGGTAGAAGACTTTAAAGGTGCAGGCTATAATGTGCATCAGTCGCTCATTGCGATAGGCAGTGGAGGCTTCTTTGGCAAAGGATTTTTGCAAGGAACCCAAACCAAATTTGATTTTGTACCCGAGCAGAGTACCGACTTCATTTTTTGTACGATAGGCGAAGAATATGGATTTTGGGGTAGCAGCTTGCTGCTCACCCTATACGCCTTATTGTTGATTCGAATTATTCAAATGGCCGAACGACAAACCTCCCGTTTTGGAAGGGTTTATGGTTATGGGGTTGCCAGCATCCTGTTCTTTCACGTCTTTGTGAACATCGGCATGGCCATTGGCTTGCTACCGGTAATTGGGATACCACTACCATTTATCAGCTATGGAGGGTCTTCGATGTTTTCGTTTACCATACTCCTCGGAATTCTCATCCGATTTGATAGTGGTCGCAAACTTGTTTTACGCTAAAACCTCCTTGCTTTCTCGCTGTTACTACTCACATGAAACAAATATTCAGCTACTTCGTCAATGTTTTTAGGCCGAACGGACCGCATAAGACCACCAATTTCAACTTAAAGGTCATGCACGGCATCAACAAGATTTCGATCTTGATGTTCTTGTTTTGCCTTATCGTGCTCATCATTCGCTGGTTGCGTTAACTAGCTTATCCTACTCCAGTGTTTGCGATGTTTGTGCTGTTCGTTGTAAACAGCAACTAATTGTCGGCTCACCGGTTTGGTTAAATCTGGGTCGTCGGCAAATAACCCCTCCACCACCTTTCTCGCCTCACGCAAAATCTCCCCGTCGGTAGTCAAGTCGGCGATACTAAACTCTATACTACCACTCTGCTGCGTGCCTGCAATATCGCCTGGTCCTCGCAGCTGCAAGTCTACTTCCGCTATCTTAAAACCGTCGTTGGTATCGCACATGGTTTGTATCCTAACTTTTGCTTCGTTCGAAAGTTTATCGGAGGTCATGAGGATGCAATAGCTTTGCTCGGCCCCGCGCCCTACTCTACCGCGCAGCTGATGGAGTTGTGATAGCCCGAAACGTTCTGCATTTTCGATAATCATCACCGAAGCATTTGGAACATTTACACCTACTTCAATGACAGTGGTGGCCACCATGATATTCGTTTGCCCTTTTACAAAACGCTGCATCTCAAATTCTTTGGCATCCGACTTCATTTTCCCATGTACAATGCTTACTTGATAATGAGGAATTGGAAAAGCGCGCGAGATGGCCTCAAAACCATCGTGTAAATACTTCAAATCCAATTTTTCCGACTCCTCAATCATGGGATATACCATATACACTTGGCGGCCTAATTGAATTTCGCGCCGCATAAACTCAAAAACCTTCAGTCGCTGCGCGTCGCGCGCATGACTTGTTTTAATTGGTTTTCTACCTGCGGGTAATTCATCGATCACCGAAACATCCAAGTCGCCATACAAGGTCATGGCTAGTGTACGCGGAATGGGCGTTGCCGTCATCACGAGCACATGTGGTGGTATGCTGTTCTTCGCCCAGAGTTTGGCTCGTTGTGCTACACCAAATCGGTGTTGCTCGTCGATAATCGTTAGCCCTAAGTTCTGAAAAACGACATCGGGCTCTATCAAGGCATGTGTCCCTACCAAAATGTGGAGCTCGCCCGACCGGAGTGACTCGTGAATTTCGCGTCGGTCTTTGGTCCCTGTGCTCCCTGTAAGTAAACGAATACGCACATCCATGTCGCCCAGCAATTCGCGTAGGGTATGAAAATGCTGGGTAGCCAGTATTTCGGTTGGTGCCATCAAACACGCTTGAAAACCATTATCAATGGCCAACAACATGGTGAGTAAGGCAACAACCGTTTTTCCACTGCCCACATCACCTTGAAGGAGTCGGTTCATCTGAGCACCGGTCTTCAGGTCGGCGCGAATTTCTTTCAGTACTCGCTTCTGGGCTTCGGTTAACGTAAATGGAAGTTTGTGCTCGTAAAACGTCATGAAGTTTTCGCCAACCTTCCCAAACACCTGCCCCCTGAACTTTTGCGATCTAGCACGCTTTTGCCACAATAAGCCAAACTGCAGTAAAAAAAGCTCTTCAAACTTGAGTCGGTAGCGTGCTGCATCCAATGCGCTTTGGTCGCGAGGAAAATGAATATTACGATACGCCAGTGCTCGAGGCAGCAAGCGCTGCTGCTCGATAAACCCTGCTGGAAGCGTTTCAATGAGCTGTGGTTGAACTTGCTCAAGCAATACAAAGGTGAGTTTCGCAATACCCTTGGCATCCAACCCTCTGTTTTTAAGCTTGTCGGTACTGTTATAGACCGGTTGAAGCACCGCCTGTCCTCCCATTTTTTCAGCATTGGCCACCAACTCCAATTCGGGATGTGCAATACTAAAACCCGATCTGTAAAACACCGGCTTTCCGAAAACCACATACTCTTCTCCCAACTTTAAGCTGCTTTCGACCCATTTTACGGCTTGAAACCATATTAGCTCAAGACTGCCGTGGGCATCTCGGAAAGTAGCTACCAAGCGGCGCTTGCGCCCATCTCCGGCATAACCGACATGCACTATTCTTCCCTTTAATTGAACCAGACCTAAATTCTCATTCAACTCGGCAGTAGTGTAAAATCTTGTTCGGTCGATATGTCTAAACGGGAAATAATGCAGTAAATCCCAAAAGGTATGCACATTAATCTCCGTTTTGAGTAGTGTAGCACGTGCAGGCCCTACGCCTTTTAAAAATTCAATGGGAGTTTGTAAAATGTCCTGTTGGCTCACGTTTCGAAATTAGGCCAAAAGGGAATTATTTCCACCGAAAGCTATCGAGCATTTTGCGCATGTCGACGAGCACATAATCTACAATAGGCGCGAGGCTATCGGGGCGGGGACTGCTGTAAAAGTATAAGCTGCCCCGCACAAAGTGATTGGTGCTATCGGTGAGGTAAAACTGGGTAGCCGAGGCTGCCTCTCCTCCCACTTCGTACCATATGCCGAATATTCTATTGGCACTATCGGCTAAAAACTTCTCTTCAATCGACGATGCTTTCACTACGTGTTTATAGGTCATTCGTTGTGTTTCGTCGATATACCGAAACAACGATTCCTGTCCGTCAATTTCTTTGTAACTGAGATAAATGGTAGCTCCCAAGTCGGGATAATACAAATTCATCCAACATGGATTTTCGGCGTTTCGTACGGGCTCGAATCGGCTGGCGACGGATTTCTCGAAAGAATAGGGGCAATTTGTAGAATCGAAACGCGCATACACGCGTTCAGGATAATTGATACGGTGATAACCGTAAGGTTTAGGGGTTGGCGCCTCATTCGAACAAGCGGCCAATAAAGCCAAACTAGATATCAGGAGTAGTGCGGCTTTCATCTTGTTCATCTTGGGCTGCTTCGGGTAAGGTTAACTTAACGGAGATTATACGTCTATCGTCTGCTTCAACTACGGTAAACACGAAGCCAGCATGTACTATTTCTTCCCCTGGCACAGGCATATGACCACTCAACTCAAGTATCAACCCTGCCAAACTGTCGGCTTCACCGCGTACATCTTCGAACAAGTCTTCGTCGATATTCAAATGTTTAAAGAGTTCTTGCAGTTGTACTTTAGCTTCAAACAAATAGTTTCGCTCGTCTAGTTGCTGATAAGGGAGTTGTTCGGCTTCGTCGAATTCGTCGTTAATTTCACCCACAATCTCTTCGAGTATGTCCTCTAATGTGATGAGCCCAGCACAGCCTCCGTATTCATCCACTACGATGGCCATGTGGGTATGTTTGGTTTGAAAGTCTTTGAACAAATCGTCGATACGCTTTTTTTCGGGTATGAAAAACGGCTTACGCAACAAGCCCGACCAGTCGAAATGATTATCCTTGTCGAGATGCGGTAGAAGATCTTTCAAATACAATATTCCGTTGATTTTGTCGAGCGACTCGGTATATACCGGCACCCTGCTGTATCCCGATTCGGTAACGAATGCGAGTAATTCGGTGTAGGTTAAATCGCTGTCGACCGCTTGAATATCTTGCCGAGGGGTCATGACCTGTTTCACGCTGATGTTCCCAAAATTGACAATGCCCTTCAAGATGTCTTTCTCTTCGGTCTTTTCTGCTTCTTCTTCGTAAGTCAGCTCGATCGCTTGATTCAGCTCGTCCATGGATACATTCTGCACTTTATTCTTCATTCTACGGTCGATCAAATCGGTACCAGTAATTAGAAGCCAGTTAAAGGGTGCAAAAATCTTATTCAATACTTGAAGTGCTGGTGCCATGAAAGCTGCAACCTGCAAATTTTTCTCGGTCGCATATACTTTGGGTACAACTTCACCAAACATGACAATCAAGAAGGTGACCAGCAAGGTTTGAATAATAAAACCAAGAATGGGATAAGAACTAATGTCGATTTGCTCGGCAAAAATGTAATACGAGATGATTACCACGCTTACGTTGACGGTGTTGTTCGCGATAAGCAAGCTTGCTAATAGTTTCTTCGGATGATCGAGCAAGTGCACAATCAATCGATCGCGTGGTTTATCGCTTTGCACGAGTTGATCGTGAATGCTTTTGCTCATGGAAAAAAAGGCAACTTCCGATGCCGAAATGAGGGCACTGCAAATGAGCAGGAGTACGATGATGCCTAGCATCAACAATAGTTCCTGAACGGGTACGGTAAGCGTTACCTGTAATAACAGGCCTATACTACTCGTGGGAGGTTCTCCTAGGGATGAGTCCAAAATGGTTGGGTTTCGTGAAACTTAAAACGGCAAATCATCGTCGCTCTGAACCGACGAATAATCGTCGTGCGATGCGCTGCCCGAAGAAGAGCTGCCTCCTTCGCCAGGCTTACGGCTGAGCAAAACGATATTTTCACCGACGATTTCGACGGTGTAGCGGGTATTGCCATCTTTATCTTCCCACTTCCGGGTACTTAACCGGCCTTCGATATATACTTGTTGTCCTTTGGAAAGGAATTTTTCTGCACGTTCGGCCAAGGCCCTCCAAAGTACTATATTATGCCATTCTGTTCTTGTTTGACGGTTTCCGTCGCGGTCTTTGTAGTCCTCCGACGTTGCCAAAGGAAAGGTTACCAGCTTCACTTTGGCCTCTCCGTCCCTACCTGTCTCTTTCACCTCAGGATCTTTCCCGAGGTTACCGATCAACATCACTCTGTTTAATCCAGCCATGCTTCAATTGAATTTATATACGTAGATATCAATTTTGGTAAGGGGTAATGATTCAAATCGCTACGACTCACAAAATTAAGGTCATTCTGTTGCAATTTAGAAAAAATTCGCACCAGCCAAAAGCGGGCATGCAGTCGTTGGTGGCTTAGCAGATGTTTGTAGTCGTGAGTACGTTCTGCGCCAAGTAGTTCGGCATTCGTAATTGAAAAATTTTGCGTGAATCTTGCCAGAAGTTCGTTGGTATCCAACAAGCTATCCGCCTCAATCAACCAGGGGTCGTATAAACCTTGCCAGATATCGCCTTCTCCCCTACGGTTCAAATAAAATCCATCTTCGTAGGCGATGAGCACGTAATTAAAATAGCGATCACGCACCTTGATTTTACCAGCTTTCACCGGCAATTCAGTTATTCGTTGCTGCTGCCGTGCTATACAACCGTTTGCTAACGGGCAACGGCCGCATTCGGGATTCCGGGGCGTGCAGCAAGTAGCTCCCAGCTCCATAATGGCCTGATTAAACGAACCAGGGCGTGCTGGATCAATCAATTCTTGCGCCTTGGCCTTAAACAGGCGTTGCCCAGTAGGTTGATCAATGGCCTCTTGAATGCCATAAACCCGACTCAATACCCGATAAACATTACCATCGACAACCGCATGGGGCAAATCGAAGGCCATTGAGGCGATGGCCGATGCCGTATAGTCACCCACCCCTTTTAACCTACGGAGTTTGTTGTAGTCGGCTGGAAACTGCCCTGCAAAGTCGGACACAATCTGCTTGGCTGCCGACTGTAAATTTCTCGCACGACTGTAATAGCCCAGCCCTTGCCAATCGCGTAATACCTGCTGTTCGCTCGCACTGGCCAAGGCAAATACGGTGGGATAATGGGTTACAAAACGCTCGTAGTACGGTAATCCTTGTTGCACGCGCGTTTGTTGCAATATGATTTCCGATAGCCAAATGCGATAGGGGTCTTTGGTTTTCCGCCAAGGCAAATCACGGTGAGCGGCCTCATACCAGCGAATTAGATCAGATGCAAACGACATAGCACACTAAATAACGACAACATATGCAATTACGTTTTTAATTCGGCTACAAAACCTTATTTTTGCAGTCCGTTTCCAAACGATAAAGTCTAATTTATACATCAAGATGACCAAAGCAGAAGTTATTAGCCAGATTGCCGAACAAACCGGCATTGAGAAAGTAGATGTTCAACAAGTCGTAGAATCATTCTTCGGCGTGGTGAAGGACTCCATCAAAAACGGAGAGAACATTTATGTTCGTGGTTTTGGCAGTTTCATCGTGAAAAAACGTGCTAAAAAAATTGCACGAAACATTTCGCGTAACACTTCAATTGAAATCCCCGAGCATTTCATTCCGCATTTCAAACCTTCGAAGCAATTTATCGAAGAGGTTAAAGACAACGTTCGCAACACGGTTGTAGCCTAATACATGACCCGTCTACAGCTCATAGTTCTTGCCATTTGCCTTTCGATAGGTGCTGGTCTTTTCTTTTTCGGAAAGATGACGGCTCTTAAATCGGAAAGTGCAACGGTATCGGCCGATGCAGCCCCTATGGACACAGAGTCCTTGCTGCTCATCAGTCGATCGGCATTGAATGCACAAGAGCAGGACAAACTCGCGGATATTGAAAAAGCACTCGATACGGTAAAAGCAGCTCCACAACGTGAAGCTCTTTGCCGCAGCCTGGCAGCATTTTGGGAAACCAAAAGCGACTGGGGTGCTGCAGCAGTTTGGTACGAACGTGCCGCAGCAGAAAGTAAAAATGCTTTGGCATATGCCCTCGCTGGCACCCGCTACCTAGCGGCAGCAGACATGGCAACTGACACCGTTTTACTCCAATATCTGCAGGGAAGCGCTATTCGTAATTTTGAATCGGCCGAGCAGCTCGACCCGGAGAATCTGGATATACAGGCAGACTTGGGACAAGCCCTCACCGTAGGTACTGCCCAGCCGATGCAGGGTATCCAAAAACTGTTGGGAATCGTACAAAAAGAGCCCAAACATCTGAAGGCTAACTTTCATTTGGCTCAACTGGCGATCCGTTCCGAACAGCACGATAAAGCCGAAAAACGTTTTCGTGATATCTTAGGTTGGTATCCCGGATTCGCCGACGCCTACCTTGGTTTGGGTGAAGCCCTGTACAAACAAGGCAAAACCACCGAAGCGATTCAGGCCCTCGAAGATTACAAAGCACTCTCTAAAGACCCGAGCATACTTGCTCAGGTCGATAATTTTATTCAACAAATCAAAAGTTCAACACCTTAATTCCATACTATGCCTTGCGGTAAAAAAAGAAAGCGTCATAAGATCGCCACGCACAAGCGTAAGAAGCGTCTCAGAAAGAATCGTCACAAGAAGAAATAAGTCCCTTTTTCTTCTTTTCAGCAACACTTCAGCCCATTTTATGCAGGCTGGAGTGTTGTTGTTTCTGTCGCACCCACAGGTCGGCCCAAAACCCGTATAACCTATTCACATGTCTGAAACCACCGCGAATCGCGCGAATAAATCCCTTTACGTGAGCAATACCCCTACTGGGGTTGAAATTGCCATGTTCGAAGACAAGCGACTTGTGGAACTCACCCAAGAAAGTACCGATAAGGAATTTTCGGTGGGCGATATTTATTTGGGCAAGGTGAAAAAAGTGATTCCTGGTTTGAATGCTTGTTTTGTAGACATTGGCTATGAAAAAGATGCCTTCCTGCATTATCTCGATTTGGGTGCTCAGTTCAATTCGTTGAAAAAATTCACCGAAGAAACCCAGAGTGGCAAGCGAAAAAACGGCAATCTCCAAAATTTCAAGCTAGAGCCTGATATTGCCAAAGACGGTACCATAGCCGATGCAGTAAGCAAAGGACAGTTGGTGCTGGTACAGGTAGTAAAAGAACCGATTAGCACGAAAGGCCCGCGGCTGAGCACCGAACTCTCGATTGCCGGGCGCTATGTTGTGCTTGTGCCATTCAACGATTCGGTAAGTATCTCAAAGAAAATCTCCGATTACCAAGAGAAAAAGCGACTCAAGCAACTTGTTTTGGGGATAAAGCCTCGGAATTTTGGCATTATTGTCCGTACAGCTGCTGCGCAGGCCGAAACTGGCGAACTGGAAAAAGACATACAGGAGCTGGTTGAAAAATGGGAAAACTGTTTCAGGGGACTCAAAACGGCGAAACCAGCCGATCGGGTTGTTCAAGAAATGGCGCGTACTACTGGCATGTTGCGTGATTTATTGAACGACAGCTTTTCGAGCATCTGGGTCGACGATCCCCGCACCCACGAAGAGGTAAAAGATTATGTGACCACCATTGCCCCTGAAAAAGCAGAGATCGTTAAACTGTACAAGGGCAAAACGTCGATGTATGAACATTTTCACGTAGACAAGCAGATTAAATCGGCTTTCGGCAAAAACGTGACCATACCGGGAGGTGCATACATCATCATCGAACATACAGAGGCGCTTCACGTGATTGATGTGAATTCGGGCAACCGGCTTAAAAGCGAATTGGACCAGGAGAGCAATGCCGTGAACACCAACTTAGAAGCAGCCGAGGAAATTGCCCGCCAACTACGTTTACGCGATATGGGGGGCATAATTGTGATCGATTTCATCGACATGAAGAAGGCCACGCACAAAAAGGATGTGTTTGATAAGATGGTAGAAGTGATGGCTACCGACCGTGCTAAACACACCATACTGCCCATTAGCAAGTTTGGTTTGATGCAAATCACTCGTCAGCGTGTTCGTCCCGAACTCAATGTGAGCATCACCGAAACCTGCCCCACCTGTGAAGGTACCGGCACCATTCAACCAAGCATATTGCTTGCCGATCAGTTGGAGGTGAATTTGAGGTATATACTCACCGAGCAAAACGAGAAAAAGCTCAAACTACATGCACATCCTTACTTAGCCGCCTGGTTAACGAAAGGATTCCCTAGTCCACGGTTTAAGTGGCTACTCAACTATAAAATGTGGATTCCCGTGATACCTGAAAATGGTTATGCGCTCAACGAATACCACTTTTTCAATAGTAACGACGAGCAGATTACGCTTTAATCGCCAAGCCAATTCCCACAAGCGCAAAAAAACCACATTGGTACATCCAGTACCGAATGGCAAGCAGGTTGTTCCAGCGGTAGTTCATGGCCGTGAAAAAACTCAAGATGAGTACGGAAAAAAGCCACCACGCGAGGTAATTCTGAAAAGGAGCAACAAATAAGGCATTGGTAGCCGTTGCCTCCCAGTTCCAAAATCCAAGCGCGACGGCCACAGGCTCGATCAAAACATCGGTAGCCACCAAGAGAAACGCGCCTAAAAGTGGTTTGAGCCAACGACTAAGCTGCAAGCCTTGTGTAAACTGATGGATGCAATACAACAAGATCACCCAATTGAGTCCGATGATCAGCGGCACTCCGAAAAGTTTTGGCCCCAAAACGTCACCATAAGCATAGGCGCCAAAAACAAGGCCCGTTTTCACCCCGAGTACTTCAATGCCGAAGCCTGCCAGCCAACAAAGTATCAGAGTAGCCAAAAACTTGCGAGTGTAGGTTTCTTCAAACCATAACAAAGCAGCTGCACCGAGCAATAAGGTTACTGGGGTAAGAGCTAAAAAGATAGGACGTGTAATGGGCAGCAACAAACCTAATGCACCAAATCCGTACACCATTCCAAGCCATAAACGCGCCTGCTTTAGCGCAACACTCTTCCCTTCCATTCGTAGGTATTGGTTAGTTTTAAGTAAATCGATCGCCACGCAATCCAATGAAAAACCATGAGCTGTGGGATGTGTAGTAGCAAATTTAAAATAACGGGTTGGCCTGCCGTTCGCAAAATCATGACGCGCGATAGTAAAATCACCATAGTTAATGCAATTACTTCACGCAAAGGCACCCAAAACCAAAAAACTGGCCACAGGTAAGCGGTTAAACACAAGTAAACAATCAAACCTAGAATGCTGTAGCCAAATCCGGCCAGAACATTTTTTGAAAAGCCGCGAACTCCTTCACCCAAATCGTGGTACATACGACAGCGGATAGCCCCTTCCGGATCGGTGAGGGTCATGACCCTTTTGCCAGCCGCTTTTAGCTGTCGAAAAATAGCGATGTCTTCCACGATGTCGTTGCGTACCTGCTCGTGTGGTTGTTGACTTTGGTAAACCGCCGCCGAAAGGAGCAGAAACTGCCCGTTGGCTGCAGCCAAACTGGGCTGTTTAAACCAGCGAATGAAGTTGAGCGGCAATAAACTCAGCAAAAGTTGGTGCATGAGTGGAACGGTAAGACGTTCACCAAAACTCTGCATCTCTTGAAAAGGAAAAACCGACAGTGCGTCGAGCTTCATTTTTTTTGCATAGGAAAGAGCACGCGTGGAAGCGTCTGGAGCCAACTGCACATCGGCATCGATGAAGAGGAGCCATTCGCCACTTGCCTCTTGTGCAAGTTGGTGACAAGCCCACGACTTACCCAACCAGCCTTCGGGTAAGTCTTTGCCTTCGAGCAAACGTGCCCGTACATCGCCTTGCATAGCGTCTTTGGCAAGCTTCGCTGTCGCATCGGTGCTGTGGTCGTCGAGCACGAGCAACTCGAGCAATACATTTTGTTGTGCTAAAGCCGACTTAATTACCTGTTCAATTTGCCGCTCTTCGTTTCTGGCAGGAATGAGTATACTCAGTTTTACAGGTGCACCCTCCATCCAAGAAGCTGGAAGTACTGCTTTGCTTAGCCAGTTATACCAGGAGATGGCAAAACGTAGGGTCGCAAAGAGCAATACGACTTCAAACAACCAACTCATTGGGGACGGTATTTGAGGTGAATGTGGGCTTCGTGCTGGGCGCGACAACGATCGTAAAAATCTTGGTAAGCACGTTCGAGCTCGGCCGACGTTGTTTTGGGGCCGAAACTACACCAGTGGTGGTAGTGGTAAACTGTAGGCTTCGGCTGATCGCCATATTCGGTAAAAAACGCAGAGAATAGCCATTGGACAGTACTACCCGTTTGCAAAGCATAACGCAGTATACCCGGCTGAAAGTGAATTAGATGTTTCCCAGCCGATTCAATCTGGCCTTGTGGATAAATGAGTACACAATTTCGCGCCTCCTCAAGCAAATCCCGTAAGTAAATGCCCGTATCTACCATCGTCCTAGTGCCTGGTTGTATGCTAAAGGCACCCAAGCGGGATAAAAATAGTCGAGGTTTAAGCTGATTTTCGAGCATCAGCACATGAAACTTCCGGTTTATTTTCCTGTGCAGCAGCAGGGGCCATATTCCGTCCCACCAACTGGTGTGGTTACTGAGCCAGCAAACCGCAGCCGCCGATGGGGGTGGTAGTAGCTCACCTTCAAATGCACGAAACTGCCGGTAGAATACCCAACGAAAGTAACGATCAAAAAAAAGTTGATAGAGCCAGTGATGGCGTGCTCTAATCATTGGCGGCCGTGGATTAGTTCGTCGACGATGCGGGCGCTGTACAAACAAAGGGGTATGCCTCCCCCCGGATGCACGCTTCCGCCAACAAAATAAAGACCTTTTATTCGACTACTGTAATTTGCATGACGTAAAAATGCAGCCCAACGTGTATTGGATGCATTGCCGTAGATAGCGCCCCCTTTAGAGCCTGTACGTTTTTCCAGCTCTACCGGCGTTATAACCGATTCAGCCACTATTTGTGCTCCAATGGACACCTGCAAGACATCTTCGAGACGTTTTAAGATTTGAGCCCGGCTTTTGGCTACCTGACTTTCCCAATCTTGCCCTGAATTGGGGGGAGTATTGATCATCACAAACCAATTCTCACACCCTGGAGGTGCATCGCTTTGATTTTTGCGTGCACTTACATAGAGATAAATGGTAGGGTCGTCCGTAACCTTTCCAGTGGCCAGCTGCTTAAACTCATGTTTATAGTCGCTCGAGAAGAAGATGTTGTGCAAATCAAGCTGCGGATGCGTATCGGCCACGGCCCACTGAAAAATAATGGCGGAAGTAGATAAAGCTTGTTGCTTAAGCTTCAATTGAAGCTTGGTATGCAGCAAACGTTCGTACAATTGATGTACATCACCGCCGAATACGACTTTATCGGCCTCGAGTATCTTCTCGCCCACGCGCACACCTGTAACCCGAGTTTCGTGCGTGAGCACTTCGTCGATGCGGTGGTTATACAATACTTCCACACCCATGAGCTCGAGTAGTTGTTGCAAGGCATTCCGTATGGCAATCATGCCGCCTTTCGGATACCATGCACCCAAGGCGTGTTCGATGTGTGCAATTTGCGCAAGTGTGGCCGGCGCACGGTAAGGATCTGAACCGTTGTAGGTCGCAAATCTATCGAATAGCTGCACCATG